>Ga0134090_1000597_pt1 | contig 29238 bp, 25 predicted proteins | sample 1_4taG_FD_94453 | JGI IMG/M metagenome (GOLD analysis project Ga0134090, IMG submission 94453) | Switchgrass degrading microbial communities from high solid loading bioreactors in New Hampshire, USA - 1_4_20_6_A1 metaG | ecosystem: Engineered > Bioreactor > Semi-continuous > Anaerobic >...
TACTTCGCATGGAACCCAAAGGTGACCACTCATGTCAAGTGATCCCTGCACCCCCTTAGATGGTTGCCGGAGATGACCATCTAGTCGGGGTGCTTTTTACACCACTACTGTGGACTGTAGCAGCCCGGTGTGGCGTTGTCTTCGAAATCAGCGCTGTCGACGGTGACGTTCAGCCACTCTCGAAACAGACCTTCGCCGTAGTACGGGGCTCTCTGCAGCCGACGCTGGACGGCGGCGATCGCCTGCTCCTGGGCCTCGACGTGGGGGTTGCGCACCGTCACTCTGAACTGTCCCCGGACAGAAGGGCGGTCAACCGTGATCCATCCGAGAGCATGGAGTCGGTGGAGCGACTTCCTGATCGTCGGATGACTCTTTCTGGCGACCTCGCATAGCTGGTCGTACCCGGTGGTAACCTCCGCGGCCCGATACCCGGGGAGTACCTGGAGAACTCCATAGAGGACTTTCTGCGATGCCAACGTGGCTGTGCTTCTCAGAAGGTCTACGGGGATGGTTGCGAACAGTCCGGGCTGCTGCGGAACGGGAAGGCTTCGCAACAGGCCAGACTTCTGCAACAGAGCGAGGCTGTCAACCACGCTGAATCGCGATAGGCCGGCCAGTGCTGCAAGCTCTCGCTGGCTGGTTGGCCGCAACTGGTGGGCTGCCCAAGTGATCTTGGCATGGTCGGTCAGCCGGGGATTGAGCAGAATCGACCGAGGGATATGAACCTGTCCTGGACGGAACCAGATCTCCACGTGCCATCACCGGAATACCTGTTCGCCCCGGTGATGGCAATTCCTGCTACACAAGGGATGGTTTTTCAATTCTTACGCGAAGAGGTGGTCCGTCCGACACCCTCATGCGGTACTTCATGGGTGAAGTGAAAGCCTACGAGCCAAGGCGTGAGCGCGGGTGGCCTGTAGAGTTTCAGTTGCGGTTTGACTGGGGGGCTAGCTGATGCCAGCGAGCGGTCGAAACGACCGTTTGCAGGGGTGAGTTGCACAGTATGGCCCCCCTGTCGGGGTGTGGAGGGGATTTGCTGCCACACTCGGTGAGTAGTTCATGGGTGAAGTGAAAGTGTACGAGCCAAGGCGTGAGCGCGGGTGGCCTGTAGAGTTTCAGTTGCGGTTTGACTGGGAGGCTAGCTGATGCCAGCGAGCGGTCGAATCGACCGGTTGCAGGGGTGAGTTGCACAGTATGGCCCCCCTGTCGGGGCGTGGGGGGGATCTGCTGCCCCACTCGGTGAGTAGTTCATGGGTGAAGTGAAAGTGTACGAGCCAAGGCGTGAGCGCGGGTGGCCTGTAGAGTTTCAGTTGCGGCTCTGTGCAGGGCAGCGCCGGCATCCGTGTGGTCCGATGGTTCATCGAACACAGAAACAGCCCTGCGGCGAACGCCGCAGGGCTCCATGGACTGTTCTATGCGACCCGATCCCCCGCGCGACCCAGGAGGAAGGGCTCGAGCCGGCGGTAGAAGGCGAGACTGATGCTGGTGGAGAGAACCCCCTTGAACAGGTTGAACGGGGTCGACAGCGTGATCGCGCCGGCCCAGGCGGCGGCGCCCTTCATGCCCCAGAGTGGGTAGATGAACAGGGCGTTGGCCGGAATGAGGATGGCGGTCATGATCACCGTGCCGATGGTGGCGGAGAGGAAGGTCCAGCCCCAGTGCCTGAGGCCGTTTCGTTCGAACAGTTGGTGTGAGACGCCGGCGCCCACCACGAGGGCAGATCCAGCCACAAAGTTGGCCAGGGCGCCCACCCATCCGGAAGAGCCCTTCCCAGAGAGGAAGAAGAGCCCGGCCTTGATTCCCTGAACCGCCACGCCGGCGCCCGGGCCGAGCGTGTAGGTGGCCACCACGGCGGGAACATCGCCGGGGTCGTACTTCAGCCACTCCGCGAACGGGGGAATGTAGACCTCGCCGAAGAACATCAGCAGGAACGCCATGGCGCCGAGCATCGAGATCATTACAAGACGGTGGAGTCGTTCGTTTCGCATTCTGACCCACTCCTTCTTGATCTGCGCCTGGAGAACCGCAACCCGTCCCCCCAGGAAAACAGAAACACCCCGGGCCTTCCGGGGTGCGAGTTGCGGGCACAGCAAGAAAGAGCCTCCCTGCGCGCAGGGCTGCCTCTCTCGCCTTCTCCCATCCGGACTGTACCGTCGGCCCCGGATTCTCACCGGAGTCTGCGCACCCGCCACCTGAAAGTGTCGAGGCGCTCGCGGCGCTCATCTCCCGTCTCGGGAGCATCACCGCCGGTCGGGAATTGGCGGCATCGCCGCCTCACCCTGCCCTGAAGGCGCTCTTTGCTTTGCATGATACCACGGTCACGAGCCCGATGCAACATGCTGGATGAAGTGCATTACAGTTGGACCGGAAGTTCGAATGTGTGAAACTCATGTGGAACCAGTCGTGTCGAAGGGGCGTCTGCGACGACCAGGCGCGTCGATCACCGCGAGGACTCGGATCGGACCTACGTGGCCCACTTCACCGGCGCCCCGGGTATGCCCCTCGGGCTCAGCCAGCCCTGCGTGCCGATGCTCTCGGACTGGCGCCTCGGCGGTTGCAACGATTGCTGTCACGACTGCTGGCGCTACGGCTGCCGGGGCCAGCTACTGCCGCTGCGGCTACCGGGGCCCCGGTTCCCCGGCGTCAGATCCACGGCCCGGCAGGACTGGGCAGGCGGACCGGTTGCAGCAACCGGTGTCCGCCGGGATGGGCGGCAACGGCAGGACCCCGCCGTGGTGCCCGAGCCTCGCCAGCAAAACAGTCAACAATACTAGTTATTAATGTTGCCCACAATCCGACGAGCAGGCTATACTGGTGCCACGGAGGTGAGCGGTCCGTGCAGATCCTCAAGCGGCTCTGGCCCCTGTACCGGCCTGGTCTGCCGCTGGTCGTCCTGAGCCTGGTGCAGATCGGGCTCGTCTCGTTACTCGGAACCGCCCAGCCGCAGATCATCCGGTTCGTGACCGACCGCGTCCTCGAGGCCGGCCAGTGGGAGTGGCTGTTGCCCGGCTCCCTGGCGGTCATCGGCGTGGCGCTGGTGCAGGGGGCGATGCGGTTCGGGCAGCGCTACGCCATGGAGTCGGTCTCCACCCGCGTCGTCGCCCGGCTGCGGTCGCAGCTGTACAGCCATCTGCAGCGGCTCTCCTTCGCTTTCTACGACCAGGCGCAGACCGGCGAGCTCATGTCCCGGGTCACCGCAGACGTCGATGCCGTGCGCATGGCGGCCGGCATGGCCCTGGTCAACGGGCTGACCCACCTGGGCACCATCATCGCGGTCGTGGCCGCCATGTTCCTCATGGACTGGCGGCTGGCCGTCGTCTCGTTGCTCTTCCTCCCCCTGCTCGTCAATGCCATTGCCCGGTTTCAGGGGCACTCCCGTGAGGCGTGGGGTGACGTCCAGGCGGAGCTGGCCCGCCTTTCGGCCACGCTTCAGGAGAACATCGCCGGCGTTCGAGTGGTGAAGGCCTTCGCCCGGGAGGAGGACGAGGCGGCACGGTTCCAGGTGGCTAACAGCGCGTTCCAGGCGGCCAACCTGAAGGCGATCCGCGTGAACGCCTTCTGGACCAACTACATGAACTTCCTCACCGCCGTCGGTGCGGTGGCCGTGCTCTGGTACGGCGGCCGCCGGGCGATGGCCGGGGCGATCTCGGTGGGCACCCTTGTCGCTTTCAACGCCTACGTGACGCAGCTGTCCGGCCCGGTGCGGATGCTGGGCATGGCCATCTCGCACTTCACGCGGGCGGCGGCGGCGCTGAAGCGAATCTACACGGTTCTGGACACGCCTGTGGAGATCGCCGACCGCCCGGGCGCCGTCGACCTGGCTGCGGCGGTCGGTGGGGGACAGACGGCTGGCGCTGCTCCCGGTCGTCCGGCCGCCATGGAGTATGGATTGGCGGGCGAGAACGGGGAGACGAGCCCTGCCCCTTCCCGCCCCGTCGCCGTGGAGCAGCGAGCGGCGGTCAACAATGGGGACACGAGGAGTGCATCTCCTGGACGCCCGGCCGGTGTGGATCTGGCAACGGCGATCAGAACCCGCCCCGCCCGGGTCGCAGGCCGGGTCACCTTCGAGGGCGTCTCCTTCCGCTACCCCGGCGGCGAGACGGTGCTCGAGAACATCGACCTCGACGTCGCCCCCGGCACCCGGGTGGCGTTGCTCGGACTCACCGGTTCAGGCAAGTCCACGCTGCTCCACCTGATTCCCCGGTTCTACGAGCCCACCGCAGGGCGGGTCTGCATCGACGGCGTGGACGTCCGCGACGTCACGCTCGCCTCCCTCCGGCGGCACATCGCCATCGTGCCGCAGGAAACCTTCCTCTTCTCCGCCACGCTGCGGGAGAACATCGCTTACGGCCGCCCCGAGGCTACCCTCGAAGAGATCGAGGCGGCTGCAAAGGCAGCCCAGATCCACGACTTCATCCAGTCCCTGCCGCAGGGCTACGACACCTTGGTGGGCGAGCGGGGCGTCGGGCTCTCGGGCGGCCAGAAGCAGCGCATGGCCATCGCCCGGGCGCTGCTCACCGACGCGCCGATCCTGCTTCTGGATGAGTCCACCTCGGCGGTGGACGTGGCAACTGAGCGGCTGATCCAACAGGCCCTCGACCGGCTGATGGCCGGCCGGACCACCTTCATCATCGCCTCCCGCCTCTCCACCGTGATGAAGGCCGACCTGGTGCTGGTGCTGCAGGACGGCCGCATCGCCGCGCAGGGTACCCATGCGGAGCTGATCCGCCAGGATGGTCTCTACCGGCGCATCTACGACCTGCAGCTCAGGCCCGCGGAGGAGGTGGTCTAGGTGGCGATGCGCGGCGGTCCCGGCGCTTTCCGGCTCGATGAGTACGACGTGAAGCTCAGGGAGGTGGACCCCCGGGTCTACCGGCTGCTGCGGGACCTCATTCGACCGTACCTGGGCCGGCTGGCCCTGGGGGTCGTGCTGATGGTCGTCACCGCGGTCACCGGTCTGGTGGGGCCCTACCTCACCCAGGTGGCCATCGACCGGTTCATCGCAGGCGGCGACACCGCGGGGCTGGACATGGTCGCCCTGGCCTTCCTGGTCACCGCCCTGCTCAACTGGTGGTCCAGTTACGGGCAGACCTACATCGTCTCCTTCGTGGGCCAGTCCATCATCTGCGACCTGCGTGACCGCATGTTCCGCCACCTGCAGCGCCTCTCCTTCCGCTTCTTCGACTCCATGGCCACCGGCCGCATCATGTCACGGCTCATGTCGGACGTCGACTCGATTAACGAGCTGGTCTCCTCGGGCCTGGTGACGCTGTTTGCCGACTCGATGGTGCTCGTGACCATCATGGGCACCATGCTCTGGATGAACTGGCGGCTGGCCCTGGTCTCCTTCATCACCGTCCCGACGCTGCTGTTCGTGCTGCGCATCTTCAAGAACTGGATGCGCGACGCCTTCATGGCACAGCGCCGCCGGTCGGCGGACCTGAACGCGCACCTGGCGGAAGCCATCGCCGGCGTCAGGGTCACCCAGGCCTTCAGCCGGGAGACCCGGAACCAGGCCGAGTTCGACACCATCAACGAGCGGCTCCGGCAGGCCAACCTGGGGGCCGTGCGGGTCTGGGCGGCCATGATGCCTTCCATTGAGGTGGTCTCGGCCTTCGGCGTCACCCTGGTGCTCTGGTACGGCGGTGTGCTGCTCCGCGGCGGGACGGCCGACGTCACGGTGGGCCAGGTTGCGGCCTTCATCCTGTACCTGAACCGGTTCTTCCAGCCCATCCGCGATCTGTCGCAGGTCTTCAATGTTTTCCAGGCAGCGGTGGTCTCGGCAGAGCGGGTGACCGAACTGATGAACCAGCAGCCGGAGATCGTGGACCGGCCCGACGCCCGTCCCCTGCCGCGCGTCAGCGGTGCGGTGGAGTTCCGGGATGTGGTCTTCGGGTACGAGGCAGGCCAGGTGGTCCTGAACGGCATCAACCTGCGGGCCGATCCGGGCGAGACCGTGGCCCTGGTGGGGCCGACGGGTGCGGGGAAGTCGTCCATCATCAACCTGCTGGCCCGCTTCTACGAGCCGTGGGAGGGCCAGGTGCTGGTGGACGGGGTTGACCTTGGCACCGTGACGCAGCGGTCCTGGCGGTCACAGCTGGGTATCGTGCCGCAGGACACTTTCCTCTTCTCCGGCACGATTCGTGAGAACATCCGCTACGGTCGGCCGGACGCCAGCGACGAGGAGGTGGAGGCTGCCGCCCGGGCCGTGGGAGCGCATGAGTTCATCGTCCGGCTGGAGCAGGGGTACGAGACGGAGGTGCAGGAGCGGGGGGCAAAGCTCTCGGTTGGGCAGCGCCAGCTGATCGCCTTCGCCCGCGCCCTGTGCGCCGACCCGGCCGTGCTGATCCTGGACGAGGCCACGTCCAACATCGACACGTACACCGAGTCGGTGATCCAGGAGGCCCTGCGCACCCTGCTGCACGGGCGGACGGCGTTCGTCATCGCCCACAGGCTCTCGACTATCCGGGAGGCGGATCGGATCTACTACATCGACGACGGGCAGGTGGTCGAGGCCGGCCGGCACGAGGAGTTGCTGGCGCTCGGGGGCCGGTACGCCCGCCTCTACCGGGAGCAGTGGGAGACGCTCTAGCCTCAGCGCCACGCCGCATGCAGCTGAACTTCTGACCGCAGCGCCGACGGCGTGCAGCTGACTCCGTTGTGCCACACTGACTCGACACCCTCCTGTTCCAACGCGTCCCAGCCACACCGACAGGTGTGGCTGGACTCATTTTCTTCCAGTATTGACAACTCACGGGGAATCTGGATAATTTGTAATTGCGTGTCGCACACCGGTGCGGCGCCTGCGCCCCAACCAGGTAGCCCTGGGGTAGGGCTGGGGTTTCCCTATGCTCTGAGGAGGGAGGGGTCACTTGGAGAACCGGGAGCTCGATCTGCGAGATGTGCTCCACGTGCTGCGGCGCAGGCTGCTCCTGATCGTCTTGCTGCCGGTGCTGGCGGCGGTGGCGGCGGGGCTGGTGACCGAGTTCCTTCTCACGCCCGTCTACCAGGCCTCCACGACGCTCTGGGTGATCAAGGCTGGAGCGGCGCCGATCAGCTACAACGATCTGCTTCTCAGCCGGAACCTCACCAAGACCTACGCCGAGGTGGCCCGCAGCCGGGCCGTCATGGCCGAGGTCATCGACCGGCTCGGCCTCGGCGGCGTCACAGCGGAAGACCTGCAGGAGAAGCTCACAGTCACCGCGGTGCGCGACACCGAACTGCTCTCGTTCACCGTGGAGGACTCGGACCCCGCCCTTGCAGCCCTCCTGGCGGATGCCATCGCCACGGCCTTCATCGGGCAGATCCACGTTTTTATGAAGGTGGAGAACGTGGTGGTGGTGGACCCGGCCCAGGTGCCTGCAGAGCCTGTCCGGCCGCGTATGGCGCTGAACCTGACGGCGGCCTTCGCCCTGGGCGTCATGTTGGCCGTGGGGATGGCCCTCCTGTTGGAGCACCTGGACACCTCCATGAACACGCCGGAGGATGTGCGGCGACATGTGGGACTGCCCGTGCTGGCCGCAATCCCCAGGAGATGAGGCGTGGGCTGCAGCGTTCGCTCAGGCACGTGGACAGCGGCCGGTGGGCGTACCCGTCGAGGGGAGGGTGATCGGTGAGCGGTGCGATCAGCGATGAGGTGGTGGCGCACCAGGATCCGAAGGGCGTCCAGGCGGAGGCGTTTCGGGTGCTGCGCACCAACCTGCAGTTCATGGGGCTGGATGTTCCATTGAGGTCTCTGCTGGTGACCAGCGCGGTGCCCGGCGAGGGGAAGACCACGGTCGCCTCCAACCTGGCCGTGAGCTTCGCCCAGGCGGAGCTGAACGTCTGCCTCGTGGATGCCGACCTGCGGAAGCCGCGGCTGCACGAGCTGTTCGGCGTTGAGAACTGGCGTGGGCTCACCACGGCGCTGGTCAAGAACGACGGACTGGAGGCCGACCTGCAGCCTTCGGGGGTGGAGGGGCTGACCCTTCTTACCAGCGGGCCCATTCCGCCGAACCCGGCGGAACTCCTCGCCGCGGGACGGATGCAGGCGCTGCTTCGGGATCTGGAGGCGCAGTTCGACGTGGTGGTGATCGACTCGTCGCCGGTGCTGGCGGTGACGGACGCGGTGGCGCTGTCCCCCCGGGTGAGCGGGTTGCTCCTGGTGGTTCGGGCGGGACGCGTGGGGGGCCACCAGGTGAGGCGGGCGCTGTCCGCGCTCGCTGCGGTGAAGGCCAACCTGCTGGGGGTGGTGCTGGACGCGGTGAAGAACGACGCCCGAAAGGGCGGCTATGCTGGCTACTGCGCCCATGCCGACGGGGGGAAGCGAGGACGGCGGTGAGGGCGAAGAGACGGGGGATGGAGGCGACGGCGGATGCGTGTGCGTAAGGCAGTGATTCCTGCCGCTGGTCTGGGCACGCGGTTCCTCCCGGCCACCAAGGCACAGCCGAAAGAGATGCTGCCCCTGGTGGACAAGCCCATCATCCAGTACGTCGTGGAGGAGGCAGTAGCCTCGGGGATCCACGACATCATCATCGTCACCGGCCGGGGAAAGCGGTCCATAGAAGACCACTTCGACCGAAACCTGGAGCTGGAGCTGGTCCTGGGGGACAGGAACGCCGAGCTGCTGGCCACGGTGCGCCAGCTGGGCGACATGGCTGACATCCACTTCATCCGGCAGAAGCAGCCGTTGGGGCTGGGGCACGCCATCTACCAGGCGCACCGGCACGTGGGCGACGAGCCGTTTGCCGTACTGCTTGGCGACGAGGTCTTCATGGCGGATCCCCCCTGCCTGAAGCAGCTGCTGGACGTGCACGAGCAAGTCGGCGGTTCCGTCATCGCGGTGCGGCCGGTTCCCGTGGAGGAGGTGTCCCGCTATGGCATCATCGCCTCAGAGCCGATGGGGGATGTACGCTGCAGCGGCGTGATCGCGCCGGACTTCGCCCGGAGGCGGCTGCACAGGGCCCTGGACCTGGTGGAGAAGCCGCCTGTGGCAGAGGCGCCGTCGAACCTGGCCATTGTGGGGCGGTACGTGCTGGACCCGAAGATCTTCACCATCCTGGAAGACCTGCCGCCCGGGCGGAACGGCGAGGTCCAGCTGACGGACGGGCTGCGGTTGCTGAACCGGTTCTCGCCGGTCTACGGCTACGAGCCGGCGGCCAAGCGGTTCGACGTGGGGGACAAGCTCGGCTACATCGGCGCCACGATCGAGCTGGCGCTTTCCCGGCCTGACCTGGGGAAGGGGTTGGAGGCTTACCTGCGAGGCCTGGAGTCGGGCCGGATGCTCGCCAACACGGGCGACTGAGGCGGTGAGTGGATGGGCGTTGCAGCGATCATCATGGCGGGTGGCCGCGGCGAGCGGTTCTGGCCCGCCAGCCGGGCGGACAGGCCGAAGCAGTTCCTCGCCTTCCACGGAGGGCGGACGCTGCTGCAGCAGACCGTGGACCGCCTGGCGGGGCTGGTGGAGACGAAGAACCTGTGGATCATCACACGCGAGGACTACGCCCACCTCGTCTACCAGCAGGTACCCGAAGTGCCCCGGAGCCGCGTGCTCCTCGAGCCGGAGGGGCGGGACACCGCTCCGTGCATCGCCCTGGCGACCCTTCACGTGGCCCGGACCAACCCGGATGCAGTGACCGTTGTGCTGCCGGCCGACCACCTGGTCGTCCAGGAGGAGCGCTTCCGCGAGGCGCTGCGCGCAGCCGCAGAACTGGCCTCGCGGGGCGATCGCCTGGTCACGCTGGGGATCAGGCCCACGCGGCCGGAAACGGCGTACGGCTACATTGAGATCGGGCCGCCGGTTGAGGCAAGCGGCGCCTATCACGCGTACAGCGTTCGAGGGTTCACCGAGAAGCCGCCGCGTGAGCGCGCCATCGCCTACCTGCAGCGGGGTGGGTTCTACTGGAACAGTGGGATCTTCGTATGGCGGGTATCGGCGATCCTCTCGGCGCTGAGAGAGCACATGCCTGGTCTGATGGCACGCCTCGAGCCGCTGGCCAGGGCGATCGGCACGGAGCAGGAGGCAGAGGAACTGCGGCGCATCTATCCAACGCTTCCGAGGCTCTCCATCGACTACGGGGTGATGGAGCGGGCGCGGAACACCCTGATGATCCCGGCGGACTTCGGCTGGGACGACCTGGGCACCTGGGCGGCGCTGGAGCGGGTGCTGCCGGCGGACGAGGACGGCAACGTGCTCTCCGGCCGGGTGCTGGCGGTGGACACACGGGGGAGCGTGGTGCAGGGGCACGGGGAGCGGTTGGTGGCGACCTTCGGGGTTTCAGACCTGGTGGTGGTGGACAGCCGGGACGCGGTTCTCATTGCGGACAAGCACCGGGTCGGTGAACTGAAGGCGGTGGTGGGCCGCATGGAGGCGGAGGGACTCCGAGACCACCTGCTGACGGCCCCGCGGAGCGAGACGGACAGGGCCGGCCAATGGGGGTGAGGGCGCCTTGAGGGTGGTTGTGATCGGGACAGGCTACGTGGGCCTGGTGACCGGTGCCTGCCTGGCGCAGGCGGGGCATGACGTGACCTGCACCGACAGGGACGAGGCGAAGATCGCGACCCTGGCCGGCGGCGGGATTCCGATCTACGAGGACGGGTTGGCGGAGCTGGTGGACCACAACCGCTCACAGGGGCGGCTGCGGTTTACCACCCGGCTGGCCCAAGCACTGGAGGGCGCCGAGGTCGCTTTCCTTGCCGTGGGCACGCCGCAGGGGGAGAACGGTTCGGCCGACCTGTCGCACGTTCTCGAGGCGGCCGACGAGATCGGGCGTGCGATGGGCGGACCGCTGGTGGTGGTGCAGAAGTCCACCTGCCCGGTCGGGACAGCGGTCCGCGTGGAGGCCCGGGTTCGGCTCGCCCTCGCCGCACGGGGAGTCCGCCACCCCGTGGCGGTCGTGGCAAACCCGGAGTTCCTGCGGGAAGGGACGGCGGTCCGGGATTTCCTCGAGCCCGACCGGGTCGTGGTGGGGGCCGATGATCCGGCGGCGGGCCGGCTGGTGGCCTCCCTCTACCTGGGGATTGTGCCGTCCGAGCGCATCCTGCTGATGGACCGCGCCTCGGCGGAGCTCACCAAGTACGCGGCCAACGCCTTCCTGGCCACCAAGATCTCGTTCATCAACGACATCGCCCACCTGTGCGAGCTGGTGGAGGCAGACGTGGAGAGCGTCCGGCGGGGGATCGGGTCGGATCGCCGCATCGGCCCGGCCTTCCTGGCCGCGGGAATCGGGTACGGCGGCTCCTGCTTTCCCAAAGACGTAAAGGCGCTTCTGAACACGGCCGAGGCCGTCGGGCACCGGCCGCGGATCGTGGAGGCGACCGAGGCGGTCAACCGGGAGCAACGGGAGCGCCAGGTCGCCAAGATCATCCGCTGCCTGGGCGGGGACCTGCGCGGGAAAAAGATAGCGGTGTGGGGCGCTGCGTTCAAGCCAGGGACGGACGACATGCGGGAGGCGCCCTCCATCGAGATCACGTCCCGGCTCCTGGGACGGGGCGCCGACGTCGTGGTGTACGACCCGGTGGCGATGGAGCAGGCCCGGCGGGCCATGGATGCCAGGGTCCAGTTTGCCCCCGATGCCCTTTCCTGTGCAGCGGAGGCACATGCCCTGGTGCTCCTGACCGAGTGGCCGGAGTTCCGGGGACTGGATCTGGGCGCGGTCGCAGCCTGCATGGCCGATCCGGTACTGTTCGACTTCCGCAACGCGCTGGATCCGGAGCAGGCGGTTCGCTCCGGGTTTGCCTACTTCGGCGTGGGGCGAATGCCGGGCATTCCGGCCCATCTGGCGGCCGACTAGTGGGGGGCGAGCATCCCATGCGCATCCTCGTAACAGGTGGCGCCGGCTTCATCGGTGCGAACCTGTGTGAGCGTCTGCTGAACGACGGGCACGAGGTCGTGTGCCTGGACAACCTGTACACCGGCCGAATGGCCAACGTGGAGCCGTTCCTGGCGAACCGGCGGTTCGAGTTCGTGCAGCACGACGTGCGAAAGCCGATCTCGCTGCAGGTGGACCAGATCTACCACCTGGCCTGCCCCGCCTCTCCTCCGGCCTACCAGCGGGATCCGATTTTCACCATCACCACGGCCTTTCAGGGCACGCTGAACATGCTGGAACTCGCCCGGGAACGGCGTGTCCCTGTGCTGCTCGCTTCCACCTCGGAGGTCTACGGCGACCCGCTGGTCCACCCGCAGGTCGAGACGTACTGGGGCAACGTGAACCCGGCCGGCGCCCGGAGCTGCTACGACGAGGGGAAGCGCGCGGCGGAGACCCTGGCCCGGGACTACCAGAGGCACCACGGGGTGGATGCCCGGGTTGTCCGGATCTTCAACACCTACGGACCGCGGATGGACCCCACCGACGGGCGCGTCGTGAGCAACTTCGTCGTGCAGGCGCTGCGGGGCGAGCCGCTGACGGTCTACGGCGACGGATCGCAGACCCGGTCGTTCTGCTACGTCGACGATCTGGTCGAGGGTCTGGTGCGGGCCATGCGCGCCCCCCGATATCCGGGCACCCTCAACCTGGGCAACCCCGCGGAGTTCACGGTCAGGGAGCTGGCCGAGACGGTCCTGGCCCTCACCGGCGGGCGGTCTGCCCTCGTGTTCAGGCCCCTGCCGGAGGACGACCCCGTCCGCCGGCGCCCCGACATCACACGGGCGCGAGACGCCCTGGGGTGGGAGCCGCAGACTGCGCTCCACGACGGGCTGAAGCCCACCATCGCATACTTCGCCGGCCTGCTCCAGCGCGAGGCGGCCGTGCGCTGAGGACGCTGGTCACCGGGCGGGCTGAACGGTGCGGGATCAACCCCGCACGGAAGACGACCTCATACTGGCACGGGGAAGGTAAGCGCGCTTGACGGTGACCAAGCTGCAAGACGCACTCACGAGAACCTGGGTGCGTCCCCTTGCGAGTGTTGCGCGCAAGGGGATCTGGGCGGTTCTGGATCAAGGGATCTTTGCGGGCTCGAACTTCGTGCAGAACGTCGCACTGGCTCGGTTGCTGAGCACCCACGAGTACGGCGTGTACTCGGTCCTGCACACCACCCTTCTGTTCTTCGGCGTGCTCCACGGCGGGATGCTCGTCGAGCCCATGATGGTGTTCGGCGCCGGCCGGTTCAAGGACGACCTGCCTGGCTACCGCGGCGCCCTACTTCGGGGGCACCTCCTCTTCTCCGGCCTCGTTGGCGGCCTGCTGGTGGCGACCGCCGTGATCCTGCGGTTCACGGGTGCGTCCGACCTGGCGGAGGGCATGCTGGTGCTGGCCGCAGCCCAGGGGTCCATCCTGTTCGTGTGGCTGTTCCGGCGAGCGTGCTACGTCAAGGCTCAGGTGTTCCACGCCAGCATTGGCAGCCTGCTCTACGCCCTGGTGTTGCTGACCGGCGTCGCCGTCGGGGTCCGGTCCGGCCGTCTGTCCGCTGCTTCGGCCTTCATCACCATGGGCGTTGCCGGGCTCGTGGCGGGGGCGTGGCAGTTCTGGGTAGTGGGCCGGAAATGGGGCACCGCGGATGACCGGAGACTGCGGCAGGTGGTCCGTGCCGAGCATCTGCGCTATGGCGGCTGGGCCGCCGCAGCAGGAGTCGCGTCGTGGTTTCCGGAGAACGCCGGCCAGTTCATCCTGCCGGCTGTGTCCAGCCTGGAGGCCGGCGCGGCACTGCGTGCGCTGACGAACCTGGCGGTCCCGATCAACCACGTGCACACGGCACTGGCGCCGACGTTGCTGCCGGCGCTCGTACGGGCCAGGAGGGAGGCGCGGTTCGCCAGGGTTCAGCGACTCGGCCTCGTGCTCTGGGTCGGCAGCGCCTTGCTGTACGGGATCGCCCTCTCCCTGGCGGGCCGATTCGTCATCGGCCTCGTGTACGGCGGGAAGTATGTCGAGTACGCCCCGCTCTTGTGGCTCGTCACCGCGCGGTTCGTCCTGTCTGCCGGATGCTCTGTGCTCAACAACTCGCTGCGGGCGCTCGAAAAGCCCAGCCTGGTGTTCGCGTCATCCATCGTCGGCGGATGCGTGTACCTGGTGGTAGGTGTCGTGCTGGCTGCAAGATGGGGAGTACTCGGGTCATCCATCTCAACTCTCTGTGCGCTCGCAGCAAGCGGGGCAGCGCTCATCCTGTCCCTGTTGCGGCAAGGCCGCAGCGACCCGGGCTGCGGAAAGGGGCAGAGGGGGTGGACCTGATGGAACCCGGGCATCTGCTCACCGCGATCCTGCAGGCCCTTGACGGCCGGGGGCATCGGGTGTGTGTCCTCCGCGGGCATGAAAGCCTCCGGGGCGACGTGGCCTCCGAGGTGGAACTGCTGGGCACGACGGAGTGCCGGCAGGCCCTGGAGGAGGTTCTCGCACAGGATCGGTTCTGCCTGGTCCACGCGTCTCGCCGGGTCCATGCGTGCCGCTACGTGATCACCGACCCGTCGGGGTCCGTCGTCCTGCGCCTGGGTTTTGCGACCGAGTTCTACAGGGCCGGAAAGGTCTGGGTCGATACGGCGGAGATCCTGTCTTCGGCTCAGCGGTACCAGACCTGTTGGGTGCCGGGGCCCAGATACCAGTTCACACTGTCGATCGTTGACAGCATCCTCTGGGGCGATCCGCTGACGACCGGCGAAGGCCACCGACTCTCCCAGCTCTACGGGGCGGATCCGCAAGGGTGTACGGCCCAACTCCGCCGGCTGCTGCCCGAGCGCGGCGTGGCGGTTGTGCGCGAGGCCGCCATCAGCGGCTCCTGGCAGGCGTACTCGGACCGGGTTGCCACGCTGCGCCGGATGCTTCTCGGCAGGGCGACGGCCCGAGACCCTGCCCGGATGCTGCGCCACTGGGTGGATCTGCGGCGCGGGCGCCTGCGCCGCCTGCTGCGTCCTGCTGGCCTCGTTGTCGCCTTCCTGGGGTCGGACGGGGTGGGCAAGAGCACCATCATCCGACGGGTTGAAGAGGCTGTACCCAGAGTGCTCCTCTCGCCCAGGCGTTTCCACCTGCGCCCGTACTTCGGGCGTGTCAGGACGGGCTTCGTGCCAGACCCGCACGGCCAGAAGGAACGCGGGTGGATCGGCTCGGTGGCCAAGCTCCTTCTCTGGTGGACGGACTATCTTGTGAGCTATGTATCTATCGTGTACCCAGCGATGGTTAAATCTTCCCTAGTTATCTTCGATAGGTATTACGAGGATCTACTGGTTGATCCGAAGCGGTATCGTTACGGGGGGCCTTCCTGGCTTGCACGTCTGGGCCGGCGGCTTGTTCCCGACCCACACCTGTTCATCGTGCTCGATGCGCCGCCGGAAACGGTGTACCGCCGGAAACAGGAGGTGCCGCTGGATGAACTTGTCCGCCTGCGCGAGGGGTACCGGATGATCGGCAGAAGTCTGGCGAACGCGCACGTGGTGGACGCCAGCCAGCCCGTCGACAGCGTGGCGCAAGAGGTCATGCGCATTCTGCTGCGCCGGATCAGCGAACGGTACAGGAAGTATGCGTACTAGCGCCGGGAGATCCGTCTGAAACGGGTTCCTGCCCGAGGGGTGAAGGCTGAGTTGCGCGTTGATGCTCGAATCCGGGCACTGCAGTATCTGCTGCCGCCCGGTGCAGTGGATCCTGACGCCATCGTGGGAGGGCTTCAGACGGGGCCGATCGTGCTGGGGAAAGTCCTGTTCCTGTTGGGTCCACACCCGGGCCTGTCCGCTCCCCCCGCCGGTACCGAGGCTGTGGTCATCCTGAACCCGGGGCGGGGCAGCTGGGTGGAACGACTCCGGCAGGCGGGGTTCACACACGCTCGGGAGTACCGCCTCCGGCCGGGGCTCCGGGAACTGCGGTGGTTTGTACCGGCCTCCAGTCTGGCGGGAGGCGCCGGAATGCAGGTCTATACGCCCTCGAGCTGGAGGGGGCATGTCCTGAAGCTGGCTGCGCACCTCAGCCTCGCCTTCAGAGGGAGCCACCTGCTGGTGGCCCTGAGGGAGCCGCCCGTACTGGAATCGACCCTGGCGCGGATCCTGGGGGTCCAGTCCGTCTGCCTGGCCTTCTCGACCGGGACGCCGGGGATCCACAACAAGACGACGGGCCTCGTGATGACGGACCGGGGCAAGGTCCTCGGGTATGCCAAGATCGCCAGCGAGTCCCCTGCCATGGCCTGTCTGCGGAACGAGGTCCGAACCCTGCTTCGCCTGGAGCAGGTGGGCGCGCTGCGGGCCCAGGTGCCCAGGGTGATTGGCACGTTTGCGCACGGGGAGGCCGAAGGCGTGGTTACGTCCCCCGGTCCTGCTCAACCGGCCGGCGCGGCCTTCTCGTCCGTACATCTCTCCTTCCTCCGGGCGCTCCAGCAGGCCACGGGCCGCACGGTGCTGTTCGGCGAATCGCTGATGTGGCGGAGCATCCAGACCGAGTATGCGGCATTGTGCGGTCTGATCTCGCCTGAGTGGCAGTCGCGGCTGGACTCCGCCATCGCTGTGCTGGAGGACAGCCTGTGCCACGACGTGCTGCACACGGCGCTTGCCCATCGGGACTTCACGCCCTGGAACAAGCGGCGACTGGACGGTGACAGGCTTTACGCCTTTGACTGGGAGTATGCGCGCGAAGAGTACAGCCCGTGGTACGACTACTTCCACTTCAACCTGATGAGCACTCTGCTTGTGAGACGTGCGCCCTCGGTGAAGGCTGCAGCCAGGTGGCTTGACGGGGTGCGGGCGCTTGGCGGCCATAGGACGGAACTGCTGTTCCTGGCCTATCTGGTTGACGTGGCGCTCTCCTATCTGTACGCCCGGGTGGCGCGCGCAGACAGTCAGGACGACTCGGTGCTGCGATATGTGGCGGACCTGTTCGATCGCAGGTCGGAGTGGTGCGGGCGTGGAGGGCTGGAGCGCCGCAGGCCGGCTTGCCTGGCTCCCTCGCCCGAACCGTAGGCCGGGAAGGAGCACCGAAACGCGTGACGAGGGCGCTCTGGATTGGATGTACCGGTACGGTTGCCGTGCTCCTGGGAGCACTGGCGGCATTGGCCCCGCTGGGGGCGTTGCTCATCGGCGGAGCCTTTCTGCTCGCCGTCGCCGTGTTTGTCTTTGCGAACCGGCTGCGCCATGCGGCCCTGTCGCTTCTCGGCCTTGTCCTGATCGGTTACGCGTTTCTTGGCCGCGGCTTTGCGTACATCGGCGTACCGCCGCTCTTCATCGGCGAGGTGGCACTGGGCGCCGGGCTCGTCGCCGTGGCCGTCGCGGGCTGGGCGCGCAATCCCCTTCGTAGCCGACTCGTCCGGCTGCTCACCGCGTTCATGGCCTGGGGAGCCCTCTGCACCATCCCCTACCTGGGCGAGTTCGGCGTCACGGCGCTGCGCGACGCGGTCATCTGGGGCTACGCCCTGTTTGCGGTCGTGGTCGCGGCGCTGGTGGACGGCCCCCGCCTCCACGCCGTCGTAGAGGAGCAGTACCCTCGGCTGGTGCCCGTGCTGCTGCTCTGGGCTCCGGTTGCCGCAGTGGCCTACCGGTTTGCGGGTCAGTATATCCCGCAGCTTCCGGGAAGCGACGTTCCCATCATCGGGTATAAGGGCGGGGATATGGCCGTACACCTGGCCGGGGCGGCGGCCTTCATGTTGCTCGGCCTGCACCGGCAGCGCGGGCACAGTGCGCGGCTGGAGTGGGTGTGGTGGTTCGTCTGGATCGTGGGCGTCGGCATGGCCATCACGACCGTGCGGGCAGCCCTGCTGGCGGTCTGCGGGGCTCTGCTGCCGATCTTCGTCCTCCAGCCCAACCGCCGGTGGGTCAAGCTCCTGGCCGTCGGTCTGGCGACGGTGATGATCGCAGCGGCCTTCGACGTATCGCTTGATATCGGGAACGGCCGGACCATCTCCGTGGACCAGATCATCAGGAACGTGCAGAGCATAGTCGGTAACGGCGATCATGATGCGCTTTCGGGAACGAAGGAGTGGCGGCTCGCCTGGTGGCGGGAGATCGTGGACTACACTTTCCGCGGGCCCCACTTCTGGACGGGCAAGGGGTACGGCATCAACCTCGCCGACGATGACGGCTTCCAGGTGTACGACGACCACTCCCTCCGGTCGCCGCACAACGGTCACCTGACAGTCCTGGCCCGCAGCGGCGTTCCGGGGCTGGTGCTGTGGACCGGCCTTCAGCTTGGCTTCGCCGCCAGCCTCGGCGGGGCGTACCTCCGCGCCACCCTCGCCGGTAAAACTCGGTGGGCGAAGATCTACCTCTGGCTGTTGTCCTACTGGTCTGCCTTCGTGATCAACGGGACGTTCGACGTGTACCTCGAAGGGCCGCAGGGCGGGATCTGGTTCTGGAGCCTGTTCGGGTTCGGGCTGGCCGCGCTGGCGGTGCAACAAGAAGAGCAGGAGGGTGTGTCACATGACCCTTCGGGTTCTCCTGGCCCACAACTATTACCAGCAGCCGGGGGGCGAGGACGCCGTCTTCGCGGCCGAGACCACCCTCCTGCAGCGCCATGGGCATCGCGTGTTCCTCCTGCGCGAGCACAACCGGAGGGTTGAGGCGTTCTCCCGTGCTGGCCTAGCCCTCAACACCTGGTGGAGCCGGTCGGCCTACCGGCAGGTGCGGCGGATGGTGGCCGCCCACCAACCGGACGTCGCCCACTTCCACAACACGTTCATGATGCTCTCTCCATCGGTGTACTACGCGTGCAAGGATGCCGGGGTACCGGTGGTGCAGACGCTGCACAACTACCGGCTGCTCTGCCCCTCGGCCATCCTCTACCGCCACGGGCGGGTATGCGAGGCCTGCGCGGGACGAGCCGTCGCCTGGCCCGGCGTGCAGCACGCCTGCTACCGCGGCAGCGCCGCGGCCACGGCCGTCACCGCCGGCATGCTCACGGTTCACCGCCTGTTGGGAACCTGGGCAAGAGCGGTGGACCGCTATATTGCCATCACGGAGTTCGCCCGCAGGAAGTTCGTCGAGGCGGGACTCCCGGCCGAGAAGGTAGTGGTGAAGCCCAACTTCCTGGACGTGGATCCGGGGACCGGGGAGCACGACGGCGGCTACTGTCTGTTCGTGGGGCGGCTCACGGAGGAGAAGGGCGTGCGTACGCTCCTCGCCGCCTGGCGGCTCCTCGGCGGGCGGGTGCCGCTCAAGATCGCCGGCGACGGGCCCCTCGCCCCTGAGGTGGCCGCCGCGGCCGCAGCAGCGCCTTCCATTGAGTGGGTTGGGCCACGGTCCAGGGCAGAGGTGGTTGCGCTGATGAAGCGCGCCGCACTGCTCATCTGCCCTTCTGTCTGGTACGAGGGCGGCAGCCCCATGGTGGTCGTGGAGGCGTTTGCCACCGGGCTCCCGGTGGTGAGCAGTCGGCTGGGGGGCATGGCGGAGAGCGTGACCGATGGCCACACCGGTCTGCACTTCACGCCCGGGGACGCCGCGGACCTGGCTGCCCGGGTGGAATGGGCCGTCGCTGACGCCGGGCGGTTGAGACAGATGGGCCGGAACGCGCGGGAGGAGTTCGAGGCCCGGTACACGGCGGAGCGGAACTACGAGCGGTTGCTTGCGATCTACGAGGAAGCCCGGGCGGGGGGTGGAGGGTGACCATGAGCGGCGAGCACCGCTACATCCTGGGGATGCGGGTGGATGCGACCTCATATGCGCACGCAGCCTCCCTGGTCCTGGACTGGGCGGCGGCCGGGGAGTCCCGGTACGTGTCCGTGGCCAATGTGCACATGGTGATGGAGACCCATGACGATCCGGCGTTCCGGCAGGTAGTGAACGGCGCCGATCTCGTCACCCCGGACGGGATGCCCCTCGTCTGGGGGCTGCGCCTCTTGGGTGTGGACCGCCAGCAGCGGGTCTACGGTCCCGATCTGACCCTGGCCCTCTGCCGGGCGGCCGCTGAGCAGGGCATACCCGTGGGGTTTTACGGCGGTACGGAGGAGTCGCTGGCGGCCCTGGAAGCCTCGCTGCGCAGGCGCTTTCCGGACCTGCGGATCGCCTGCATGATCAGCCCGCCGTTCCGCCCGCTATCAGACGGGCAGGACGCAGCGTTTACCCGGCAGATCCGGGACTCGGGGGCCCGTATCCTGTTCGTGGGAATCGGCTGCCCCAAGCAGGAGCGCTGGATGGCCGCCCACAAGAATCGCATTCCCGCCGTGATGGTGGGCGTCGGGGCCGCTTTCGACTTCCACTCGGGCCGCGTGAAGCAAGCGCCGGTGTGGCTGCAGCGGCTGGGGCTGGAGTGGGCATTCCGCCTGCTGATGGAGCCCCGCCGCCTGTGGCGGCGCTACCTCAGGCACAACCCCCGGTTCGTGGCGCTGTTTCTCGTCCAACTGCTGCGCGGGGGAGGCCTGTAGGCAGCCGCGTTTCGCAACCTTGTCAGGGAAGGGGAGGGTTCCCGATGCGCAGGGCCCTGATCACGGGGATCACCGGCCAGGACGGGTCGTACCTGGCCGAGCTGCTCCTGTCCAAGGGGTATGAAGTTCACGGCATCATCCGCCGGTCGTCCACGTTCAACACCGACCGGATCGATCACCTGTATGTGGATCCCCACGAACCGGATGCGCGCCTCTTCCTCCACTACGGCGACCTGACCGACGGCACCGTGCTCAGGCGCATCCTGGAACGCGTGCGTCCCGACGAGGTCTACAACCTCGGCGCCCAGTCCCACGTGAAAGTCTCGTTCGAGGAGCCCGAGTATACCGCGGACACCGTGGCCACCGGCACGCTGCGCCTGCTGGAGGCCGTGCGCGATCACCAGAGGACCCACGGCGTGCAGGTGCGCTTCTACCAGGCCGGCTCCTCCGAAATGTTCGGCGCCGCCAGGCCACCCCAGAGCGAGCGGACGCCCTTTCATCCCCGCAGTCCCTACGCCGTCTCCAAGGTGGCGGCCTACTGGTACGCGGTGAACTACCGGGAGGCATATGGGATGTTCGTCTGCAACGGCATCCTGTTCAACCACGAGTCGCCCCGGCGCGGCGAGACCTTCGTCACCCGCAAGATCACCCGGGCCCTGGGGCGCATCCGGGCCGGTCTGCAGGAGAGGCTGTACCTCGGCAACCTCGACGCCAGACGGGACTGGGGCTATGCGGGGGATTACGTGGAGGCCATGTGGCTCATGCTCCAGCAGGACGAGCCGGACGACTTCGTGATCGCCACCGGCGAATCGCATTCGGTGCGTGAGTTCGTGGGTGAGGCGTTCGCGTACGTCGGCCTGGACTGGCGTGACTACGTCCGGATCGACCCCCGCTACTTCCGTCCGGCCGAGGTGGACCACCTCCTGGGCGATCCCTCCAAAGCCATGGCGAAACTGGGCTGGAGGCCTCGGGTCACCTTCGGCGAGCTGGTGCGGATGATGGTGGATCACGACCTGGAAGTCGCCCGCCAGGAGCGTACCCTGCGGGACGCGGGCCATGCGATCACCCTGCGGGGGGTGGCGGGGAGTTGATGCAGCGGACTGCGCGCATCTATGTGGCCGGCCATCGGGGCCTCGTGGGCAGCGCCATTGTGCGCCGCTTACAGCTCGACGGATATACGAACATCCTCGTGCGCTCCCGGGAGGAACTGGACCTGCGGGACCGCCCGGCGGTGGACCGGTTCTTCGCCGAGGAACGGCCGGAGTATGTCTTCCTGGCCGCGGCGAAGGTGGGCGGCATCCTGGCCAACCACACCTATCCGGCCGACTTCATCCGGGACAACCTGCTCATCCAGTGCAACGTGATCGACGCGGCCTACCGGTTCGGGGTAAAGAAGCTCCTTTTCCTGGGGAGTTCCTGCATCTACCCCAAGTACTGCCCGCAGCCCATTCGGGAGGAGTACCTGCTCACCGGCGCGCTGGAGCCCACCAACGATGCCTACGCGGTGGCCAAGATTGCCGGGATCAAGATGTGCCAGGCCTACAACCGGCAGTTCGGGACGGACTTCATCAGCGTGATGCCCACGAACCTCTACGGCCCGGGCGACAACTTCGACCCGGAGAGCAGCCACGTGCTGCCGGCGCTGCTGCGCAAGTTCCACGAGGCCAGGCTGAGCGGACAACCCTCGGTCACGGTCTGGGGGACCGGCACGCCCCGGCGCGAGTTCCTGCACGTGGACGACCTGGCCGATGCATGTCTGTTCCTCATGCACGAGTACAGCGGCGCAGACATCATCAACGTAGGCGTTGGAGAGGACCTCACCATCTGCGAACTGGCAGCGTTGATCCGAGACGTGGTGGGGTACTCGGGAGACATCACCTTCGACGCCAGCAAGCCGGACGGGACCCCGCGCAAGCTGCTGGACGTCAGCCGGCTGGCAGCCCTCGGCTGGCGGGCGCAGGTTTCCCTGCGCGCGGGAATCGAACAGACCTATCGCTGGTACCTGGCGTGCGCCGGTCGCACGCCCGAACGCGCTGCTGCCCGGAGTGCGAGGTGGCCCGATGCCAACCAGACCGCAGACTGACGCCCGGGCAGGAATGGCGCATCTACTCATCAGCCTGTTCCTGCTGGCCGGCGACCTGACTGCCGCCGGGCTGGCAGCGGCGGCGGCGCTGGGGCTGCATCAGGCGCTGTCAGGCCCCGCAGGCTCCGGGCTCGATCCCTCGCTCCTCCCGACCCTGCTCTTGCTCCCTGTCGCCTACCTCCACGCCGGGCTCTACCCGGGGTACGGGTGTGGGGCGGTGGATCAGCTGAGACTGCTCTCGCGCAGTACGACGCTGGTGGTCTTCCTCGTCTTCCTTACTACCTGCCTCCTGGGGCCGGGCGCGCAGCGGTCCCCTGTTGCGCTGCTCTATACCTGGCTCTTCGCCCTGTTCCTCGTGCCGCTCGGCCGAGCCCTCCTGCGCTGCCGGCTGGTGCGGACCCCGTGGTGGGGAGAGCCAGTGGTGGTGCTGGGCGCCGCGAAGACGGCCGAACTGGCCGTCCGGCGGCTGCTGGAGAACCCGGGCCTGGGGCTCCGGCCCGTGGCCTGCCTCGACGACGACCCGTCCAGGCACGGCACGACGTGCGGGGGAGTGCCCGTGATCGGATCGCTGGCGCTGGCGCCGCGCCTGGCCGCGACAGGGCGCGTCCGCTCTGCCCTTATCGCCATGCCCGGCGTGCCGCGGCAGCGGGTCCTGCAGGTGATCGACCAGCATGCCGCATGCTTTGCGCGGGTGCGCATCATCCCGGATCTGCTGGGCGTGCCCAGCCACCAGGTCTCGGCCCGGGACTTGCAGGGCATCGTGGCGCTCGAGGTCCGACCGAACCTGCTGGACAGGTGGAACCGGCTCCTCAAGCGGGTCATGGACCTCGTCCTCTCGCTGCCGCTCCTCCTCGCGGCCGGCCCTGTCATCCTGCTGGCCGCGCTGGCGGTCAAGCTGAACAGCCCAGGGCCGGGCTTCTACGCGCAGGAGCGGGAGGGACTGCACGGGCGCCGCATCCGGGTGTGGAAGGTGAGGACGATGGTGCCCGACGCCGATGCCGTCCTGGAGCAGCACCTGGCCAGTGACCTGCAGGCACGGGCGGAGTGGGAGCGGCACATGAAACTCCGCCACGACCCCCGGATTGTGCCCCGGGTGGGCGCGTTCCTGCGCCGCTACAGCCTGGACGAGCTTCCCCAGCTCTGGAACGTGGTCAAGGGCGAGATGAGCCTGGTTGGCCCGCGGCCGTTTCCCGAGTATCACCTCAGCAAGTTCTCGAGCGGGTTCCGTGTGCTGCGCAGAAGGGTGCCGCCGGGGATGACCGGCCTGTGGCAGGTCTCCGCAAGAAGCGAGGGTGACCTGGCGGTGCAGGAGGAACTGGACACATACTACATCCGGAACTGGTCGCCCTGGCTGGACCTCTACCTGCTCGCGCGGACGGCACGGGCCGTTCTCTCCGGGAGAGGGGCCTACTGAGTGGGGACAGGTGCGGCTGTGCTATACTGGCTGTGGAAACCCCTGCCATGGAAGGGAGGACGCCCCGTGAAGCCTTTTCGCATCGGAATCGTCGGCTACAGCTTCGGACGCGTTCATGCTGAGGCCTACCGCCAAATCCCGTTTTACAAGGACCTAGGGGCCCCGATCGAACTGGTGGGGGTGGCGACCAGCCGCCCCGAGACGGCCGCCAGGGCGAAGGCGGAGGGAGGATTCGCCTTCGCCACCGCCGACTGGCGCGAGCTGGTCAACTCGCCCGATATCGACATCGTCCACGTCTGTGCTCCTGACGACCTGCACCACCCCATCGCCAGCGCAGCCCTGGCGGCGGGCAAGCACGTGTACTGTGAGAAGCCGCTGGCCCGCACCGTGGCGGAGGCGGAGGATCTTCTCGCCCGGGCGCGGGCATCCGGCCGGGTGGCGCAGATGGCCTTTCAGATGCGGTTCGGCTCGGCGGTCCAGGCGGCCCGCAGGTTGGTCCGGGAAGGCACCCTGGGCGACATCACCAGCTTCCGGATTACCTACCTGCACTCGGGTTACGAGGATCCCAACCGGCCGCTCAGCTGGCGCCTCGACCAGGCGCGCACCGGCGGCGGCGTCCTCTACGACCTGGGCTCCCACGCCATCGACCTCATTGCGTACCTGGTCGGCCGGCCGCAGCGCGTGATGGGCCTCACCCGGACCTTCATCAAGGAGCGCCCGGACGCCCAGGGCAGCCCCAGGCGGGTGCCGGTCGGCGTGGACGACGTCGCCATGGCCATGCTGGAGACCGAGTCCGGCGCCGTCGGGGTGCTGGAGGCCACCCGCCTCGCCACCGGGCTGCGCCGGGGGCCGGACATCACGATCTACGGCACCCGGGGTTCCGTGGCGTTCAACGGGTTTACCAACCACAACGAGCTGAACCTCTACGTGAAGGCGGAGAAGGTGCCCGGCCTCGGCGGGTGGGAGACCATCAACACCGGCGGCCGAAACCCCGTGCCGCTCAGCGTCGCCGCCCAGGCGCACTTCCTGGAGGCGATCCGGGATGGGCGCACCGACGTTGAGCCGAGCTTTGCAACCGGGCTGCAGGTGCAGCGGGTTCTGGCGGCGGTGCAGGAGTCTGCAGGATCGGGCGGATGGGTCACGGTGGCGTGAAGGTTGATGCCACAGCCCCCGGCAGGTGACTGCCGGGGGCTGACGCATGTCATACAACTGACAATCGGTGGCCACAACGCGTGTGCATCACTACCTGTCTCGTTTAACTACTAGTACTTATCGGGAGTAACGATTTCGTGCGGGATTAGAATGGATAGTTTATGGTTCACAACGATGTCTTTCTGGGCAGAGTGAAAGGACAACGGCATCGACAGCCAGTATTAGTAGGAGAAACGGGACGAGTGACGCTACAGTAACAAGATACTTATCAACGGGAGGGCCCGCGGTGATTGACCTGCACGCCCATGTGCTGCCGGGGCTCGACGACGGCCCCGCCACCCGGGCGGATGCACTGGCGCTGCTGCGCACCATGGAAGCGCAGGGAGTGCAGGTGGTCGTGGCCGCCGTCCACGCCTTCGATGACCGCTACAACGTGTCCCGCGATGCCCTTCTTCAGGGGTGCGAGGCCCCTTTCGGTCGCACTGGTGGAGGAGGGCTTGTCCATTCGCGTCCTTCCCAGCATGGAGCTCTACCTCTCCTTCAACCTGCTGGGTGCGGCCCGCCGGGGCCAGGTGGTGGGTCTGAACCACACGCCGTACCTGGTGGTGGAACTGCCGCACCGGGAGTTCCCTGCCTATACGGAGCGAGCGCTGTTCGAGCTGCTGATGGCCGGATACCGTCCCATCCTGAACCACCCGGAGCGGAACCGGGGCGTGCGGCGCGAGCCTGAGCGGCTCTACCGGCTGCTGGACAGTGGGGTGCAGGCGATGGTCACGGCGGGCAGCCTGTTGGGCCGGTTCGGCCCGGAGGCGCAGGGGCTGGCGGAGGAGCTGATCCGGGAGGGCGCTGCGGACTTGATTGTGAGCGATGCGCACGACTTGGAGCGACGGGCGCCCTGTCTGCCCGAGGGCTTGGCCGCGGCGGCCAAGCTGGGCAAGGCGGATCAGGCGGCGGAGGCCGCACTGCTGGGGATTCGGGTTTCCACCCCCGGGGGTGGAATGGAATGAACAATCATGTGCAAAGAGGAGGTTTCAAATGGTACTGCGCAAACTCGGTTCCATCGTCGTTGCGGCTGCCCTGACGCTCTCCCTTGTCGGCACGGCCTTCGCGGCCACGGTTCCCGAGGCCGTCTACTCGGCCAAGGGTGAGGTTCGTCCGGCCACCGAGGTTGAGGCCAGCCTGGTCAGCCACGGGGTGAAGGACGTGACCACCGAGCACTGGGCCGCGGGTTCGATCTCAGTGCTGCTGGACGCCGCCCTGCTTGCGCCGGACGCCGAGGGCAACCTGAAGCCCGACGAGGCGGTGGACTTCAACACGGGCGCGGCCGTCTTCGCCAAGGTGCTGGGCCTGGCCTCGCCGCTGGAGACCCCTGAGGCGGCGGCGCAGAAGCTGGTCCAGGCCGGCCTGATCCCGGCGCGGGAGGACGGCAAGCTGACCCGGCTCGACGTGGCCCTGCTGCTCTTCACGGCACTGGGCCTGGAGGCGAAGTCCGATGTGACTGCGGACACGCTCGGCTTCACCGATGCGGGCGACATTCCCGGCTGGCACTGGGGCAAGATCGCGGCCCTGAAGGAGGCCGGTGTCTTCGCCGGCTTCCCGGACGGCACGTTCCAGCCCAACGGCGAGCTGACCCTGGCGCAGCTGGCCACCCTGATCGACCGGGTGCTCGGGGCTTTCGCCAACTAGAGGTCTCAGTGTTCCGTCCCCCCAGCCCGGCCGCAGTGCGAACCGGCGCCGGGCTGGGGGGTCCCATTTCGTGTCGTTAGGAAGGAAGAGATCGTTGCAGGACCAGGAACTCGACCTGCGAGAGCTTCTGTACGTGTTGCGGCGCAGGCTCCTCCTGATCGTGGCCCTGCCGGTGGTGGCAGCGGTGATGGCGGGGCTGGTAAGCCAGTTCCTCATCACCCCGATCTACGAGGCGTCCACCACGCTGTGGGTGATCAAGGACGATGCAGCGCAGATCAGCTACAACGACCTGCTCCTCAGCCGGAATCTGACGAAGACCTACGCGGAGGTGGCGCAGAGCCGCACCGTGCTGGCCGACGTGATCCAGCGGCTCGGCCTGGCCGGCATGACGGTGGAGGACCTGCAGGAGAAGCTCACGGTCACCGCGGTGCGCGACACGGAGCTCCTTTCCTTCACGGTGGAGGATGCCGACCCGGCCCGGGCGGCCCGTCTGGCGGACGCGGTTGCGGCGTCTTTCATGCGGCAGATCCACTCCTTCATGAAGGTGGAGAACGTGGCGGTGGTGGACCCGGCGCTGGTGCCCACCGATCCCGTCAGTCCGCGCAAGGCGATGAACGTGGCGGTGGCCTTCGTGCTGGGCGGGATGCTGGCCGTGGCACTGGCCTTCCTGCTGGAGTACCTGGATACGTCCGTGCGCACGCCGGAGGACGTGCAGCGGCACCTGGGCCTGCCGGTGCTGGCTACGATTCCGGTCTTTGAGGCGAAGGCTGAACCGGAGCCTGCGGTGAGCCGGACGCGGGTGCGGAAGCGGGCGGTCGGCGAGAGGAGGGCGGAGCTGTGAGACGGGGGATGAGCAGCGAACTGGTGGCGCACCTGGACCCGAAGGGGCCCGCGGCCGAGGCCTTTCGCGTGCTGCGCACCAATCTACAGTTCATGGGGCTGGACGCCCCGCTGAAGTCGCTGCTGGTGACCAGCGCGGCGCCGAGCGAGGGGAAGTCGACGGTGTCCGCCAACCTGGCGGTGAGCTTCGCCCAGGCGGGGCAGAACGTCTGCCTGGTGGATGCAGACCTGCGCAAGCCCCGGCTACATAAGGTGTTCGGCGCCGACAACTGGCGCGGGCTCACCACCGCAGTGGTGAACCAGAACGGGCTGGAAGCCGACCTCCAGCCGACGGGGGTGCAGGGGCTGACGCTCCTCACCAGCGGGCCGATTCCGCCGAACCCGGCGGAACTGCTGGGGTCCGGGCGCATGCTGGCCCTGCTGACGGAACTGCAACAGCGGTTTGACGTGGTGGTGCTGGACACGCCGCCCACGCTGGCGGTGGCGGACGCAGTGGTGCTGGCGCCCCGGGTGAGCGGCGTGGTTCTCGTTGTCCGTTCGGGCCGTGTTGCTCGCCAGCAGGTGAAACGGGCGCAGGAGGCGCTGGCGGCGGTGAAGGCCAACCTGCTGGGGGTCGTGCTGGACGGCGTGAAGAACGACGACAGTAAAGGCGGGTATTATTACTACTATTACTACGGCCGCTCCAGGGACGAAGCTGAGAGTAGCGGTACCCGTGCGTAGTTGGGGTGATCTGCCGCAACCGGCGGGGGCAGGAGGAGTGGGGATCGGTGCTCCTGTACTCACCCGCCGTTCGGTCAGTCTTGACTCCGTGCCAGTGTTTAGCGAGCCGGTTGTTGTCAGGTATCCACTTCCAGCACGGATTGCACTGTCTATGTGCGCAGCGCTGATGGGTGCTGAACTGTGGATGTATGCCACTCTGGATTGACGCGGGGGCAGCCTGGCATCTGATGGATGAAGGGGGCAGCATTGCGATGTTTCGCTACATTCATACCATCCGATACCTGCGGCCTGTCCAAGTACTTGGCAGGATATGGTTCAGGGCCTATCGCCCAAGCGCTTCGATCCCTGGAAGCGTTCACATACGGCCCAGAACCGGAGAATGGGTCTCTCCCGCAAGGCGGGCAGCGTCTCTCCTGGGGCCAGCAACGTTTCGACTACTCAACCAGCGGTACGCGGTGCAGTCGGCAGACGACTGGGGAGGCGCCAGTCTCGACGACCTAAGACGCTATAACTTGCATTACTTCGACGACCTCAATGCCGAAGATGCAGAGCGACGCAGTCAATGGCACGCGTCTTTGATTGAACGGTGGATCGATGAGAATCCTCCTGCAAAGGGTGTTGGCTGGGACCCCTATCCGACGTCGCTTCGCATCGTCAACTGGATCAAATGGGCGCTCTGTGGTAATCCGCTAAGTATCCACGCACTTGAGAGTTTGAAGCTACAGACTGACTACCTGTCGAAGCGGATTGAGTGGCACCTGCTCGGCAATCACCTGTTTGCGAACGCGAAGGCACTTGTGTTTTCCGGGCTCTTTTTCTCCGGTGAGGTAGCTGAACGTTGGCTTGACACTGGATTCAGCATTATTGATCGTCAAGTAAGCGAGCAGATCCTGGCCGATGGTGGGCATTTTGAGCGCAGTCCAATGTACCACAGTATCATCCTCGAAGATGTTCTGGACCTGCTGAACATTACACAGGCATATGTTCTGCTCCACTGTCCGACAGACAGCTGCAAGCGGTTTTTATGTCAACATCTGAGTTTGCGGGCTCCCATCGCTCTCGCGTAACATCAAGAGCGAAGGGAGTTGTTCTTCTTGCCGAAGAA
>Ga0134090_1000599_pt1 | contig 29206 bp, 27 predicted proteins | sample 1_4taG_FD_94453 | JGI IMG/M metagenome (GOLD analysis project Ga0134090, IMG submission 94453) | Switchgrass degrading microbial communities from high solid loading bioreactors in New Hampshire, USA - 1_4_20_6_A1 metaG | ecosystem: Engineered > Bioreactor > Semi-continuous > Anaerobic >...
GCGACCCAGAGCGATAGGGGCTCAGCTGAGACCTTTTGGGGAGGTGAGCTTCGCCCACTTACACGCGGGTGGGGGAAGTTTCAACCGGCCAGAATGGTCCTCTTTTCAACCGGCCTTGACAGGGGTGGACCGCGGGGGCGGTACTGGAGGGGCAACCACCCGGCGTTGTCCCCACGCGCGTGGGGGTGGACCGGGCATGCGGGTTGTCCGCGACGAAGCGAAGGCGTTGTCCCCACGCGCGTGGGGGTGGACCGAGCACGAACTTCGTCCACACCCAACCTGAGCGGTTGTCCCTGGAGTAGCGTGCGGTCGTCCCAGTCATCCTGGGGAGCCTGAGAAGCGAAGGGCCGACAGGACGCATGCTGCGTTCTGTCGGCCTAGACTACTCAGCGTGCCGGGTACTACACCGATCCCTGGCCCAAGGCCATCCTGATGATCTCGTCCACCCGCCCTATGATGCTCATGATGCGCTTCAGATCTTCCATCGATAGGTCGTATACCCCCTCGGGCCCGGCGTGAACCCCAGCTGTTACCGTCACCACCCGGTTCAGCCCGGCGGCCAGCGACTCGGCCAGCCGGCGGGCCAGTTCGTCGTCTTTGTGGCCGGTTACTGTCAACACCGACGAGGTGGCACTTATCCTTGCCGGATCCTTCAGGCTCGGACGGGGGACGGCGAGGGCGGTGGCGCCGACGTGCGGGATGCCGCCAAAGAGCGAGACGGAGACCCCTTGCGATGTGGCCGCCCACAGGACCCGGCAGGCGAGCGGGCCCGCGGACAGGTCGACGGTGATGTCGGCCTGCCCGGTCTGCAGGCCGGGCATGGCAGGTTCCGGCTTCCTGTCTGCTGCGGCGGCTGTGGCGAACCACTTCTGCGCCGGAGGGCAGTCTTGTACGCTGACGGCCACTGCGTCGCCGTCCTGAAGCTGCAGCGCGTCCCGCAAGTGCACCGGAGCCAGGAACTCCAGCTGCGCCGGGTTGTATCCATGCACCAGCGGCCGGAACATGACCGCCCAGGCCTCGCGTTCTGCATGTCTGAGGCGGGCCTGCGTCATCAGAGAACAACAGAAGTCAGGTGGGGGGAACCAGCACCGTTCCGGTCGTCAGCAGCAGCCGGTCGACGGGCCGCCAGTCGCCCTCGACGACGAGGTTGAGCGTGCCCGCCCGCGGTGCGAAGCCCCACAGCCGTCGCATCGCATCCCGGAACCATTCCATCGTCGTGGCGGGTCCGGCGGCGCCCAGTCCCGTGACCACCCGACCGGTCAAGCGCACAGGGTCATGCGTCATGCCGGGCACCTCGCCCTCTGGCCACAGCGCTGACGGCTGAGTCGACGAGGAGGGCGGCCACTCCGTTGATCGTACCCTTCAGCAGGTTGAACGGTACGACGACAGGCAGGATCATGGCCAGCGCCACTCGCATGTTGCCGAAGAAAAGCGGACCGAGGATGACGGTCATGGCGACCTCGGCCAGTGTGTAGACCAGGATACCCAGGATGACACTCTTCAGCTTGCCGGTGCGCTGGGCAGCGATGCGCCGGTAGACCAGCGCGGCCGTGAGCGCCAGCGCAGCGCTGCCGACGAAGCGGCTGACAGCGCCGATGACCCCGCCGCTGCCGACCAGCGCCATCACCAGGGCCACCACAGCAGACATCCCGGTCACCCAGAAGGGCGAGAGGCGGAAGGCCCCGAGGAGAAGGGGTACGTCGCTGGGCTCGTAGATCAGGAAGGGGGCCGCAGGCAGCAGCGGGAAGCGCACGGTGAGGGCCAGGACTACGGCCAGGCCGGACAGGACGCCTGACGTCGTGATCTGGCGCGTTCTCTTCCCTGAATCGGCAGTTGCCGCCATGGGGCGTCGCCTCCTCTTCAAGCGACACGGGGCGGTCATGTGACCGCCCCGTTGCTGACCAACTCAGGCGGGGTAGGAGGGGATCTCCACTTGCACCTGGGTTGTGGTGAGTTCCTACTTGTGGAACAGGGACGGAGCCCAACGGCTGGGATCGACTTCCTTGAACTTGGCACGCTGGAACTGATCCTTCAGGCTGTACGGCACCGTGCAGTCGAAGATGGTCTTGCAGGCGATGCCGGTGTCGCGGATGGAGGGGCTGAAGTTCGGCCGGCTCGACGGATCGAGCGGATGGCAGCGCACACCCGGGATGAAGACCGTGCTCACGTCGCCCTGGAAGCGGGTCGTCAGTGCCCAGAGCACGTCGTTGCTGTCGAACGGATCCACGTCCTCGTCCACGATGAACACGTGCTTCAGCTCGGAGAACGCCGAGAAGGCGAGCAGGGCAGCCTGGCGCTGCCGGCCCTCGTCGGACGGCGCACTCTTCTTGAACTGCAGCACTGCCATGTACTTTCCGCCGCCGGACGGATGAGCGTAGACGTTCAGCAGCTTGCCCGGCATTGCCCGCTCCACCATGGCGATGATGCTGGCCTCGGTGGGGATGCCCGCCATGTTGACGTGCTCCTCGCTCGGGCCGATGACCGTCTGGAGGATCGGGTTCCTGCGATGGGTAACGGCCTTGACCTTGATCACCGGCAGGTCAGGCTTGGACGGCCCGGTGTAGCCGGGGAACTCAGGCATCGCCTTGCCCGTGTTGGTGTTCTGGTCCTCGCGCACCCGCACGTTCGGCAGCAGTTCGCCTTCGATGACGAACTCGGCGTTCGCGATGGCCTTCTCGTTGATGGTCAGGGCCTTGACCAGTTCCACGGGTCGCTGGCGGATGCTCCCGGCGATGGAGAGTTCATTGAAGCCGAGCGGCGTGGTGGGCGGCTCGAAGCAAGCGCCGATCTCGATGGCTGGATCCACGCCGATGCTGATGGTGATGGGCAGGGGCTTGCCCGCCGCCTCGGCCTTCTGCCGGAAGACCTCGATGTGCCGGTTGCCAGGTACAAAGTACATCGACAACTCGTCCTTGCTCTGGATGCAGAGCCGGTGGATGGTGATGTCGGAAACGCCGGTCTCGGGGTCGGAGGCGTAGCACAGGCCGATCGTGATGTAGGGACCCGCATCCTCCTCGGTGTTCGTGGGTGCCGGGAGGATCTTCCGGATGTCGAAGCCAGGTTCGTCTGCCCGGTGCACAACCTCCTGGCAGGGGGCCTGGCTGTTCGGTACGGTGATGGGATCCACGGGGTTTCGAACCGCCTCATTGAGCAGGAAGCCGAGTCGGTCGGGTTTGGTTCCCAGCATCAGAGCCACGCGCTCCCGGCTGGCCAGGAGGCCGATCAGAACCTTGACGTTATCGAAACCCTTCACCTTGTTGAAGATCATCGCCGGGCCGAGTCGGGTGGGGCGCTTTACGGTGCCGCCAGCACCGACGTAGCGATAGACGCCCGAGAGCTCGGCGTGGGGATCGACCGGCTCGTCTGTGTAGATTAGCTGGCCTGGGACGGTTTCCAGTAATGCCAACGCTGAGCGGAGGTCATGCACCTGGTTCGTCGTCTGAGCAGTGCCCACAGTTACTCCTCCTCATTTCAGCATGTTGGTGATCCCGACCTTACCCTGCCGCAGGGTCGCGTTGAGGGTACCACGCAAGTTTGAGCGTTCACAATTCGCCGTGTGGACGAAAAGACGGGGGGTGGAACTGCGACCTGGCCAACCGCACTAGGCCTTCATGCGGAGTTCAAGGGTCAACCAATAACCGTCGAGCCAGCGGAGCTCGGCGTCAAGCTTCTTGTCGTCCCCCCGTCGCGTGGGGATGACCCGGTCTGCTCAGCATCAGCCAGCGTGTGACCTGTGTCGTCCCCACGTGCGTGCGATGAACCGTTCCGGGCGCCGCCCTGAGCGATCGGGATGCCGGCCTCCCCAGGCGCATCGGGATGAACCGCCGACCGAAATGCGGGCGGGCAGACCTCGTGAGTCATCCCGACGACCGGCACGGTACGAAGGGGCCGATGGGACGAACCATGCGTCCCATCGGCCCTCTTGATTGCACCTACTGAACGCTACACAGAGCCGTGCCCCACAGCCATCCGGATGATCTCATCCACCCGTCCCACGATGCTCATGATGCGCTTCAGATCCTCGGGGGCCAGGTCGTAAACCCCCTCAGGGCCGGCGTGGACCCCGGCGGTGACCGACACGACCCGGTTCAGGCCGGCGGCCAGCGACTCAGCCAGGCGGCGGGCCAGCACGTCGTCCTTGTGGCCGGTGACGGTCAGCACCGAGGAGGTGGCGCTGGTCCGGGCCGGGTCCTTCAGGCTCGGGCGGGGGATCGCCAGGGCGGTGGCGCCGACGTGGGGGATGCCGCCGAAGAGCGAGACCGAGATCCCCTGCTCGGTGATCGCCCAGAGCGCCTTGCAGTGGAGCGGCCCCGTAGAGAGATCGACGGTGATGTCCGCCTGCCCGGTCTGCAGTCCGGCCAGGGCCGGTGCGGGCGGCTGCTTCGCATCCGAATGGGACACGCCGAGCCACTTCTGCGCGGGCGGGGCGGCGTCTGCGGCAACGGTCACCAGGTCGCCGTCTCGAAGGTCCAGCGCATCCCGCAGGCGCACCGGCGCCAGCAGCTCCAGCTGGGCCGGGTTGTAGCCCTGCACCAGGGGCCGGAAAAGGACCGCCGGCTTTGACCGGCCCGCCGTCTCGATGCGGGCCGGCAGCAGCAGCGAGCAGCAGAGGTCCGGCGTGGGCGGCACCAGCACGGTGCCGGCGGTGAGCAGCAGCCGGTCGACGGGACGCCAGTCGCCCTCCACGATGACGTTCAGCGTGCCCGCCAGTGGGGTGAAGCCCCACAGCCGCCGCATCGCCGTGCGGAACCAGACCAGCGAGGTCGCCGGTCCGGCGGCGCCCAGTCCGGTGGTGACGCGGCCGAAGAGACGCACCTGTTCGCCCATGTCGCTACGCACCCTTTCTGCGGGCGACGGCGCTGACGGCCGTGTCGACCAGGAGCGCTGCTGCGCCGTTGATCGCGCCCTTCAGGAGGTTGAACGGCACCACGACCGGCAGGATCATCGCCAGGGCCAGGCGCATGTTGCCGAAGAACATGGGCCCGAGGATGACCGTGAGCGCGACCTCGGCCAGCGTGTAAACCAACACGCCCATGAGCACGCTGATCAGCTTGCTCCGGGTCCGGCCCGCCAGGCGCCGGTAGACCGCCGCCGCTGTGAGCGCCAGCGCCGCGCTGCCCACGAAGCGGCTGACCGCGCCGATCGCACCGCCGCCGCCCACCAGCGCCATCGCCAGAGCCACCACGCCGGACATGCCGGCCACCCACAAGGGCGAGAGCCGGAAGGATCCAAGGAGGAGCGGGAGATCGCTGGGTTCGTAGAGCAGGAACGGGGCCGCAGGCAGAAGCGGGAAGCGCACGGTGACGGCCAGCACCACCGCCAGGGCGGACAGGACGCCCGAGGTGGTGATCTGCCGCACGCCCTTCACCGAATCGGTGGCTGTCGACATGAGGGCTCGGCCTCCTTTCTGATCGCCTGGGCTCAGGCTACCATGACGGCTGCCGAAAACCCACTGGCCGTTGGACGGAAAGGCCGTGCCCGGGGCGCCTGGTCAGACCAAGGGACTAGGCCGGGAGGAGGAAGAGGAGTCAGTCGTCGCCCGAGCGGGTCCCCAGGAAGTTCTGCACAACCAGCACGAGTTCGGTCGTGTCCACCGGCTTGCTGAGCACCACGTTCACGCCCGAGCGGTAGGCCCGCAGCCGGTTCTGCCGGTCGGTGTACGCGCTGACCACCACGATGGGTATCCGGGCCGTGCGCGGGTTCCTGCGGATGGCCTCCGCGACCACGAAGCCGGTCTGCTCGGGCAGGCGGAGGTCGAGGATGACGAGGTCGACCGGGTGCTCCTCGATGCGCTGCGTGGCGGCCCGACCGCTCTCTGCCGTCAGGATCCGATAGCCGTGCGCCGTCAGCAGGTCCATGATCAGCATGGCGCTGTTCTTGTCGTCTTCCACAATCAGAACGGTTGGCGTCTTGTCCTCCATCGCTGAATCTCCTCTACTCCTACGGTTCCGAAGCTGCTGTATGCAGGGGAAGGTGGATCGTGACCGTGGTACCTTCCCCGAGGCGGCTCTGGAGCTCGATGCGGCCGCCGTGCGCCTCCACCAACTTCTTCGACAGCGGCAGCCCCAGTCCGACGCCGCCGTGATCCATCAGGGAGCGGTTCTCGGCTTGGTAGAACTCGTCGAACACGTGGTAGAGGTCGGCCTCGGGGATGCCGATCCCCGTGTCCGCAACCGACAGCCGGACCTCCTCGGGGCTGAAGCATGTCTCGATGGTGATTACCCCACCCTTAGGGGTATAACGTACCGCATTCGACAGCAGGTTGTACAGTACTTGCTTGAGTCGGGTCGGGTCGGCAGTGATGGGACGGGGGTGCTCATCGAGCCTGAGCTCCAGCAGAATGGCCTTCTGTTCGCACTGCTGCCGGGCGATGGCCGCCGCGGAGTCGATGACCAGGTGCAGGTCGGTCTCCTGCAGGTCCAACTGCAGCTTCCCCTGCGCCAGCACAGCCATGTCCAGCAGGTCGTTGATCAGCTTCAGGAGGTAGCCTGCGCTCTCCCGGATGATGCGGACCCGGGCTTGCTGCTGTTCGGTCAGCTCTCCGTACAGGCCGCTCAGCAGCGTGTCGGAGAACCCGATGATCGAGTTGAGCGGGGTGCGCAGCTCGTGGCTGGTGTTGGCCAGGAACCGGTCCTTCAGCTTGTTGGACTCCATCAGGTCCAGCATGGCCACGCGCAGCTCCAGGGTCTTCTCCTCCACCTTCGCCTCCAGCGTCTCGTTCAATTGCTGCAGGAGCTGGGTCAGCTGCTGCAGGCGTGTGCGGTCCTCTTCGCTGCGCCTCAGATAGCCCATGATCTCCCGGTTCTTCTGGTAGAGGGCGATGGTGGCCTGCGTGAAGTAGGTCTGAAGATAGCCGATCTCGGCTGTCCTGGGCTCCGGCAGCTCGTTCAGCATCTGGACGTGCGCCATCTGAACCTCCTCCGCCTCCGACAGGCGATGGGCCACGTTGCCGAGCCGGACGATGGGCATGGAGAGCCGTTGGGAGACGAAAGCGCTGACGATGACCGCGACTGTCAGCGAAAGCAGCGCCGAGAGCAAGATGTACACGGACGAGTCCCGCTTCAGCGTGGCCAGGCCCTGGGACGGGTGACCGGTGGTCAGGGCGCCGATGACCTCACCCTGCCCGTTGCGGATGGGGTCGGAGACGACCAGGTGCACCAGATCGTCGGTCAGGGCTACCCGCCCGCTATAGCGCTCGCCCCGCAGGATGGTGGCGGTCAGGTCGTCTGGTTGCCGCTGGCCGATGCCGCGATAGGTCGGCCCCTCCCCGATCTCGAGGTTGCCGGCGATGCGGATTCCGCCGGTACTGATTGTGGAGAAGGAGTCCGGGATGGCGTTGCGGACCTGCTGGGCGACGGTGCGGTCGTTGTTGAGCAGGTGGGCGGCGGCCAGGACGCCGCACACGGTTCCCCTCGCATCTCTGCAGGGCACCGCCACCACCTGGAACAGCGCGCCGTACCCCGTGGCTGGTTCGTCCGCTGCCACGACTGCCTGGGCGGCCAGGACCTGGCTGTGCGCCGCAAGCTCATCCAGTGCGACCAGTTCGTACACACCCAGGCGCTCCCCCGAAGAAAGGCTGGACGTTGCCACGGCCACAAGCTGCGGCGGGACAGATCCCCCGGCCAGGTTCGACCGGCGGATCTGCCCCGCCTCGTCGATCACAAACCAGATGTCCATCTCCTCCTGGAGACCCAGGGCGCGGGCAAGTGCGCTCAGGTTATCCGCCTCTCCCGCCGCGGCCAGGGCGGCAAGCGCGCTCTCGCCAACCACGAAAAACCGGTCCATCGCCTGCCAGGAGATCGTCTGGGTCCGCTCCAGCAACGACTCAATGTTCCGATCCAGCCTTGTGAAGATGATGCTGATGTCGAAGGCGATGAACAGGCCGAAGCAGAGCACCATGAGGAGGATCTGCGTCCGGAGCCAGAGCGAGGAGAAGGAGTCCGCACGGTTGCGCCAGCGCCTAGACATCTTCCGCCTCCAGGCTGATGCCGTTCTTCAGGGCATAGACGCTGGCCTCGGTGCGGTTGGTCAGGCCCAGCTTCTTGAACACGCTGCTGATATGTGACTTGACGGTGCTCTGGCTGATGCACATGCGCTGGGCGATCTCCTTGTTGGGGAGGCCAGCAGCCAGGCAGGCCAGGACTTTCCGCTCCTGCGCAGTCAGCAAGGGGTCGGCGTCGGGCACAGCCCGCGTCGACCCCTTGCGTGCAGACACGGGCAGGGCGAAGGGCAGGGTGTAGATCTCCCGCAGCAGTGGCAGCTCCGCGGCTACCTGCTCGGAGCGGGCGGTGCGGCCCACGTGCAGGTAGAGATCGCCCTCGCTGGATTGGAGAGACGTGAAGAGGGCCGTCCAGTACAGGCCGAAGGGGCATCGGGCGATGACGGGCTCGCCGGCGGCGGGAGGAGACTGCAGGCAGGCTGGCCGCTTTGCCGTGCACTCGCGGCGGTTGCAGGCCAGCGGCATACCGGAAGGCAGCGTGGCCTCCCCGCCGCGCCTGTCGACGAGAACCAGGCAGAAGCCGAGGTGTTCAGAGAGCTCATCCTGCACCGTTTGCAGCTGGGCGAAGACGTCTGCGTACTGCAGCTTTCCGGCGCCACTCATGTTCATCATCCCTTCACATGAAATGCGGACTGATGAAATGGCCCTTGCTGAGATGGTAAGCCATGGCTAGTTCCCGTGACCAGTCGCCAGATGGCCTAGTCCCTTCGCCCGAAGGCGATGTGGGATCTGTACTTTTTCGACCATTTGCCCAATAGGTCCGGCCTCGGCCCGATGGTACGCTCAACCCGGTTCACGTCGCCGCGGCGCATGCTCCATTCGCTCCGACCCACGAAAGGAGGACAGTTCATGGCAGCACCTGCTACGGCCAAGCCAGCCGGCGCCAAGGGCTTCAGCCTCGGTCCGCACAAGCGCGTGATCGGCGCCGTGCTGGGAATCGTGGTCCTGTTGGCCATCATGTTCAGCCCGATCCCCGGGCTCAGCGTGGAGGGCCGGCGGGCACTGGCCATCAGCCTCTTCGGCGTTGTCTGGTGGGCCCTCGGTGTCCTGCAGCCCGGTTACACGTCGGTCCTGATGCTGGTTCTATGGGTCGTGCTCGACGTGGCCCCGGCCGCGACCGTCTTCTCCCTGTGGACCGGTCCGCTGGTCTACCTGGTGGTCGGCGGCTATCTGATCGCCACCGCCGTCCAGGAGTCGGGTCTCGGAAAGCGGATCTCGTACCTGTTCATTCTCAAGTTTGTGAACTCCTTCACCAGCATTGTGGTGTCGGCCTATGTGCTGGGCATCCTGCTGAGCTTCCTGATTCCGCACCCCTGGCCGCGGTCGTTCCTCATCATGTCGGTCATGGCCGTGCTGATCAAGAGCACCAACATGCCGAAGAAGGATGCGGCCACCATCGGCCTGGCGGTCTTCGCTGGTTCCGCATCCACCTCCATGGTCCTGCTCACCGGCGACAGCGTGCTCAACGTGGTCGGGGCCACGGCCGGCGACGTCACGCTCACCTGGCTGGAGTGGGCCAAGTACATGGCCGTTCCGGGCCTCGTGGCCTCGGCCCTCACCTGCCTCATGCAGCTCTGGCTCTTCAAGCCCAGCCAGAAGTTTGAGGTCAACAAGGAGGACATCCGCAAGGAGCTGCAGTCCCTGGGCGGACTGACCGGCATCGAGAAGCGGACGCTCTTCTGGGTGGTCCTGGCCGTCGCCCTGTGGGCCACCGACTCGCTGCACGGGATTCATCCCGGCTGGATCGCCGCCCTGATGGCCATCGGCCTCGCCCTGCCCAAGGTGGGCGACGTGCTGAAGCCCAGCTCCTGGAGCGCCGTCCCCATCGGCACGCTCTTCTTCCTGACGGCCGCACAGGCCATCGGCAAGGTCGGCGGCGTGACCGGGATGAACGAGTGGGTGGCCTCGGTGGTGCTGCCCTCCACCATCCCCAGTAACGTCTTCGTCTTCGCCGCCATCGCCACCGCCGTCACCATGGTGATCCACATGGTGCTCGGCAGCGCCCTGGCCGTCATGGGCATCGCCGCCCCGGCGCTCATCCTCTTCGCCCAGTCTGCCGGCATCAACCCCATGGTGGCCTCACTTCTGGTCTACACCACGGTCTCCATGCACTTCATCCTGCCCTTCCATCACATGAACGTGCTGGTCGGTGTAGGCGACTCGGCCGGCATGTACGGCGATGCGGAGACCGTCAAGCTCGGCATCCCGCTCACCGTCCTGACCTTCGTGGTGACCCTGCTGGTTCAGGTTCCCTGGTGGAAACTGACCGGCCTGCTGTAGTCCACAAACATGCGTCTGGAGGTGTCTGGATTGGCGTACAAGGATCTGCGTGAGTTTCTCCAGAAGCTCGAAGAAGAAGGCCAGCTCGTACGCGTGAAGGACGAAGTCATGCCCGAGCCGCACATCGGGGCGGCGGGCCGGGCCGCGGGAAACCTGAAGAACGGACCGGCGGTCCTGTTTGAGAAGGTGGCGGGCTACCGTAATCAGGTGGTCACCAACGTCCACGGCTCCTGGGCCAACCACGCCCTGATGATGGGCATGCCCAAGGACACGCCCGTGAAGGAGCAGTTCCACGAGCTGAACCGCCGCTGGGATCTCTACCCCGTGCCGGCGAAGCACGTCTCCACCGGCCCCTGCAAGGAAGTCAAGATCACGAAGAACATCAACCTCTTCGAGATTCTGCCCCTGTACCGGATCAACACGTGGGACGGCGGCTTCTTCATCTCGAAGGCCTGTGTCGTCTCCCGGGACCCCGAGTTCCCCGATGACTACAACAAGCAGAACGTGGGCACCTATCGCATCCAGGTGAAGGGTAAGGACCGCATCGGCATCCAGGCCCTGGCCTTCCACGACATCGCCATCCACCTGCGCAAGGCGGAGGAGATGAACAAGCCCCTGCGGGTGGCCATCGCCCTCGGCGTCGACCCCATCATCACCTTCATGGCCAGCACCCCCATCATGTACGACCAGTCGGAGTACGACTTCGCCGGTGCCCTGCGCGGCGGCGAGCCTGTGGAGCTGGTGAAGGCCGAGACCGCCAACCTCGACGTGCCGGCCGGCGCTGAGGTGGTCCTGGAAGGCGAGATCATCCCGCGCCTCCGCACCTGCGAGGGCCCCTTCGGCGAGTTCCCGGGCAGCTACTCCGGCGTCCGGGCTCAGTGCGAGATCAAGATCGACACGATCACGCACCGCCAGAACCCGATCTTCGAGAACCTCTACCTGGGCATGCCCTGGTCGGAGATCGACTACCTGATGGCCCTGAACACCTCGGTGCCGCTCTACAAGCAGCTCAAGGAGACGTTCCCCGAGGTTCAGGCGGTCAACGCCATGTACACCCACGGCATCGGCGTCATCATCAGCACCAAGGTCCGCTTCGGCGGCTTCGGCAAGGCGGTGGCGATGCGGCTGCTCTCCACGCCGCACGGCATGCCGTACTCCAAGGTGATCATCGTGGTGGACGAGTTCGTCGACCCGTTCAACCTGGAGCAGGTCATGTGGGCCCTTACCACCCGCGTGAAGCCCGACAAGGATGTCTCGCTGATCCAGAACTGCCCGGGCATGCCGCTTGATCCCTCCTCGTTCCCGCCCGGCATGCACACCAAGCTGATCATCGACGCGACCACTCCCGTGGCGCCCGAGCCCAACCCGCGCACCGTTGAGCTGGTGAAGGATCCGGATCAGACGGCGCAGTGGGAGGAGAGGATCCGCCAGCTCCTGGCTGGCAAGTAAGATCGGAGGTGCACAGCATGATCTGCCCGCGCTGCGATAGCAAGAACACCGAGGTCATGGTCGAGTCCCCTGTCGGGAACGTCTGGACGGTATACATCTGCAACGACTGCAACTTCTCCTGGCGCAATACAGAGAGCGAAGAGATCACCAACCCGGAGAAGTACTCCAAGCAGTGGAAGCTGAACGCGGAGAAGCTGGCCAACCTGCAGGTCATTCCGCCGATCCCGCCGCTGAAGAAGTAAGCACCTGGAGGGGGCTGCCCGGAAGGCGGCAGCCCCCTCTCTTCTTGTCGTGACTCACGCCGACCTGACCAGCGCCCGCGCCGACGGGGCGGACTGGACACCCTTGCTCGCGCCCGGAGCCACACCGTCCCAGCGCCTCATCGCCCCGCCTGCGCCCGGCACTGGACGTCAGGCCGACCGGCCGTGACATCAGTCACCCACGCTTGTCTCACACCGTGTCCGGCGAAGGAGGCTACCCGTGAAGATCAGAGTTCGGACCAAGTTGGTGATGGGCTTCCTGGCGATCCTCATCATGCTGGTGGGAGTCGCCATAACGGGCCAGGTCGGGATGAATAACATCAGGATCAGTTACGAAGACGTGAGCCGCATGCAGCGGGTGCAGCTCCTGGGAAGCACGATGCAGGCGGCGATGACGGAGATGGCGCGGGCGACATCGATCTACCTGACCGCGCAGGACCCGACGTACGAGGAAGACTTCGCCGCGGCGGCAGACCGGATGGAGGCGGCCCTGGCGGAGACCTGGGAGGAGGCGAAGTCGGCCGAGGGCAGGGCGATGCTTGAGCAGATTGACGCGAACGTCAAGGCCTATCGCTCTCAGGCCGCCGGGTTCTTCAAGGGAGAGGCTGTGGACCGGGCAGGGGTGGAGGCGCTGCGCCGGGACACGATGGGCATCCTGGACGAGTTTGTGGAGATCGGCAACGGGCAGGCGGACAACGTGAAGGAGGCGGCTACCCGCTCGGCTGCACGGGCCCGGGGGATCACGTGGGGCGTAGCCGCGCTGGCGATCGCCGTGGGGCTGGGCATCGGAACCTACCTGGGCCGGCAGATCTCCGCGCCCGTGAACGCCATCGCACACCTGGCGGCGCGGGTGGCGCAGGGCGACCTCACGGTGGAGCCTCTGACGGTGCGGAACCGCGACGAGTTGGGGGAGATGGCCGCGGCGTTCAACCAGATGCTAGCCAACACACGCAGCATGCTGCAGCAGGTGAGTGCCAGCACCGAGAGCCTGCTGGGCTCCTCGCAGGGGCTCCGCGACGGTGCGGAGGCTTCTGCCCGCGCCTCCGGCGGCGCCGCACAGGCGATTGCGCAGGTGGCCGGCGGGACGGCGGACCAGGCCGGCGCCACCCGGGAGGTCAACGCGACCATGGAGCAGCTGAAGGAGGCGCTCCAGCAGATCGCCGAGGGCGCCACGAAGTCGGCGGGGGAGGCACAGAAGGCGTCCACGCTGCTGCACGGGATGGCGAACCGCCTGGACGAAGTGGTGGCCGAGGCCACCGCAACGGCCGGCCGGGCCAGTCAGGGCGTGGAGCGAGCGGCAGCCGGAGCCGACATCCTGCAACGGACCCTGAAGGAGATCGAACGGATTGGCGACGCCACGATGCAGACGGCGGAGCGCATTGCCGAGCTGGAGCGGCATTCAGGCCAGATCGTTGCGATCACGGAGGTCATTGCGAACATCGCCGACCAGACCAACCTGCTGGCGCTGAACGCCGCGATCGAGGCCGCACGGGCCGGGGAGCACGGGCGCGGCTTTGCGGTGGTGGCCGAGGAGGTGCGAAAGCTGGCGGAGCAGTCCGCAACCTCCACCCAGGAGATCACGGAGCTGGTGCGGCGGATTCAGGTGGCTACGGCTGAGGCCGTGAAGGCCACAGAGCAGGGCACCGCACGGGCCCGGTCTGGAAATGAACTGGCGGCGGAGGCGGGCGAGGCGCTCACGGAGATCATGGGCACCCTGCAGCAGGCGGCCGACTCGGTGTCTACCGTCGCCCGGTCGGCGGCGCAGGTCAAGGAGGACTCGACGAAGGTGCTGCAGGCTTTCAATGACGTCGCGGCCATGACGGAGGAGAACACGGCAGCCGCGGAGGAGATGGCTGCCGGGGCCAGCCAGGTCACCCAGGCGGTGGCGCGTATCACAGAGGCCGCCCAGGGGAACGCCGCCGCGGCGGAGGAAGTGTCGGCCGCGGTGGAGGAGCTGACGGCCTCGTCCGAACAGGTGGCGGCAACGGCGCAGGGCCTCCTGGCTACGGCGCAGGAACTGCAGGCGCAGGTTCAGCGGTTCAAGCTCTAGCGGAGCCGGCAGCGCACGATCGGGGAGGGCGGATGCCCTCCCCGTGCTGGTGGTACGCCCGACGTGGGTGGCGGCCGGGCTGAGAACCAGGGCATGGCCAACTGATACGCCTCCATACGGCCTCCAGGATGAGCCAAGTGTTCATCCCGTCGCTGAGATACCAGACTAGCCTGCGGGGACGGCATCTGCCGTCCCCGTTCGGGCACATCCCAAGTTCATCCAAGCCTTACCCATCTGGGGCCGTCCACAGGGCCAAGGGCGATGGCCACTCCATCCCCATCACCTACCGCAAGCACGTCCCGCAGTCGTACCGGCGCCAGGAACTCCAACCTGGCCGGGTCGTACCCCGACACCAGGGGGCGGAGCAACACCGCTTCCACGTGCGGGTGCGCCCGGCCCAAGGTGGCCGGCAGCAGGATGCTGCAGCAATGTTCGGTGGAAGGTGGGACCAGCACCGTGCCGGCGGCCAGCAGCAGCCTATCCACCGCATGCCAGTCGCCGTCAAGCACGACGTTCAGCGTGCCCGGAGCCGGTGCAAAACCGAACGACTGCAGAAGCGCCTTCTGGAACCAGTCCAGCGCCGTGAACCGGGCCGCGGCGCCCGTACCCGAGGTGACGCGGCCGGTGAGTCGTACCTCCCGGCTCATGCAGCGAGGTCCTTTCTCCCGGCGACGGCGCCCAGCGCAGAGTCGACCAGCAGCGCAGCGACCCCGTTGATGCATCCCTTGATCAGGTTGAAGGGGATCACCACGGGGACGATCAGGGCCAGGGCCGTCCCCAGGTCGCCGAAGAAGAGGGGGCCGAGCACGACGGTCAGCGCCACTTCCGCCAGCGTGTAGACGACGATCCCGGTCGCCACGCCGATGAGCCGCCCCGTGCGGGCACGGGCCAGCCGGCGGTGCACCACAGCCGCCGTCAGCGCCAGGGCCGCCGAGCCCGCGAAGCGGCTGATCATCCCGACGATGCCGCCGCCACCAACCAGGGCCATGGCGAGGGCGATCACCAGGGCCATGCCCGTCACCCAGCGCGGGGTGAGGCGGAAGGCCCCGAGGAGGAGGGGCACGTCGCTGGGCTCGTAGAGCAGGTACGGTGCGGCGCTCAGGATCGGAAACCGCACCGTAAGGGCCAGGACCACGGCCAGGGCAGACAGGACCCCCGAGGCAGTGAGGCGCCGGACCCTGCTCACGGCCTGTGTTGACGCTGCCATCGTGGCACACCTTCCTTCGCGCGGAACGTCCATGGTAGGCAGGAAACGCTGCAACTCTTGAGTCGACGGGAAGGGGCGTTGGGTTGCGGAGCGCCCTCCTACAGCAACTCCCGCGCCACCTCTTCATATACCTGGGTGTCGCCGGGGCTGAAGCAGCAGAAGATGACGTGAAGCGGCGCCTGGCTGGCCTCCAGGTACTCCCGCACCGTCCTCTGCGCGATGCGGGCCGCCTGCTGGATCGGGTACCCGTAGGCGCCGGTGGAGATGGACGGGAACGCGATGGTCCGGTAGCCGTGGGCCTCGGTCAGCTCCAGCGCCCGCCGGTAGCAGGAGGCCAGGGTCTCCGCCTCGCCGTGGGCGCCGCCCCGCCAGATCGGTCCGACGGCGTGGGCCACGGCCTTGGCCGGCAGCCGGTATCCCCGAGTCATCTTCACCTCGCCGGGCCGGGCGCCGCCCAGGGTACGACACTCCTCCAGAAGCTCAGGCCCCGCCGCCCGGTGGATGGCCCCGTCCACGCCGCCCCCGCCCAGCAGGCTCGGGTTGGCGGCATTCACAATCACGTCGACCTGAAGGGTGGTGATGTCCGCCGTGACGATCTCCACCCGTCCGTCCAGCCAGGTGCTCACGAGTTATCCCTCCCGCCGGCGCAGCCGCGCCGTACTGCATCATCCACCTTGTAATTGTAACAGGAACTGAGCGGGTACGGCCCCCGTGCGTCCGGGGCCCGGCTCACCGCCGGAGTCTGCCGTGGAGCCGACTGCTCGAGCGCCGGCTTGCGCCCATCTGCCTTCGCCAGCGTGTGCACGCTGCTCAACCTACGGTCCGACAATGGGCGCCCGGAAGTATGGGGAAAACCTCCCTGTAGTTTTCACGAAATGCAGGGAAACCGGAACCATATTGCACCGTTTGGAGGGGCCGGCGGAGCCGCAAGCCAGGTGATTGGCCTCTGGGAAAGCGAGTTCAACAGAATACGACAGAGGTCGACTCCGAGTTCACCACTGACAAGTTTACATAACCAGGAACACAGGGAGCGGCTCCCTGTATTTCGTGAAAAATGCAGGGAGGATTTCCCCATGTTCCTGCGGCCCGCAAGAACCAAGCAAACCCAACACCGACGACCCGCGCTTGCGGCCTGGGTAGACCCCGACCTGATGGGCCGGGCCGTCGGCACCCTGATCGCCAACGCACTGCGTCACACTCCGGCCGGGGGCGAGATCCGGCTGTCGTGGCGCCAGGTCGGCGACTCCGTGGAGATCGCTGTGACCGACACCGGCGAGGGCATCCCGCCCGAGCAACTGCCGCACCTCTTCACCCCGATGCACCGGACTGACACCTCTCGCAGCCGCAGGAGCGGCGGCGCCGGTCTGGGCCTCGCCATCGTCTCTCGCATCGCCGCGCTCCACGGCGGGCGTGTCGCCTGCGAGAGCCGGGTGGGGGAGGGAAGCACGTTCACGATTTCGCTTCCCCGTAACGGGTCCGACCGCGCCTGAGGCCACCTCGCGGACCACCGCGTCCGTCAGAAGCCAACCACGGGGAGGGCTGATGCCCTCCCCGTGTTGCTGTTGCGCGTCCGCTCAGTTGAAGAAGTTCACATCCTGGTCCAGCCCCTCGACCGAGAGGACCTTCCAGCTGCCCGACTCCTTGACGAGCGTGACCGTGCCATCGTAGGTGACCATGGCGAGGTCCTTGTCGTTCAGGATGCCCACGAACTTCTCCTCGATCATCAGGTTCAGTTGCTCATCCGTCACGTCCTCGCTGAGCCCTGCGCCGATGGCCGCCGGCAGGACCTCGCCCATCAGCCTGGCGGCGAGCCGCTCCATGTCGGGAATGTTGATCTGGAGGGCGATGACGGCCTGGTCGCCCTGCACCTGGGCCTCGCCCAGCGTGTAGGTGATCTTGCTCATCAGGGCGTTGACGATACGCTCCTCTTCCTTCGCCGGCGTGGCCAGCGCGCCGGCCGTGTCGGCCGAGAGCAGACCCTGTGCGGTCTCCCAGTTGCCCGACGTGAGGGCCTTGAAGAACTGATCGGCAACGTCTTTCGGGCCGGCGGAACCGCCGCATGCGGTGAGCATCAGGCTGAGAACCAGAACCAGTGCTGCCATGAAGCCGAGGCGCCTGGACATGTAATCGTCCCTTTCCAGGATGTAGTCGGGCCGTGATGCCAACTGGTAAGTTTCGAGAGTCATGAAACATATCCCTGTCACTTAGTATGATATAGCACTATTCACCCTGTCCGCGAAGGCGACTCTGCCAGCCTGTTCACGCACGGCGGTTCCTGGCGGGCGTTCGGTGGCGCGGCTGGACCGGCTGCGGCTGCATAAAGATTCCGCTCACACAAGAGGAGTCGCATTCTCTCTGGAGAATGAATGATGGTACGACAGTGCGAATTTCGACGATGCCTACCACGGGCGTTCGCGCTGGCGGCAAAGAAGGGAGGACGTCCACTTGTCGCGCCGATTCCTGAGCATGTTGCTGGCCGTGTTGCTCCTGATGCTTGCGGGTTGTGGCGGCCGATCCACCTCGCCCGGGTCGCAGAGCGGGGGGCAGAACTCCAGCGTGGAGATCAGCTTCTACTACCCCGTCGCCGTGGGTGGACCGCTCACCAAGCTCATCGAAGACATGGCCGCACAGTTCACGAAAGAGAACCCGGACATTGTGGTGAAGCCCGTCTTCTCCGGCAACTATGCTGACACCCTCACCAAGGTGCAGACCCTGATTCAGGGCGGCCAGACGCCCGACGTTGCGGTGCTGCTCTCGACCGACGTGTACACGCTGGTCGACAGCGACGCCATCATCCCCCTGACTGACCTGATCAACGCCGACCCCGACGGGACTTCTTACATCGCCGACTTCTTCCCCGCCTTCATGGCCAACTCCCGGATTGGCGACACCGTCTACGGCATCCCCTTCCAGCGCTCCATGATCGTGATGTACTACAACAAGGAGCTGCTGTCCCAGGCGGGCTTCAGTGAGCCGCCCCGGAACTGGGACGAGCTGGTGGCCGCAGGCAAGGCGATCACGAAGCCCGACGCGGGGATCTGGGGTATCAAGATCCCCTCAGACGGCTACCCCTACTGGATGGCCCAGGTCTTCGCGATTCAGTCCGGCAGGAACCTGATGAACGACGACGGTACCGAGGTGTACTTCAACAGCCCCGAGAACCTGCAGGGGGTCAGCTTCATGCGCGACCTCATTTTCACGCACAAGGTCATGCCCGAGGGTGTCATCTCGTGGGCCTCGACGCCGACCGACTTCATCTCGGGCAAGGTCGGCATGATCTACCACAGTTCCGGCTCGCTCACCAACATCACCAACAGCGCCAACTTCCCCTTCGGCGTCGCCTTCCTGCCCGCCGGCCCCAAGGGGTACGGCGCGCCCACCGGCGGAGGCAACTTCTACATCTTTAAGGGCATCGGCGAGGCCAAGCAGCAGGCGGCCTGGAAGTTCATCCGCTTCATGACCGAGCCCGAGCGGCTCGCCCAGTGGTCCCTGGACACCGGCTACGTGGCGCCGCGCCAGGCCTCGTGGGACACCCAGCTGATGAAGGACGCCGTCGCCAAGGACCCCAACTACGGCGTGGCCCGGGACCAGTTGCAGTACGCCCGGGCCGAGCTGTCGGTCCACAATAACCCGCAAGTGTACAAGATTTACAACGACCAGATCCAGGCGATCGTGAACGGTCAGAAGGGCGTGCCGGAGGCGCTCGAGGAAGCGCAGCGGCAGGCGGAGGCCGTTCTGGCGCCGTTCGGGCGGTAGGGATGCCGATGGCCGCAGACCTTTCCCGTCAGCCCGCACCCCGGGCGACGGCGCCGCAGAGAGCCACCCTGGGGAGGCCGTACCTGATGCTGGCGCCGGCGCTGGTCCTGCTCCTGGTGTTCACGATCTACCCCATGTTCGCCGCCGGGTACATGAGCCTCTTCCAGATCAACATGGCCACGAGGCAGCAGATGGTGTGGGCCGGGTTCGCCAACTACCAGCAACTCTTCGCCTCTCCCCTGTTCCGGCAGGTCATGAAGAACACGTTTGTCTTCGCCTTCGGCACGGTGCCGTTCAGCATCGGACTCGCCATGTACCTGGCGGTTCAGCTGAACAGGCGGTTCAGGGGCAGCGCCCTCTTCCGCACCATCTTCTTCTATCCCACCGTCATCCCCATGATGAGCGCCGCCACCATCTGGCTCTTCATGTACACCCCGCAGTACGGCGTGGTCAACCGCCTCCTGGTGCTGTTCGGCTTCGGCGAGTTGAACCTGCTGGGCAACAGCGCCACTGCCCTTCCTGCGATCATGCTGATGACGGTGTGGAAGGACGCCGGCTACTTCATGCTCTTTTACCTCGCCGGGCTGCAGAATCTGCCCGCGGAGCTCTATGAGGCGGCGGAGCTCGACGGCGCGTCCCCATGGGCCCAGTTCCGGCGGCTGACCCTGCCGCTCCTGATGCCCACCACGCTCTTCGTCACCACCGTGTCGCTCATCAACTCATTCAAGACGGTCGACCAGCTGTTCCTGATGACCGCAGGCGGGCCCAACAACGCGACCAACCTCCTGCTGTACCACCTGTACGAGCAGGCGTTCAGCTTCTACGACCGGGGCGTTGCGGCGGCGCTAACCGTCATCCTGGTGGTCATCCTGATGATCCTTGCGATCATCCAGAACCAGTGGGTCGACAAGCGGATCCACTACAACTGAGGAGGAATCGCTGTGGCGCGCAGAAACTCGATCTCGTTTGCAGCCCTCCTCATCCTCACCCTGCTGGGCGCAGCGTGGGTGATCCCGCTGCTCTGGACGTTTGCCACCGCCTTCCGGCCGGCCAACCAGTCCGTCGCCGTGGGCGCCCTGATCAGCACCGACTGGACGCTCGAGAACTTCGCCCGGGCCTGGTCTTACGCACCGTTCGGGCAGTACTACCTCAACACCACCATCCTGGTCGTCGGCATCCTCGCCATGCAGCTGGTGACGACGACCCTGGCCGCCTTCGTCTTCGCCCGCATGGAGTTCCCGGGGCGGAACCTGATCTTCCTCCTGTTCCTGCTTCAGCTCATGGTGCCGGCGGAGGCCCTGGCTGTACCCAACTACATCACGATGCGCAAGCTCGGCCTGATCGACACGCACCTGGCGATGATGCTGCCGTACGTGGCCTCTGCGTTCGGCACGTTCCTGCTCCGGCAGACGTTCCGCCAGGTGCCGCGCGAACTGGAGGAGGCGGCGGTCATCGACGGCTGCGGACCGCTGCAGACCCTCTGGCACGTCTTCATCCCGCTGGCCCGCCCGACCCTGGTGGCCTACGGGCTGGTCTCGGTGAGCTACCACTGGAACAACTTCTTCTGGCCGATGGTCGTCACCAACACCCCCGAGAACCGCCCGCTCACCGTGGGCCTCGCCCTGTTCGCCAAGGCGGTGGAGGGGGGCTCGGACTGGGCGCTGGTGACCGCCGGCACGGTCATCGTCATCCTCCCGCTGCTGGTCCTGTTCCTCGTGTTCCAGCGTCAGTTCATCAGCAGCTTCATGCACAGCGGCATCAAGTAGCAGGGAGCGCCATCCCCGCCGGGGCTGGCGCTTTTCCCTTGCAGGAAAACCTGGCTGCATTCACATATTCTCCACAGCAGTGAAACGTTCGGGGGCTGCCCGGCATGGTTGGCCCGGGCGCCGACAGCATAGGCTACGCACGGGAAGGGGGTAACGGTCATCGCAGCACTGAACATTCAGCAGGGCGTCTCCCTGCGCGGCTACTCGACCATGCGCCTGGGCGGCCCGGCCGCCTACCTGGCTCACGTGCATACCCCCGAGGAGCTGACGGAGGGCCTCGCCTGGGCCGCGGACCGCAGCCTGCCGGTTATCATGATGGGCGGCGGGAGCAACATCATCTGGCGGGACGAGGGTTTCTCCGGCCTGGTGCTGGTCAACCGGATCACGGGTTACTCGCTTGAGGAACGGGGCAGCGCACTCTACCTGACCGTGGGGGCGGGTGAGAACTGGGACTCGGTGGTGGAGCGGTCGGTCGCCGCCGGCGCCTGCGGGATCGAGCGGCTCAGCCTCATCCCCGGCACGGCGGGAGCCACGCCCGTTCAGAACGTTGGCGCCTATGGCCAGGAGATCGCGGATGTCCTCGTCTCGGTTGATGCATACGACCGGCTGGCCGGCAAAGTGGTGCGCATCGCAGCCGCAGAGTGCGCCTTTGGGTACCGCCGTTCCCGCTTCAACGGGGCTGACCGGGGGCGGTTCTTCATCACCGCCCTGACGCTGCGGCTGGTGCGAGGGGAGCCCCGGCCGCCGTTCTACCCCGCACTGGACCGTTACCTGGAAGAGCGGGGCCTCGCCCGCCCGACGGTGCAGCAGGTGCGGGAGGCGGTAATCGCCGTCCGCCGGTCGAAGCTGCCAGACCCCGAGAAGGTGGCCAACTGCGGTTCCTTCTTCCGCAACCCGGTCATCCCTGCCGAGCAGGCCGCCGCACTCCTGGCCCGATTTCCTGACATGCCGCACTGGGCCATGCCCGGCGGCCGTGTGAAGCTTGCCGCAGGCTGGCTCATCGACAGGGCGGGCCTCCGGGGCGTGTCTGACCCGGAGACCGGAATGGGCACCTGGCCCGCGCAGGCCCTGGTCCTCGTCAACGAGCGGGCGAACAGCACCTCCGACCTGCTGCGCTTTCGGCAGAGGATCCAGGACGAGGTGCTGCGGCGTTTCGGTGTTGCGCTGGAGCAGGAACCGGAGCTGCTGCCATGAAGAGGCCCCGGCCGGGTTCGGCCGGGGTCGTGTCAATGGCGGTTACTCGGTGGGGGCGGGGTAGAGGAAGATGGGCATGGCCCATGCGTCCAGTTGATGCGTCTGCAGGCGATCGGCCCAGAAGCCGACCAGAGATGTGTCGACCGCGACGGCAGGGGGCGGAACGGGTGCAGCCCCGTCGGCGATGGTCACGGTGTACGTGTCGGGATCCCAGGAGACCACCGCGCCCAGCGTTTCGCTGATGAAGCGCAGCGGGACGAGCGTCCGGCCGTCGACGAGCTTGGGCGGCACGTCCAGGGCCACCGGACTGTTGTTCACGTTGGCCCAGGGGTTGCCGATCTGGATAGCCAGGGCGACGTCGCCCCGGCCCGCACTGACTGTCTGCTCCTCGGCGTTCCAGTAGATGACCGCGCCGAGCGCCTCGAAGATCGCGCGCATCGGCACCAGGGTGCGCCCGTTCTCGAGGATGGGCGGCACGTCGAACTCGAGCTCCACGCCGTTCACGATGACCCGCGGAACCTGGGCGGCCGATACGGGCGTTACACCGCCCAGAGCCAGCACTGCCGCCATCAGAGCCACCAGCCACACCCGCACCCCAACTGCACCCTCTCTTCCTCATGTCCGGGCGTGCGGTCCAGCCTGTCACCAGCACCGCACGCGCCAGACCGGCCGGCTGAGACTGCGCTGGACGTGGTGCACAGAAAGAAGGGTACCGCCGGGACATCCCCTCTCCAGCTGCCTAGACCAAAAGTTCCAATACGTTGCTATTCACGGGTTAAAAGGTTAACTGGTTAGTCTGACTAGTCCCTCCCGTGCGCAATCGGTGCTGATGTCTCATGGACACCCCCTTGGCCGTCGGATTAACTTGGCTTCAGGAGCTGGCGGGATACACAGAGCCGGCTCAGAAAGGAGAGCCACGGATGACGACCACGGACAAGCGTTCCAAGGGTACATCGCGGCGGGAGTTCCTGCGTGACGCCGGTTTGCTGGGTGTTTCCATTGCGGGTGCAGGACTCCTGCAGGCGTGCGGGAGCCCGGAGGTCATTTCGGAGAATCCGCCTGCGTCGACGACCCCCGAAACCTTGCCCAGCGGGCCGGATGTGATGTCGGCTGACATGGCCGCCAAGAAGTGGAACTTCGAGATTCCCCCTGATCCGATTCCCGACAGCGAGATCGCCAACACCGTCGAGGCGGACATCATCGTGGTCGGCGCTGGCATCTCCGGCCTGGTGACCGCGAACTCCGCGGCCGAGCACGGCGCCAAGGTGGTGCTGATCTCGGCCAGCTCGAAGCCGATCTTCCGCGGCGGCTCGTTCCACGCGCCGTGGAGCAAGGCGATGGAAGCTGCAGGCATCGACAGGTACGACGTGGACCGCTTCTTCCGGCGCGAGTTCTCCAACGCCTCGTACAACGTCGACCAGGACAAGTGGTACAAGTTCTACAACAACGCGCCTGAGGCGATGAACTGGCTGATCGACAAGATGGAGGCCTACGGCTACAAGGTCGGGTTCGAGAAGGGCAACTGGGATCCCGACTTCGGCCCGATGGAGACGCCCCCCGGCTCCCACGGCTTCTACAGCACCGAGAGCAGCCCCGTGTGGAGCATCCCCGGCCTGAGCGCGGAGGCCGTTGCCCACGTCCTGGCCGAGACGGCCAAGGCCTCCGGGGTGGAGATCATCTTCAAGATGACGGCCAAGCAGCTGGTGCGTGAGAACAACAACACGGGCCGGGTCACGGCCGTGATCGCACAGGGCGCAGACGGCAAGTACATCAAGTACGTGGGCCGCAAGGCCATCGTGCTGGCCACCGGCGACTTCTCAGCCGACCGGGATATGATGGCCAAGTACTGCCCGTGGGCGATGCCGCTGCTGGACGACACCGGCTCCCAGGGCTACGACACCACCTTCAAGTTCGGCGGCCTGTTCAAGGGTGACGGCCACAAGATGGGCCTGTGGGTGGGCGCTGCGTGGCAGAAGACCTATCCCTGCGCACCGATGATCCAGGGCTCCTGGGTGGCCTCTAACCAGCCCTACGGCTCGCACCGCGGCCTGGTCGTGAACAAGAACGGCTACCGCTACGGCAACGAGGACGTGAACGGCCCGCTCTCGGCCATCCAGCAGATGCGGCAGCCGGACATGGCCGCCTACTGCATCTGGAGCGGCAACTACGCCGAGGCCGCAGCGCCCTGGTACAGCTTCGGCATGGACGTCCAGGACGCCCCGATTCCGCCCGAGCAGATCCGGCAGCAGTGGGAGCAGGCGGTCGAAGAGGGCACCATGGTCAAGGGCAACACCGTGCAGGAGGTCATTGAGAAGCTGGGCCTGCCGGTGGAGGCCACTCTGGCCACGGTGAAGCGCTACAACGAGTTGTGCCACAAGGGCGTCGACGAGGATTACCACAAGCGGCCCGAACTGATGGTGCCGATTGAGGAGGCACCCTTCTACGGCGCCTTCATGTCTGGTCTCACGTTCCTCACCGTCTGCGGCGGTCTGCGGACCAACAGCAACATGCAGGTGTGCGACGAGAACGACCAGCCCATCCCGGGCCTGTTCAACGTCGGCATCATGGTCGGCGACACGTACGCCAACATCTACAACTTCCTGGTGGCCGGCCACAACTACGGCATGAACTGCCTGACCATGGGCTACCTCACGGGCAGGGCGATCGCCGAGGGTACCGTGTAGCACCGGTGCACGGTGCGGCAGACGAACACACTCGGGGAGGGACGACAACCCGACATGGCCTCAGACGCTTCGAAACCCCGCAGGCCCCGCAAGTGGAAGATCGTGCTCGGTATCGTGGTCGCCGTCGTCGCACTGTTTGGCGGCGTGGGCGGCGCAGCCCTGCACCAGTCGAATACGAACCCCGAGTTCTGTGCCACGTGCCATGTGATGGAGCCCAACGTCGAGTCGTATCTCACCAGCAACCATCTGGACAACGTCCATTACCAGGCAGGAGTGCATTGTAAAGATTGCCATAACGTGACGATCGCGGAAGAGGTTCAGTTTGGCCTGGACGCCGTCACCGGCAACTACAAGATCCTGCCCGATGGCACGTTGCCCAAGCGGGAGTTCGACGACGAGATGTGCACTCAGTGCCACATCAGCAAGGAGTGGGTGGCGCAGGGCACCGACTGGCTGGGCCGGTGGAACCCCCACACCAACAGCATGGGTGACTTCGAGTGCAGCGCGTGCCACGTCTCACACGGCGACCAGGTCGATACCTGTGCGCTGTGCCACGCGAACACCTCGGCGCAGCGGATGATCGAGAACCGGGACACGGCCCACAAGGTCAAGTAGTCCGGAAAACGGGCCACTCCGGACGGAGTGGCCCTCATCACATCACACGGTGCCACGTCGGCATCAGCGGAGAGGAGATAGCTGCATGGGCGCTCATCAGGGTTCGATCAAGGGCACAACCAGGCGAGAGTTCCTGAAAGAAGCGGGCCTGTTCGGCGCGGCGGTTGCCGGCGCGGCCATCCTGCCAGGATGCGGCAGCCCGCAGGTCGTGTCAGACACGCCGTCTGCCTCTACCGAGTCTGTGCCGACACCCGCGGCCAGCGGGAGTGCGCCGGACGTGATGACGGCCGAACTGGCGCAGAAGAAGTGGAGCTTCGAGATTCCGCCCGATCCGATTCCGGAGAGCGAGATTGCGAACACGGTTACGGCGGAAGTCGTGGTGGTCGGCGCCGGCGTGGCGGGCCTGGTGACCGCCCTCTCGGCTGCCGAGTACGGCGCCAACGTGGTGCTGGTCTCCGCCAGCTCGAAGCCGGTCTTCCGCGGCGGCTCGTTCCACGCGCCGAGAAGCCGCGCCTATGCGGAGAACGGGTTCGAGCCGTACGACGTGGAGTTCCTCCGCGAGGATATGACCAAGGCCTCCTACAACATCGACCAGCGCAAGTGGTACAGGTTCTACAACAACGCCGAAGAGGCGATGAACTGGCTGATCGACAAAATGGAGGCCCATGGGTTCAGGACCGTGTTCGAGCGCACCAACGACCATCCGGGCGATCCCATGCATCAGCCGATCTCTGCGCACAACTGGATCAAGGACGAGTCTGAGACCGAGGCCGGCATGAGCGCAGAGGTCGTGGTCAACGTCCTGGAGGAGGAGGCCAAGGCCAGGGGCGTGCAGTTCTTCTACAAGACGGTGGCCAGGCAGCTCGTGCGCGAGAACAACAACACGGGCCGGGTGACGGCCGTGATCGCGCAGGGCACCGACGGCAAGTACACCAAGTACGTCGGGACCAAGGGCATCGTGCTGGCCACGGGCGACTTCTCCACCAACAAGGAGATGATGGCGAAGTACTGCCCGTCGGTCATGCCGCTGCTGGACGACACCGGCGACATGGGCTACGACAACTGCCTGAAGCTGGGCGGCCTCATGCCGGGCGACGGTCACCGGATGGGCCTGTGGGTCGGAGCCGCATGGCAGAAGACCTACCCCTGCACGCCGATGATCACCGCCCACTGGCCGGCTGCGAACCGGCCGTATGGCAGCCACCGCGGCCTGATCGTGAACAAGAGGGGCGAGCGCTTCGGCAACGAGGATGCCAACGACTCGTACGAGGGCTTCGCCGCCATGCACCAGCCCGACCAGACGGCCATTGGCATCTGGAGCGTGCGCTATGCGGAGGAGGCTGCACCGTGGTACCTCCACGGGACGTTCGCGCACAAGCCCGCCGCCACTCCGGAGGAAATCATCGCCAAGTGGGAGTCGCAGGTGGAGGCCGGAAGCGTCTACAAGGCGGACACGATCGAGGAGCTCATCGAGAAGCTTGGCCTGCCGCTGGAGCAGACCAAGGCGACCATCGAGCGCTACAACGAGCTGTGCGCCAAGGGCGTCGACGAGGACTTCCACAAGCGGCCTGAACTCCTGATCCCCATCGACAAGCCTCCCTTCTACGGCGGCCCGTGGAAGCCCTGGTTCCTCACCGTCCTGGGCGGCTTGCGCACCAACCAGTACATGCAGGTCTGCGACGAGAACGACAACCCGATTCCGGGTCTGTTCAACGTCGGGTCCATGGTGGGCGACTACTACGCCAACATGTATACCTTCCAGCTGGCCGGCAACAACCTGGGCGCCAACTGCCTGACCTTCGGTTATCTGACCGGTCGGGCCATCGCGCAGGGGACTCTCTAGCACACCATCTCAAGGCAACACCGAGAGCGTCAGCCCCAGTCCCCAGGGCTGGCGCTCTCGGTGTTGCCTTCCAGCCTGCGGCTCAGTCATCAAGGTTGGACGGCTGCCTCACGGCAGACGGCCACTCGCACTTCACAGGAGAGGAGATGCAGGCCATCAGATGGTGAACCGGCTCATGTACTCCCGCATCTCCCGGGCCAGCCGGGTCAGGCCCTGGGCTGCTTCAGCCACCTGCTCGGACGAGGCGGTCAGCTCCTCCACAGATGCCGACACCTCTTCCGCTGCCGCCGCGTTGTCCGTTGAGATCCGGGCGATCCGGTTCACGTCCTCGGTGACGGCGGATGCACTGGCAGCCATCTCCTCCGTGGCCGCCGTGTTCTCCTCGGTCACAGCCGCAACGTCGTTGAACGACTGCACTACCTTCGCGGCGTCCTGCTTCAGATGGCCGGCACTCTCTGCGAGGTTCCCGACCGCCGTGGCGTTTTCCTGGAGCGTCTTCAGAATCTCGCTGAGCGCAGCGCCAGCCTCAGACGCCAGCCGGTTGCCCTCCTCCACACGTTCGGTGCCTGCGGCCATGGAAGCGACCGCCTCAGACGTGCCGGACTGGATGTTGCGAATCAACTCGGAGATCTCCTTGGCTGAGCCCGCCGACTGCTCGGCCAGCTTGCGCACCTCTTCCGCCACCACGGCGAACCCGCGCCCGTGTTCCCCGGCCCGAGCGGCCTCGATGGCCGCGTTCAGGGCCAGCAGGTTGGTCTGGTCGGCGATGCCCGAGATGACCTCGGTGATGGCGCCGATCTGGCCGGAGAGCTCTTCCAGATGCTTGATACGCTCGGCGGACTCTGCCACCACGACGCCCAGTTGCTCGAGCAGCCGCAGGGTGCGGTTGACCACGTCGGCACCGGCCTCGGCCCGCTTGACTCCGGAAACAGATGCCTCGGCGGTCTGCCGGGCACTCTGCACCATCTCGTCCAGCCTGGCCGACATCTGTGCCAGGAGGGTAGAGGCGCCCTGGACCTCTGCTGCGGTCTTGCCGGCCCCCTCGGCGATCTGCTGGATGGCGTCGCGCAGCTGCTCCATGGTTGTGCTGGCACGAGCGGTACTGCTGGCCTGCTCAGAGGCGCCCGCCGCCATCTGCCCGGTAGCCTCGGCTGAACCCTTGGCGGCCTGAGCGGCGGCCTCGGAAGCGGCTGTGAGCTGGTCCGAAGCAGACATGACCGACTCCGTGCTCTGCTCCACGCGCTGCAGGACCTCGCGCAGACTCCGCGCCATCTCGTTGAAGGCCCGCGTCGTGTCAGCGATCTCATCGTTGGCGGCCACCGTCAGGTCCTCCGTCCTCAGATCTCCGCCTGCGATGGCCGTTGCGGCAGCCGCCAGGCGCTGAATCCGCCGGGCCATGCCGCGCGAGATGAGGAGCGACAGGACGACTCCCAGCACTGTGGCCCCGGCCGCCATCACGAGGATCATCAGACGGTACCGCACACCGGCTTCTTCGCTCTCCGTCCGGCCGTTCTCGGCCTGCGCCTGCAGGGCAGCAGCAATAGTACTCGCCGACTCCGTCATGCGCTGCACGACCGGTGTCGCCTCGGCGCCGAGGATCTCGTCGGCCTCTTCCTGCTTCCCCGCGGCGATCAGGGAAGCCGCCTTGTCCACGGCCGCGAGGTAGGCCTTCTCGTCGGCCTGGATGCTCTGCACCTTCTCCCGAATCTCTGGATCTATGGACTCTGCAAGTACTTCTTCAGCTTTGGCCTGCAGGAGCTCGCCGGCCTCGCGGAAGCTGTCCAGGTCCTCATCCCGTATGAACAGCATGTAGGCCCGCAGGTAGTTAGACTGACGGGCGATCTGAGTCTCTATGATCTGTGCATCCTGGGCTGTCTGCTGGAGTTGGGACAGCTTGCCCATCTGAGTGACCATGTTCGTCATCGCTTGATAGGCCAGCGTACTGACGCCCAGGAGAAGCAGGATCACCACGAGAGGGGCCGCTAGGAGCCTGTCTGGATAATAGCGTCAGAAGGAACACATTGGAGGGTTGTCCAATGTTTTGGGTATGAGTAAGAAGACATACCGGCCGTATCAGCCGAATCAGATGCTGCTGCTGCCACC
>Ga0134090_1000610_pt1 | contig 28998 bp, 23 predicted proteins | sample 1_4taG_FD_94453 | JGI IMG/M metagenome (GOLD analysis project Ga0134090, IMG submission 94453) | Switchgrass degrading microbial communities from high solid loading bioreactors in New Hampshire, USA - 1_4_20_6_A1 metaG | ecosystem: Engineered > Bioreactor > Semi-continuous > Anaerobic >...
CCAGTTACCCGGTCGGATTGCACCGGAACGACCGGTCGATTTGGATCGGAATCAGTGGTCGGCTTGGATCGGAACCGGTGGTCGATTTGACCGGAATACGCACCGAGATGAGCTCAAGAAGCACCACCGGCATGACCCGGAGTTCCTCCAGGTACTGATGCTGCACCGCAACTACCCCGTCACACAGATCACAGCCGCCCTGGAGCACGCCCTGGCACAGCGCACGGTCTGCTATGCGGCTGTCAGGCAGTGGCTGGAGGGGCAGGCTGGCAGCGTGGAGCCGGCGCCGGTGACAGTGGCCGCGGAACTGGCCCACATTCGGGTCCAGCAACCGCCGCTTGCCGTCTACAACCGGCTCCTGAAGGGGGGCGTCCTGCATTGAGCCAGGAGATGCTGCTTGAGTACTACCTGAAGCGCCTCAAGCTGCCCACGGTACGACGGCTGTACAAGGAACTGGCCCGGGATGCGGCCGAGCACAACAAGACCTTCGAGGAGTACCAGCAGGCCCTGATGGAGCAGGAGGTGATCCACCGGGAGGACAACCAGCTGCAGCAGCGCCTCAAAGCGGCCGGTTTCCCCGTTCCCAAGACGCTGGAGACCTTTGACTTCAACGCGATCCCGACGCTCAACAAGGCGAAGATCCTGGCGCTGAGCAAAGGCGAGTACGTGCGAGACCGGGAGAACGTACTCTTCGTGGGTAACAGCGGAACTGGCAAGACGCACCTGGCCACGGCACTGGGCATCGCTGCCTGCCGCCAGGGTTACAGGGTCCGCTTCTGGCGGGTGGGCCAACTGGTGGCTGAGCTTCTGGAGGCCCAGAATGAGCACAGGCTCGGCCGCCTGGAGAAGCAGTGGATGCGCCTGGACCTGGTCGTTCTCGATGAACTGGGCTATGTCTCCCTGAGCCGGGCGGCCGGTGAGCTCCTGTTCCACTTCGTTGCCGCCCGCTACGAGCGAGGCAGCCTGATGATTACGACCAACCTGGAGTTCTCGGAGTGGCCGCAGGTATTCGGCGACGAGAAGATGACAGCCGCACTGGCTGACCGCGTCGTTCACAAGGCGCACATCTTCGAGCTTACCGGTGAGTCATATCGCTTCCGGGAGTCCCTGAGACGCCACGAAGCCCTTCAGGGGCGGCAGATCTCACCGTAGCCTCGTCTCGGCTGCCCCCGGGCCGTGCCCACATGCCGTCACAACTGGAAACGGCACTGGAAACACAAACAGCCCTGACGGGCTGGCGGGTGGCTCACTTTTCGATGATCATAGTGGCTCACTATCTCTTGCACAAACACAAATGGAAGCGGTCTGCCACCTGAATGGCGGCTGGAGCACCCTGTCTGGCTGCCTCCGCATAGGCTGTCGCCCTGTCACGGGCGATGATCTCCACTCCGGGGCGCTCCTTGAGCCAGTTGCTGACCGCTTCGGTGCTCCTGCCCAGGATGATATCCACGGGTCGACCGGACTCGAGGTCGCAGAAGACCGTACCGTAAGTCCTTCCGCGGCGGAAGGCGAAGTCGTCGATCCCTAACGCCCTCGGGGCGGTTGCTGACCGCACACTACGGTCAACGGTTCGCAGAAGCGTGCGAGGGCTCGTTTGAATGCCCATCTGGTGAGCAAGGCGAGTTGCGGACCTGCTGCTGGTGGTGAGGATTAGCGACAAGAGCTGCGCCGTCAAACGCTTCGTTCGCTGGGCGTGGGCCAGGGCCAGATTCCCGAGCGGCTCAGCAAATGTCGTTCGGGAGCAGGACGAGTTCTGGCAACGGAACCTACGGACCTTGGCCAGGATCAGCACCGGCCGGCCAAGGATGGGCAGGTCGCGCAGCCTGCGCACATATGAACTGTGAACGCTCCGACTCTCATACCCGCAACCAGGGCAAAGGCCCACTTGGTCTTGGGCTTCGACGGTTACCGAGACTAGGGTTGCACTTGTGTCGATGCTGAGTACCGTGAAGCCCTGGAAAAGTGCTGAGAGCAAAGATAGGCAATCCCTTCCATTGGAGATTGCCCTAAGTATAACAATGCCTTCCATTGTTTGCAATGGCATCATTCATGCTTGCACGGAAGTTGGCGAAGACCCACTATCTCTTGCACAAACACACCCGCACCCAGCTGAAACTGGTTGGATGGCGGACCCGAGGTGTACATTTGGCGAGTGCATGAGCCACGACCACTTCAAAACTCCTGAAGTAGTCACGCGGCGCGGTACACCCCACAAGGAGAACTGTCTCCGATGGCGATCACAACTTCGGTGTGCATCCAAACCTATTGAGGGCTATGATTGCCATCGCTCGGCTAGTCGTAGGGATGGGAGTGTCCATGTCGGACCTGCTCAGCAGCACGAGACTAGCGCCGCGCACGGAGTAGAGCAGCAGCGCCCCTGCAGCTAGTGCAGGGGCGCTGCCTTCGTTCAGCGGCAACTACATGCCTCCGAACATCGGGCGACTACTTGAGTTCGCCTTCGGAACCGCCGGTCTACTCCGCAGTGACCGTAATCGTCTTAGTGTCGGTCTTGTCACCGGCCGAGGCGGTAACGGTATACGTGCCTTCCTCCGCCAGAGCGAAGGTGAAGGTCGCCTGACCGTTGGTCTTCGTCACCCGAGTGGCCTCATAGACCACCTCGTCCTCGTCATCCGTGACAGTGAGAGTGACCGCGGCGCCCAGAACGGGGCTGCTCTCCTCGTCCTCAACAGTTACCGTGATGGTCACGTCCTCGTCCCGCTTAACGGTCGTCGCACTGGCAGCGACAGCGACGGAGTCGACCGCGGACACCTCGTAACCGTTCACGTAGACGACGACCTCATCGCCATCCTGGAAGCTAGGCACCTCAGCAGGATCGGCAGCGGTCGGGGTCAGAACGATGGTGAACTCACCGGTCTTGTTGGTGACGAACCAGAACTTGGCGTAGTTGGAGCCAGCCTTGATTGTCACCGAGTCGATCGGGAGACCCTTGGAGTCACGGAACTCACCGTAGGTGCTACCGCCGTCAGCGTCAGTCCACAGGTCAACGGTGATGGACGAGTCGACAGAGCTCGGAGTCACAGCGTTACCGAACTCGTCAACCACCTGCACGGTGAACTCGGTGACCGTGTCCTTCTTGACCGTAGGCTCATCTTCGCTCAGAGCCACCGTGTAAGGCGCTGCGGCCTTGACGGAGATCGTACGGCTGGCCTTGACATCGTTGGAGACGGTGGGAACCGACACCGTGAAGGTCAGCGAGCCGGACTCCTCGGGGGCAATACCCTCGATCTCATAGACGCCGTCAGCGCCACCGCTGAGAGTAGCGTTCGCGCTGGTACCAGTGAGCTTAACCTTCAGGTCGGAATTGCTGGTCTCAACCTTGAAGTCGGCCGCAGTGAGATCCGAGATGCCGAAGCCCTCGCTGTCCTTGACAGTGACCTCAAGAACGATCTCCTGACCTGCGGTAATGGTCCGAACGTTGTTACCAGACGTCGCGTCCTTGACGGCAACGTCAACCTTGCTGGCGACAACCCAGGTCGGAATGACCGTCATCACTGCGTCACCAAGGTCTTCGTTGGACACCGACAGGACGAGATCCTTGTCAGCCAGCGTGCGAGTCACCTTAATGGTGGCAGACGCCTTACCGGTGGCATCGGTCTTCACCGTAACGGCCTTATCCTTGCCGTTGATGGTCAGCCCCTTGTACCAGGTGTCGGTGTCAACCCCGAACTCGAGGCTGACGTCGGCCTTGGCAGCCTTGTTGTCGAACTCGTCATAGAGCTGGGCAGACACGGTAGCGGTAGCATCGCCGGTCAGCGCCACGAAGAGACGGCTGACAGTGAACTTGACGGCAGCCGGGTCAGCAGCAACGAACGTCGTGCTGATAGAGGCGCTCTTCGTGAGATTGTCGTCATCGTCCTCCACGACGAAGGACAGGGTCCCAGCCTTCTCGGTGGCCACAGCGATCTTCACAGTGCCAGCCGAAAGGTCCAGACCGAGGTACTCGCCATCCTCGTTGATCTGATCGAAGTCGGGGTCCTCGCCCTCTTCAAGCACAGCGACGTAGGTCTCGTCCGCAGCATCCTTGAAGATGATGTTGGCGGTCACGCCCGCGAGATCGGACGCATTCGCCGGGACTCCGTTCCGGTCAACGACGGTGATGGTGTAGGTGGCGTAGCTCAGCTCCTCATCGTCGGCAGCCAGGCCATCATCAACGGTGATGTCCTCGTCGTCCTCAGCAACCACCTTGATGGCCCTAGGAGCCTGCGGGTAGGCGGCCTTCAGGGTGGCAGTAGCGGACTCCAGACCGGGGAAGGAGGCAGTAATGGTCACCTGACCAGCATCACCGGCGTCCTCCGGATACAGAACGATGAAGTCGTCCTGGTCCGGATCGGCGACGATCGTCCGGTCGGCCTGCTTGGCTTCATCGCCGGTAGCCTCGTCATCCTCATGGAAGACCGCAGGCCCGCTGACGCTGAAGCTGATCTCCCAGGCGCCGTCGAGCATCTTCTCGCCAACCTGGTCGACCACAACAACCGGAACCTCAGTCGGAGTCGAGGTGGACGTGGTGGGCAGGTACTCGGGTGCATCAATCTTGATGCCAGTTGCAACCTGCTCGATGATCGCGACCTCGGCAGAAGCCTCCTCGTACTCATCAACGCCGGCCTCTACCGTGCCGTTCTCATCCTCGTCCCAGCCAAAGACCAACTCAACGTCGGTATCGGCAAGGGTGGGCTGCGCCTTGAACTTGAAGGTCGCAACACCATTCTTAGCCGCAACCTCTTCCTCGTCGAAGACAATGCCCGTGTCGGCGTCGACCACTGCGATCTTGCCATCGTAGTCGCCGACCACGTTGCCAGACTCATCAACGGCGTAAACCTTGACCTCCGCCTTCGTCTTGTTGTTGCCAACAAGAGACTCGGGAGCCTCAACCTTGAGGCCGGCCATGGCGCCATATACGTGGACGATACCCTCGACAGGCTCGCCATCGCCAACCTTGGCGGTAACGGTGTAGCTACCGGCCTTCGTGCCGATGAAGATGTCGCCGTCGATCACGGCGTTGGCATGGTCTTCAGCGAAGACGGCGCCAGCGATAACGTTGCCGTAGGCGTCCTTGGCCAGCAGCTTGACAGCCTCGCCAGGCTTCACGGAAGCCTTCTCGGCCTCAACCTTGGCCAGCGCGCCCGGAACGATTTCGACCTCAGCCACGGCGGCCTCGAGGTCACCGTAGGTCACGGTGATGGTGCCCTTGCCAGCCTTCTCGGAGGCCTTGAACTTGCCGTCGGCGTAGGTGCCGATGTTGCCGCCGATGGCCACGTTCAGGCTCTCGGCATCGACCTCAACCGCAGCGCCGGAGGCGTCGGTGACGGAGATCTTCATCTCGACCTCGGAGCCGGCCACGATCTGGTTGGCGATCTCGACGGCCACGTTGGCAGCGGCGCCGACGGTGCGCTCAACGACGTAGTCATAGGTGGCGGTGTTGCCAACGAGGTCCTTCGCGGTGAAGGTGATGGTGTTCTTGCCAACCTCGAGGGCGGCGGTGTAGCTGAAGTTGCCCTCAGCGTCGAAGGTGATGGCGTCGGTGCCAGCATACAGCTCGACGGCGCCGCTCACCTTACCGGTGATCTCGACGGAGGCAGCCTGGACGGAAGGAGCGCCCTGGTTAACGGTGAGGGCCGGGGCTTCCTTGTCCACGTTCTGCTGGTAGACGGTCTTGCCGTTCGGATAGGTGTAGGTGTCAAACGCGGTGTCGACGATGGTGAACACCAGACCGCGGGTGGCGGGGGCGCTCGGATCGTCGAGCAGCGCCTGGGCGTCGGCCTCGGTGAGCAGGCCGCTCTGGACGGCCAGAGCGATGTTGCCCTGGATCCAGTCATCCCCGGTGACAGGGGTGATGCCCAGCAGCTTCATAATGAAGACCAGCGCCTCGGCAGCCGTGACCTGGTTGTTCGGCCGGAACATGCCGTCAGGATAGCCGACCTCCACGCCGCTCTGCGCAGCAACGTTCTTCGCCAGGGCGATATACGGAGCGTACCACTCGTTCACGTCAACGTCGGAGAAGGACGGGGCGCCCTTCAGGATGTTGACGTTCTCCTCGGTGTAGCCGAGACCCATGATGACAACCTTGAGCAGCTCAGCACGGGTAATCGGCTGATCCAGGGCGAGGTCCGTGGTGCCGTCGGCGTTCAGCCGGCCCTTGACGAGGTTGAGGGCGGCCATCCGCTCAGCGGCGGTGTTGACCTGCTCCGCGGTGGGAGCGGCAATGGCCATGCCCACAGACCCGAGGACGAGGCTCGACGCCACGATCGCGGACGTCAGCTTCTTCATCAAGCCCATTCCTTGGTAGCCTCCTTCATACTTAAGGTCCTATGAGCAATCTTCCTCACGAGCGGTGAACATGAGGAAGCTTTGCAAACCTGGTTACTGTTCGCCCCTAGATCATTTCGGGGAGAGCGGGCGGAACCTGTCCGCCACCGCCTAAACTTGATTCGTTCAACCGTGCGCAATTCCTTCTCGCGCGCACCGCAGCAGTGTTTGGCGCCTCTCCTACCACAGCCTGGGGCGGGTTCCATTGCGTCCGCACAGGTCTACAGACGTCGCGTGCGGAGGGATTGTTCCCGCTCCCCGCCGCGTTTTTCGTCCCCTTGTTCACGGTCGCACACAGATAGACGCTGGACGGGCCGATTTGTTCCGAGAAAACGCGCGAAAACGCGCTGAGAATCCCTGGCGCGCGCAAACACCGCCCCTTGCGGAGCGGTGTTCCCTTCCTCCCAGCTACGCCGTCACGGTGCCGGGCTGGCCCTTCTGGGCGCCGCCCAGCACCCGCTTCACCACCTCGTGCTCCCTGTTCAGCCGGCAGGCCGTGGTGGGGAAAAGCTCGTCCTTCGGGTTGGGCACCTTGTACGTGTCGATGATGCCTTCCGAGATCGCCTGGTTCACCAGCTCGTACGTCTTCCGGTCCACAATCTCCGACCCGGCCAGCACCCGCAGGAAGTACTTCAGCCCCACAAACGGCTTGCCGTACTCGGCGCTGTCGAGCTTGCGGATCATCATCTCCATGTCGTACATCGCCGGCGGCAGGATGCCCAGCAGCGCCTCGATGGTGGTGAACTGGTTGACGAAGGACATCACGTCCTTGCTCATCGTTTTTTCCACCGCCACCACGTGCACCTGCTTTCCCCGGGCCCTGAGCTTGCGGATGACTTGAATCATGTCGCGATCGCCGCAGACCAGTACGAACGTGTCGATGTCATCCCGTGTGTACATCATCTCCAGTGCGTCGAGGCTCATCTCGATATCCGCCGCGTTCTTGCGCGTGCCGTCCTCGTAGTTCTTTGAGAAGACGTGCCGCGGCTCCACGCTGCGCCGCTGCAGGTCGCTCATCAGGCCGCGGAACTCCTCGTGGTCGAAGTCGGCGTAGGCGTGCATCAGGCAGACCTGCCCCTCGGAACGCTCCCCCATCTCCCGCAGGCTGTTGATCAACCGGTCCAGGTCGGGTGCCACGCCGTACTGCTGCTTCATGCTCCAGTAGATATTTTCGTAATCCATAAAGATCACCGATCTCAACTGGGTCCCTCCTCATTTATCACCCTGCTCCTAGCTTTGGCTGATACCGCCCCTTCCATACCACTGTTACTGGCCAGCATACGAAAACCGGGCGACCCGTGCCACACAGCACGTTCGCCCGGCCTTCCGGAATCGCGCTCCAATCCAAACGTCACAGGCAAGCACCGCTCGACACCCTTGCCCTGGATCAGAGAACGGGATGATGTTCAGCTTTCAAGCAGCGCACGGCGCACCGCGGCGGCCGCCTCGCGCGGCACGAACAGGAAGCAGCGGGTCACCGGCTGGGTTGCGATCCCCCTCAGCACCGCCGAGACTTCCGTAACCTCACGGAGCTCCGGCGGCACGGTCCACGAGAGGAGGATCTGGATGGGCGGCGTGGAGCCCTTCTCCGGCCGCACGTAGTACTGGTAGGTGGCGCTGGCCGCCCGGTCGGTGCGGTGGTAGTAGTCGGGGTCGAACCCCTCGGCCGCCAGTGCGGCCCGCACCGCCTCCTCCCGGGGGCCGGTCAGCTCCTCCTCCAGCCGGATGCCGGCGAAGAGGCGCCGGTTCAGGAAGCGCCGGCTCAGGTCGGCCAGCACGGGGTCGGGCGCCTGGGTCCAGCGCTTCACCGCGTAGAGCACGTCGGTCTCATCCAGGTTCACGTACTGGGCGAGCGTCAGCTCCCGGCCGGCCAGCACCGGCTCCAGCGCCGGCGGCAGGAACCCCATCTCCTCGGCCGCCCCCGCCCGCACCAGGGCCACGGCCCGGCGCAGCGCCAGCTCCAGCAGCACCTCGCTGGAACGGGTCGCCTTGTGGAAGTAGACGTTCCAGTACATGAAGTAGCGGGCCAGGAGGAACTCCTCGGCGGAGGTGATGCCCTTGTCCGTGAGGGCCACGCGGCCGTTGACCACGGTGATGGTCTGGATCAGCCGCTCCAGGTCGAACTGGCCGTAGGTCACGCCGCACATGCGGCTGTCGCGCAGGAGGTAGTCCATGCGGTCCACGTCCAGCTGGCTGGAGATCAGCTCCTTCAGGAAGGGCGCCCCATCCCAGGTTCCGCTTACGAAAGAGGCAATTCGCGCCGGCCATGCCAGGTTCCTGTCGGCCAGGACGTGGGAGATGCTGGATTCGGGGCTGGCGATGATCCGCACCACCCACTCCTCGTGCCGCACGCCGGTCACCTTCTCGAACAGGTGCGAGAAGGGGCCGTGGCCGATGTCGTGCAGCAGGGCGGCCGCGCAGGCCATGGCCCGCTCGTCGGGGGCGATCTCCACCCCGTGCTCCACCAGGTGGTGCAGGACCCGGTTCATCAGGTGGTAGACGCCCAGGGAGTGGGCGAATCGGGTGTGCTCCGCCCCGGGGTAGGAGATGAAGGAGGTGCCCAGCTGCCGGATACGCCGGAGGCGCTGGAACTCCGGGCTCTGGATGAGCGCGAAGATCGTCGGGTCGGTCACGGCGATGTTGCCGTGCACGGGGTCGCGGAAGATGTACTCCTTCATCCTGGTCTCCCCCCCCTGGCGCCCAGCCCTGGCCGACGGCTTTCCCTGCTGCGCTTTTCTGTCTCAGCATTACGGCGGCGCCGGCGACAATCCCTGCCGTGCTTCCCTTGTGGGCCTCCCACCGCGAAGCGAGCCTGTACGCCATGATGGCAGCACAGGCCCGCTCGGTGCATGCGATTGTCCTACTTCTTCCCTTCCCGGTACGCCCGCGCCGCCGCGATGAAATCGCGGAAGAGCGGGTGCGGCCGGTTCGGGCGGCTCTTGAACTCGGGGTGGTACTGCACGCCCACGAACCAGGGGTGGCCCTCCAGTTCCATGACCTCCACCAGGTTCCCCTCGGGCCAGACGCCCACCGCCTTCAGGCCGGCGGCCTCCAGCCGCTCCAGGTAGGCGTTGTTGACCTCCCAGCGGTGCCGGTGGCGCTCGTAGATCAGCTCCTCGCCGTAGGCGGCGTAGGCCTTCGACCCCGGCTTCAGCTGACAGGGATAGGCGCCGAGCCGCATGGTGCCGCCCAGGTGGGTGACCTCCTTCTGCTGCGCCATCAGGTCGATCACCGGATCCTTGCAGTCCATCACGAACTCGGTGGAGTTGGCCTTGGGCAGGCCCAGCAGGTGGCGCGCCACCTCGATCACCACCGACTGCATGCCCATGCAGATGCCGAAGAAGGGCACATGCTGCTCCCGGGCGTAGCGGATGGCGTTGATCTTGCCCTCAATGCCCCGGTAGCCGAAGCCGCCGGGAACGAGGATGCCATCAACCTGGTCCAGCAGGGTCTTCAGCGCCTCTTCGGCGCCGCCGTTCTCCAGCCGCTCGGAGTCAATCCAGTGGATGCGCACCCGGGCGTCGTTGTGGATGCCCGCGTGGTGCAGCGACTCCACCACGGAGAGGTAGGCGTCCTCCAGGGCGACGTACTTGCCCACCAGGGCGATGTCGACCTCTTTCTGCGGGTGGAGCGCCCTGTCCACCAGCCCCCGCCACTCCGTCAGGTCCGGCGTGCGGTCCTCGAGCCCCAGCCGCTGGCAGACGATGTGCGCCAGCCCCTCCTCCTCCAGGGCAAGGGGGACCATGTAGAGCGACTCCAGGTCGATGTTGGGGACGACAGCCTCAGGCGGCACGTCGCAGAAGAGGGCGATCTTCTCCCGCAGGTCCTTGGGGATCTCCCGGTCGGACCGGCAGACGATCACGTCGGGCTGGATGCCGATGGAGCGCAGCTCCCGCACCGAGTGCTGGGTGGGCTTCGTCTTCAGCTCGCCCGAGGCGTCGATGTACGGCACGAGGGTGACGTGGATGAAGAGCACGTCGTCCTTGCGGGGCACCTCGTTCTTGAACTGCCGGATGGCCTCGAGGAAGGGCTGTCCCTCGATGTCGCCGACCGTGCCGCCGATCTCCACCAGGACCACGTCGGCGCCGCTGTCGTCGGCCACCCGGTGGATATTCGCCTTGATTTCGTTGGTGATGTGCGGGATCACCTGAACGGTGCCGCCCAGGTAGTCGCCCCGGCGCTCCTTGGCGATCACCGAGGAGTAGATCTTGCCGGTGGTGACGTTGTTCCCCTTGCCCAGGTTCACGTCCATGAACCGCTCGTAGTGCCCCAGGTCCAGGTCGCACTCCGCGCCGTCCTCGGTGACGAAGACCTCGCCGTGCTGGATCGGGTTCATGGTGCCCGGGTCCACGTTCAGGTACGGGTCAAATTTAAGGGCGGTGACCCTATAGCCTCGACTCTTGATGAGCCGGCCGAGGGACGCCGCCGTAATGCCTTTTCCGAGCCCCGATACCACGCCGCCTGTTATGAAGATGAACTTGGCCATTCACGTGCCCCTCCCTGGAAGATCGGCCGCTCCTGGTACCATGTCTAAATACTTGACCATTCTAGCGACCTGCGCGGGCAATGTCAAGGCGGGAGGGGATACCCTGTATCCCCCCGATCCTGCCTGCTGCGCTAGCGGTCCTCGTCCAAGTCGTCGTCCTCGTCGGTGAGCTCCTCGTCCTCTTCCTCGTCCAACGAGAACTCGTCTTCAAGCTCCTCGCTGAGCTCCTCTTCCTCTTCTTCTTCCCCAACCAGGTCCAGCTCATCCTCGTCGCTGAGCACCGTCCGGCTGGTGTGGGACGGCGAGCCGTCCGGCCGGATGCGTACCACCTTGGCCGTCTTGGGCTGCCACTCCCGCAGGCCCCACTCGCCGCCTCCCTGGTGAATGAAGCGCGAGTCAAGGTTGATCTCGGTGTGCATCTGGGCGATCAAACGGCCCGGGTTCTCCTGGTTGATGGCCTTCACCTGCATGACCGCGGTGATCAGTTCCTTGAAATGCATCGGCTTGCCGTGCTTCTTCAGGATGGTGAAGGCGAGGTCGGTTACCGACATATCAGGCTTCAGATCCATAGGCGCTCCCATCACATCTACACTCCCTGCTGTCCATCCACCTCGATGGGCAGCCACAGGTCCACAGGCAAACCCGTCAGCCGCCAAAAAACCGAGGAGTGTTTCGACTGCCGCGCGCGGATTCCTGCTAACCAGTCGCAGTATGAACGGAAATTTGCTGTCGGCGCCCGGCGATCCGTCAGGACCATGCCAACCTATGCACCTTCCGCAGCCCCGGACACCGCCGAAACCGAAGACTCCGACCCGCCTTCCGTGCGTGGTCGGAGTCCGCCACTATTCTGCCCCATCAGAGGGCTCATAAGGCTCCTGTCAGGCTCGAGTGCGTTCCAGCATCGTCTGCACGATGAACGCGGCCACCCGGGAGGGCACTGTGCCCGGGCCGAAACCGGCGTCGAAACCCAGCTCCACGGCAAGCTCGTGGGTGATGCGCGGGCCGCCGGCGATGAGCAGCACCCGCTCCCGCATCCCCTCGGCCTCCAGCAGGTCCACGAGCCCGGTGAGGTTGCTGAGGTGCACGTTTTTCTGCGTGACCACCTGGCTTACCAGGATGGCGTCTGCGTCCACCTCCCGGGCCTTGGCGACCAGCGTCTCGTTGGGCACCTGGCTGCCCAGGTTCCACACCCGGAACCCCTGGTAGCGTTCGAGGCCGTAGTCGCCGTGGAAGCCCTTCATGTTCAGGATGGCGTCGAGGCCCACCGTATGCGCATCGGAACCGGTACAGGCGCCCACCACCCGGATGGGCCGGCCCAGCCGCTCCGCGACGATGCGGTCGATTTCCTGCATGGACCACTTCGGGGCCGAGACCTCGGGCACGTGGATCGCATCCAGGTCGACCCCGCGGGTCGCCCGGGCGTAGATGACGAAGAAGGTGTACCCGCCACCCAGGTCGCGCATGGCCACCACCTGCGGGTTCTCCAGGTTCATTTGCAGGCAGAGCTGCCGGGCGGCCTCCCTGGCCTTGCCGCCGATGGGCACGGGCAGGGTGAAGGAGAGCTGCACGGCGCCGTCGCCCGTCGTATCCCCATAGGGCAGAATCACCTGGCTCACCGCTCGCCGCCCCCTTTCAGGCACAGGTCGTAGAAGGGGTTCAGGTAGCCCTCTCCCTTCGTCAGCACGCCGTCCAGCCCCTTGCCGCCGTCGGTCGGACGGCGGATGCCGGCGAAGACCCCGTCGGCGATGGCCTGGAACAGTCCAGAGCCGGCGATCTCCTCCAGCAGGGTCACCGTGCGGGTGAGCACCTCGGCCGCGCGCCGCTCGATGCGCCCGCCCGGGGTGAGCTGGAACTCCTCGGTGAAGTGGCGGGCGTTGTTGAAGATATACCGGGCGCTCTCGAGGGCCAGGAAGCGGTCCTGCAGGAACGGAGTGTGGATCGCCTCGGTGAGGATGCCCACCAGGTGGATCTGCTGCCCCGTGGCGACGCTGGTGAGGTTGAAGAGGGCGTCCATCACGTGGCCCCGGAAGATGTCGCCCGTCATGTGCCGGGTGGGAGGCATGTACTTCAGCGGGGCGTTCGGGAAGCACGTGCGGCTCAGCAGGGCGTCGGCCATCTCGTAGAGCAGGCCGTCCTCCAGGGCCGGGTCCATCTCGAAGGCGTGGCCCAGCCCGATCTGGCTGTCCACCATGCCCGAGCGGTGGGCGAACTGCTCGTTGATGAACTGCGAGGCCAGCACGGTGTGGGCCGCCTCGTAGGCGTCTGCCGTGGTCAGGTAGTTGTCCTCGCCCGTGTTGATGATGATGCCGGCCTCGGCCTGGATCATGCGGGCGAAGTGCTGGTCGATCAGCGTCCGCTTCGGGTTGATGTCGCGGAACAGGATGCCGTACATCGAGTCGGAAAGCATCATGTCCAGACGCTCCAGCGCCCCCAGCGCCGCGATCTCGGGCATGCAGAGGCCGCTGGCATAGTTGGTCAGCCGCACGTAGCGGCCCAGCCCCTGGCTCACCTCGTCCAGGGCTCGGCGCATGAGGCGGAAGTTCTCCTGGGTGGCGTACGTCCCGGCGAAGCCCTCCGTGGTCGCCCCCTCGGGCACGTAGTCCAGGAGGGACTGGGCGGTGGAGCGGATGACGGCGATCACGTCCGCCCCCTGCCGGGCGGCCAGCTGCGCCTGCACCACGTCCTCGTAGATGTTGCCCGTGGCCACGATGAGGTAGAGCCAGGGGCTCGGCCGCTCGCCGTAGCGGGCGATCAGCTCCTCCCGGGTCCGCCTGTTCTGGTGGATCCGCTCCAGGGCCGACCGGGCGAGCCGCTCCGCCTCCGCCCGGATCTGCTCCTCCGGCAGCAGTGGTACCTGCATGAGGTCAAGCTCTCCGGAGGCCACCGCCTCCGCCGCCTGCTGGGGCGTCCTCCCCGTGCGGGCGCAGGCGTTGGCCACCCAGAAAGCGGCGCCCCGGTCCAGCCCGCCTCCGTCCGCGAGCGCCTCCACCACCAGGTTGGCCAGGGGCACCTCGTCGGGACCCTTCCCCTCCACCCCGAAGAGCCGCACCACGGCCCGCTCGATCGCCGTGGTGGTGTGGGCCTCGATGAAGGGCTGTACTTCTGCGGTGATCTGGCTGGCGAGCGCACGGGCCCTCGCCACCTGATCGAGGTCGATGCGCAGGTTGAGCGTCAAGGGCGATCCCTCCGCTTCAGTCTTCAGGGTTCAGGTTGTGGGCGAGGCCGGCGACCAAGTCCGCCACCGGCCGCCCGGCCACCTCGGCTACGCGGGCGCAGAAGTCCGCCGGGTCGTAGCCCGTTCCCACCGGCGAGTAGGCGTTGGTGGTGACGGCGGCGGCGTCGACGCCCAGCCGCACCCAGACCCGCCCGCCCTGCCGGCGCCACCGGCGCCAGGCAGACCGGCCAGCCAGCACACGGGTCGGGTTGTCCACCAGGATGGGCAGCCTGCCGAGCCTGCGGGCCAGCAGAGCGGTGAGCAGGCCGTCGGTGAGCGCCCCGGACAGGTACAGGACCGTACCCGGCGGCGACACAGCCGCGGCATCCGCCACCGCCGCGGGGTCCACCAGTGCGCTGGCCACCGGCACCATCTGCGGCGGGCCATCAGGGGGCAGGAGCGCAACGGGTGGCGGCTCATCGCCGACCGACGGCGCCGGACGCTCCGCCTGCGGCTGGGCACCGGACAGCCGGGCCAGCCACCCGCCCGGCGCCGGGGGCAGGTCGAAGAGTTCCAGCAGGTAGCGTACCTGCGCCACGGTCTCCGCCATGGACGCCGAGTAGGCCGCCCCCGCCGCCAGCACGGCCCGGCCGGTCACCGCTGGCGCCGCGGCCGCCCGCCGGTCGAAGGAGCCGTCCACCAGGCAGAGCGCCGCCCCTGCTGCCTCCAGCGCATCCAGCAGCGCCCCGATGCGGGCGGCGGAGCCGGGTCCCACCAGCAGCACGGTACCCGGCCGCACCACCCGGCCGATCACCACGGGCCCCAGGGGCGTGGTGACGCCAGTCTCCGCGCACACCTCGACCCGAGCCGCACCGTCTTCGGCACCACCGGGCCGCAGGGCGGGCAGGGCCGATGCCACCAGTGCGCCCTCCGGCACCCAGATGCGGGGCTTCGGCAGCTCCGTCACCGCGTCGACCGCTTCGCCGTCCCGGCCGGTGGAGAGCAGGCCCGGCGTGAGCCCTGCCGCCGCGGACGCCCGGATCAGGCTGTTCAGCGTGACCGTCTTGCCAGCGTTCTTGCACAGGCCGACCAGGCTGACGCGGGCCGGGCCCGGGCGGCGGAGCACGGCCCGCAGCAGCCGTGAGGACAGGTCGTCAGTCATCGCCCGCCTCCTGGCCGGGCTCAGCCGCTGCGGCCGTCAGCTGGTCCACCTGCTCCAGCTGCTCCGGCGTGATCAGGGGCGCATGCTGGCCCAGCCGGGTGACGCCCGCCGGCAGCTCCACCTCGCCCGCCCGCCGACGAACTGCCCAAAGTTCGGCAGCCGGGCCGATCTTGATCTCGCTGTGGTCCGTACCGCAGATCGTGCACTTGCCATCGGCCACATGGTCATCGGGCGTGCCCTCGTGGTAGATGCTGATCTTCCCCTCGAAGTTGCGCAGGATCACCCGGCCGTCGGCCTGGGAGATCAGGTACTGGGGCATCAGCGGGATCTTGCCGCCGCCGCCGGGGGCGTCCACGACAAACGTGGGCACGGCGTAGCCGGAGGTGTGGCCCCGGAGCGCCTCGATGATCGCCAGGCCCTTCGAGACCGGGGTGCGGAAGTGGCTCAGCCCCTCGGAGAGGTCGCAGTTGTAGATATAGTAGGGGCGGCAGCGCACCTTCACGAGCTCGTGCACCAGCTTGCGCATGACGACGGCGCAGTCGTTGATGCCCTTCAGAAGTACCGACTGGTTGCCCGTGGGGATGCCGGCATCGGCGAGGCGCTCCATCGCCTCCCGCGCCTTGGGGTGCTGCACCTCGAACGGGTGGTTGAAGTGGGTGTTGAGCCAGATGGGGTGGTACTTCCTGAGCATGCTCACCAGCTCGGGCGTGATCCGCTGCGGCAGCACCACAGGCATGCGGGTGCCGATGCGGATGATCTCCACGTGCGGAATCGCCCGCAGGTTCTTGATCACGTACTCCAGCCGCCGGTCGGGCACCGCCAGTGGGTCGCCTCCGGAGATCAGCACGTCCCGCACCTCCGGGTGCGCCCGGATGTAGGCGATGGCCCGGTCGATCATGGCGGTGGACATGGCCTCCTGGTCACCCACGATACGCCGCCGGGTGCAGTGTCGGCAGTAAAGCGAACACTCATGGGTGATGAGGAAGAGCACCCTGTCGGGGTAGCGGTGGGTGATCCCCGGCACGGGGGAGTCGACGTCCTCGTGCAGGGGGTCGCCCATCTCGTAATCGGCCCAGGCGAGCTCGGCGTACTTGGGCACCGCCTGCAGCCGCATCGGGCAGTTGGGGTCGTCCGGATCGATGAGGGTGGCGTAGTGCGGCGTGATCCCCAGCCGGAAGAGATGCTCGGAGTCGGGGACCGCGGCCTCCTCCTCCTCCGTCAGGTTCACCACCTGCCTGAGTTGCTCCAGGTTCGTGATGCGGTGGCTCACCTGCCAGCGCCAGTCGTTCCACTGCTCCTCGGTGGCATCGGCCCAGAGCGGGATCTGCCGCCAGTCGCGCGGCTTCGTAAGCATGGTCACTCCCTCCCAGTTCGTTCGTTTCCGGGCCCGCGGCCCCCGCCGCGGGCGGGTCTCAGGCGTACAGCTCCTCAAACAGCTCCCGCAGGACGGAGCTCTCCCGCAGGAGGTCCAGGGTGAGGTCGGCGTGGCCGGGATAGTAGCCGTTGCCGATGAGCATCTCCACCTGGCTCCCGACCCCCTCCGCCCCCAGGGCGGCGGCGGTGAACGATGTGGCCATGCTGAAGAAGTAGATCATACCTGTCGGCTTGGTGGCCAGGATGGCCCCCAGTTCGGCCCCGGGCAGGTTGACCAGCGAGAGCGTGAGGTCGACCTTCTCGCCGACTGCCCGCATCACGCCCAGGGCGTCCCGGGCGTCGCCCTGGATGTACCGGTGCGCCGCCCCCAGCCGCCGGGCCCGGGCCAGGCTCTCCTCGCTGTAGTCGAAGCAGATCACCTCGGCCGCCCCGGCCCGCCGGGCGGCGTAGGAGCAGAGCAGTCCGCTCTTGCCGCCACCGCCCAGGATCAGCACCCGCTGGCCAGGCTTCACCAGGCGGGCGGTCTGCGCAGGTGCGCCGCACACGTCCAGCGCTGCCAGCGCCAGGTTGTCGGGAATGTCGGACGGCAGCCTGGCGTAGATGCCGGTCTCGAAGAGGATGGCGGTGCCGGTCACCTCCACCTGGTCTGCCTCGGGCAGCACCCGACGGACGGCCTCGAGCCGCAGCGGCGTGAGGCTGAGGCTGACCAGCGTGGCGATGCGGTCGCCGGGCCGGAGGTCGGTGGTGAGCGCGGGCCCCACCTGCCGCACGGTGCCGATGAGCATGCCGCCCGAGCCGGTGACGGGGTTGTGCATCTTCCCCCGCTCCCGCACGATGGTCATGATGGCCTCGGCGATGCGGCCCGGGTCGCCACCCGCCTCGTCGCTGATCTGCCGGAAAGAAGCCGAGTCGATGTTCAGCCGTTCCACGTCAATGAGAATCTCGTTGTCGTAGATGGCCGGGTCACTGTTCAGCCGCCAGGCCGGCTGCGGCAGGACGCCGGCTGGCTCCAGCACCCGGTGCGTGCCGTAGGGGCAGCCCATGGTCATCGCTGCATCACTCCCTCGACACACAGAATTGCAAGAACCGTGCCATCGTAGCGGCGTGCGAGAAAAGCGAATCCCTCTGCCGGTTTTTCGGCAGAGGGATTCGCTTCGGTTCTGTGGTGCCGAAACTTTGGCGGTCATCCCCTGGGGCTCACCCGGAGGGTGTTGCCGCACCGCACGGGCCGTTTCAGTCCGTCGTGCTCACCTGCACGGCGTCGCTGCGCCGTACGACCTTGCCCGGCCATCCGGGCATCATGGCGCCCAGGGTCAGTGCCACCAGCGAGGCGTAGAAGGTGAATGCATACGCATTCTCCAGGCCCTGCGTGTACTCCGCGCAGAAGGTGCGAATCGGCCCCAGCGCCTGCGGAGGCAGGGTGACCCGGCCCACCGTCCCGGTGGTCGCTGCACCGTCCGGACCGCAGAGCACCACCCGCTCCGCCGCGGTCCCCTCGCCCGTGAACCGCTCCGCGCTGGCCATCTGCTGACTGCTGGAGGCGGACATGGCAGAGGCCAGGATGGTCGCCAGCAGGGCCACACCCAGCGACTGGACCACCTGCCTTGTGGCGTTGACCAGCGACGAGGCCCGGGCCGTCCTGTTGAGCGGCACCACGGAGAGCGAGACCAGCATGGTGATCTGCACCGTAAGGCCGAGCGCCAGGCCCCGCAGGGCCAGCAGCCCCTGGATGGTGCGGATGGGCGTCTCGGGCGTGATGTGCGACAACTGCCAGGTGTTGATCGCCAGCAGACCGAACCCGACGACGGCCAGGGGCCGGGCGCCGATCCGGTCGAAAAGCCGGCCCGATATCGGTGTCGCAACCGCCGAAGCCAACGCGAGCGGCAGCAGCAACACGCCGGCCTCCAGGGCCGTCCTGCCCCGAAGCACCTGCAGGTAGAGCGGCATCAGGAACTCGGCGCCGAAGAGCGCCAGGACCGAGACCCAGCCGGTCAGCGTCGAGACCAGGAACGGGCCGCTGCCAAAGAGCCGCAGATCGAGCAGCGGCTCCTTGGCCACGAACAGCTCCACCAGCGTGAAGATGAGGAGCGCCACGACCCCGATGAGGATGAACCTCACCACCTCAGGTGCGGTCCAGCCCACCGACGAGGCCCGGCTGGCCGCGTAGAGGAGGGAGCCGAAGCCGACGGCCGAGAAAACCAGGCCCAGCGGGTCGAACCGGGCCGCGCGGGAGCCGCTGGAGGCAGGTAGCCAGAGGGATCCCAGGAGGGTGCCCAGCAGCGCGATGGGGACGTTGATGTAGAAGATCCAGCGCCAGTGGCCGAGGTCCACCAGCCAGCCGCCCAGGATCGGACCCAGGGCAGGCGCCGCCACCAGAGCGATACCGAAAACGCCCATCGCCTTGCCCCGGTCTTCAGCCGGGAAAGCCTTGTAGAGCAGCGAGGTGCCGAGCGGTGTGGCGATGCCGCCAGCGGCTCCCTGCAGGGCCCGGAAGAGAATCAGCAGCCCCAGGCTCGGCGCCAGCCCGCACAGCAGGGAACTGAGCCCGAATGTGAAGATGGCGGCGACGAACACGCGCTTCTCCCCGAAGCGCTCGCCCAGAAAGCCGGACAGAGGCGTGGCGATGCCCAGCGCCATCACGTAGACGGAGAGCACCCACTGGGTCAGGTTCAGGTCGGCCGCGTACTCCTCCTGGAGCGTCTTGAAGGCAACGTTAACCACGGTTGAATCGAGGATCACCATGAAGACGCCGAAGACCACCGCAAACAGAACCTTCCAGCGGGCGCGCGAGCTTGCTTCGGCGGAGGGAATCTGCGGTCCCATGAACACACCTCTCTTACCCAGATCTATGTCCGGTCGTGTACTTGCAGGGGTGGGTGAGCACACTGCGGGTAACCAAACCAGGGACACCCCGGTGTGTGATCGCTGCGACCACTTGCCTGTGCTTACCTGCGGCCGGCTCCCCCCAGGAACAGGCTCACCACGCGTTCAGGCAACTGCTCGGGGTCCAGGGCATGCGTGCGCACGTAGTGATGGCCCTGGTCCCCTGAGACGAGCATCAGGAAGCTGACGGCCAGGAAATCAGCGGGCAGGTCAGCGCGCAGTTCCCCTGCCTCAATGCCCCGCTGCATCACCGCCGTCATCGCATCTAGCATCTGCCGGTGTGCCTGGGTCACCAGCTCCCTCTCCGCGGCGGAGAGGTGCTCCGCCACGTCGCGCATCATCTCATCGATGCGGGAGCGGACCGGGATGCGCACGAGTGCATGGCCCGCGATCTCCAGGAGCCGCTCGCCGGTGCTGAGCGGAGCGTCTGCAACACGCCCGATCGCCTCCGCAATGGACGCCATCAGGCTGCAGACCACCTCGGCGTAGAGCGCCTCCTTGCTGGGGAAGTGGTTGTACAGGGCGGACTTGGTGACGCCGACCTCATCCGCAATTTGCCCCAGCGACACCGCAGCGTATCCGCTCTGGGTGAAAAGCTGCCGTGCTGTGGCGATGATCTCACTGCGCCTCTCTCCCTGGGCGACCAGATCGGTGGGAGGGCGGCCCCTGCGCCTGGTCATAGCCACGTCCCATCCCCCTCCTGCGCGTATATGACCGATCGGTCACTTATGTTATACGAAAGTTCCCTTAGTGTCAAGCGCGGACGCTCTGGAGACAGTTGGATGCAGCTGAAGGTGGTCAGTGGCCGCACCGGGTCCACAAGAAAACACCCCCGGGCCCGCATCGGGCTCAGGGGTGCGGCTACCGCTCGGGCCGCTGAAGGCCCAGCACCTTGATCCGGTACTGCAGCGTCTGCCTCGGCAGCCCAAGGATGCGGGCCGCCCGACTCAGGTTCCAGTCTGACTCCTCCAGCGCCTGCTGCACCGCCGCCCGCTCCAGGTGTGCGAGACTCTGACGCAGGTGGGCGGGCTCGAGGCGGCCGGGACGGAGCGGGATGACGCCTGGCCGGTCCAGCGCGGACGCCTGCTCTGCGTCCGCATGCTCCGCGGCCGCCCGCTGAAGGTGTGCGGGCAGGTCGGCCAACGTGATCTCCGGGCCGCCGGACAGTTGCAGGGCAGCCTCCAGCGCGTGTTCCAGCTCCCGCACGTTGCCCGGCCAGGCGTGGACCTGGAAGAGCCGCTCCACCTCGGGGCTCAGCGGGCGCCGGGGCACGCCCAGGCGAGCGCTGTGCTGCGCCAGGAAGTGGTCGGTGAGCAACGGGATGTCCGAGCGCCGCTCCCGCAGCGGCGGCAGCTCGAGCGTCACCACGTTCAGGCGGTAGAAGAGGTCGCGCCGCAGCCGACCCGCGGCAACGGCCGCCCACGGTTCCTCGTTGGTCGAGGCGATCACCCGCACGTCCACCTGCCGCTCGGCCGCCTCGCCCAGCCGGCGGATGCGGCCGTCCTGCAGAACCCGGAGGAGCTTCGCCTGCAGGTCGGGCTGCATGGAGTTGATCTCGTCCAGGTACAGCGTGCCGCCGTCGGCCAGCTCGAAGAGCCCCGGCCGGTCCTCGGCGCCGGTGAAGGAGCCCCTCGTCGTGCCGAACAGCAGCGACTCCAGCAGCCCCTCCGGCAGCGCCGCACAGTTCTGCGCCACCAGCGGCCGGTTGCTGCGGGGGCTGGCCGCGTGAATGGCGTGCACCAGCAGTTCCTTGCCCGTGCCCGTCTCACCGTAGACCAGCACCGGCGAGTCGGTGCGGGCCGCTTTCAGCGCCCGTTCCTTCACCGTCGCCATGGAGGGGTGCTCGCCCACCAGGTCGTCGATGGTGTACCGTGCCCCGCCCAGCGGGGCGCCCCGGCGGCGCCGGTGGCCCAGCAGCTCGGCCTGCAGACCGGCGACCCGCTCGGAGAGCTCCCGCATCCGGGTGACGTCCTTGGAGACCTCGATGGCCCCCACGAGCTTGCCCTCGTGGAAGATAGGCAGCGTGGAGTTGATGGTGGTCACCCGCTGCCCCTTGTAGTTGGCGAAGGTCTGCTCCCGCGGGGGAACCGGCTGGCCCGTGGCCAACACCTTCAGCAGGGTCGATGTGGCGGGTGTCAGGGAGGGAAACAGCTCCAGCAGGTGACGGCCGATCACCTCGTCGGGCGACAGGCCGTCGTTCTTCCCGGCCTGGTCGTTGTAGAGCACCGTCACCCCGTCGCTGTCGATCACGTGGATGCCCTCGTCGATTACCGACATGAGGGCTTTGAGCAGTCGCGTCTGGTCGATCACGCCTCTCCCTCCCCGCCCGGAGCCTTTCCAACGGGTGCGCCCTGCACTGCCTGCGCGGCCAGCTCGCCCAGCATGGCCTGAATCCGCGGGATCTCCACCTCCGCCGCTGCGCGGCCCCGGGCTACCAGTTCAGGCACCCGGTCCAGCTCGATCAGGCTGAACTCCCGCAGGTCGGGGCGGATCACCACGTCGGCCGCCGAAGCGGCTTGCTGGATCAGCGGCTGCTGCACCAGCGCAAGGCTGTTCATCATGATATGTAAGAGGTTCCGGGGCCTTCGTGCCGGGGTCGGCCCCTGGTTCAGCTCCACGCCGATCACCAGGTCTGCCCCCATTCGCCGGGCGGCCGCCGCGGGCACCGGCTGCGTCAGCCCGCCGTCCACCAGCGTGTGCCGGCCGATCCGCACCGGAAGGAAGATGCCGGGGAAGGCACAGCTTGCCCGCACGGCGACGGCCACACGGCCCCGGGTGAGCAGGACCTCCCGCCCGTCCAGCAGGTCCGTCGCCAACGCCGCAAAGGGCAGCCTGAGGTCGCTGAAGCTGAGGTCGCCCACGCGGTCCACCAGGAACCGCTCCAGGCCGCTGGCGTCCAGAAGTCCGTCGCGTCGGACCCGCAGCCGCACCAGCGACCGCCAGTTCATCTGGCCGGCCAGCCGCTCCATCTCCCACGGGTCGCAGCCTGCGGCGTAGAGGGCACCCACCAGGCTGCCGGCGGAGGTGCCCGCCACGACGTGGACGGGGATTCTGTTCGCCAGCAGCGCCTGCAGCACGCCGATGTGCGCGATGCCCCGGGCGAACCCGCCGCCCAGGGCAAGACCGACTCTGGGCGTTCCAGCCGTATGCCTCACCTCCTCTCTTCGCCGGTGGGCTGCCGAACTCCTTGGGCCCGGCGCCGGCACCGGCCGGCTACCAGCGTATGCAAGAGGCAGGGAAGCCGGTGCCTCCCTGCCTCGATGTGCGCTTTCAGTTGGTGAAGGTAGCCGAAAGTGCCGGGAACGTGCCGCCGCCCTCCCGAGGGAGCGCAGGCAGCGTAAGGGTGATCTCCTCGCCGCCAGGCACCGCATCGCAGTATAGCTGGAAGTGGATCCCGTCCCTGCCCTGGTCGGCGGTCAGCGACCGGCAGGTCAGGGGACCCGAGGCCGTGCCGGCGGTGGGCATGAGGGCCTCCAGGTTCTCCGGCAGCACCAGCCCCTCGCCCCGCACAGTATAGCCGATGCGGGTCGTTCCTTCTCCCGTCGCCGCAGAGGTGACGACGAGGGTCAGCCCGTCGCCCTCCACCGTCTCGCTCAGCTTCACCGTCCGGGTCGGCCGGAAGAGTGCGGCCGTCATGCGCTGCTGCGGATCGAGGTGCAGCTCCGCGTCGGGTTCTGCCAGCCGGGCCACCAGCGGGCCCAGCAGCGGGACGGACGCCAGTTGGTAAGCTACCTGCGGCTGCGTGGACAGGGCGACCAGGAGGACGGCCGCCGCGGCAACCGGTACGATCGCGGCAGCCCACCGGCGCCAGGTCGGGCGGTGGCTGACGGCCCTCAGGCTTGACTCGATGCGGGCCGCCACCTCGGGCGGGCAGGAACCCGCGTCTACCCACGCCTTCAGTCCCTGTGACAGCTTGTCGCCCATCTCTTTCATGGCGTTGGCCTCCTCTGCGCAGGCCTCGCACTGCAGAAGATGTGCATCGATGGCAGCGCGATCCTGCGGTGGGAGCGTACCGTGGAGATACGCCATCAACTCCAACTGCACTTGCTCACACTGCATCGACCCCGCGCCCCTCCTTTCGTGCGTCAACGGCGTTCAGATGGTTCCGCAGCTGCTTCATCGCCGCGTGGAGGCGGGACTTCACCGTGCCCAGTGGAATGTCCAGGACCCGCGCAATCTCGTCGAGCTGCATGTCATTCAGGAAACGCAGAACCACGACGACGCGGTAGCGTTCGTCGAGACTGCGCACGGCATCCCAGACGTCGCCGTCGTAAGGGAGTTCTGTCTCGATGGAACCGTGGGGCCCGAGGTCCTCCGGACGCTCCACCGGAATGACCCGCATGCGCTTGCGGAGGATCTGGGTACAGGTATTGACCAGGATGCGGCGCATCCAGGCGGGAAAGGCGACGTCGCCGCCCTTGAGTTGGCCAAACGCCCGGTAAGCCCGGATCGTGGCCTCCTGGAGGGCATCGGCGGCATCTGCCTCGTTGCCGAGAATCGCCCAGGCGGTACGGTAGAGCCGACCTTGCTCCGGGCGGTACAGGGCGAAGAAGCGGTCCTCCATGCTCACGGGTTCTCTCCCTCCTTCTCGGCGTCACCCCCTCCCGCCGTACGCCTCGCCTAGAAGAGCGCGCCATGAGGGAAAAAGGTTCGGCAGGCGTCGCACAGCAGGCAGCGAATCACTGGAAACGAGGTGATCCATGTATGAAACAGGCTCTGGTAAGCTGGAAGGGCGGTATGGCCTTCGAGGCTCGTACCGGCTCAGACCATACGGTGGTGATGGACGCCCGCACAGACGTCGGCGGCGAGGACCGGGGCCCGCGTCCCACCGAGCTGCTCCTGGCCGCGCTGGGCGGCTGCACTGGCATGGACGTGGTCTCGATTCTGCGCAAGATGCGGGCGCCGTTCGATCGGGTGGAGGTCGCCGTGGAGGCGGACGAGCGGCAGGAGCACCCGCGGTACTTCGAGCGTTTCAGGCTGGTCTACCGGGTCTTCGGCACCGGTGTGACGGCCGAACAGGTCCGTCGGGCGGTGGAGCTCTCGGAGACACGGTACTGCTCCGTGGCCGGCCTCTTCCGCCACGGTGCGGAGATCAGCTACCGCATCGAGATCAACGGCGAACCTGTCGACTAGCAGCAAAAAGGGAGCCCGCAGACCCCGGCGGGCTCCTTATATTTTAGCACAGAATACAGACGTTCGCGGCAGAACCGCTGCCGAACCTCACATCGGCTCGGATGCGATGGCCCCGGAAGGCGCGGGGCGGGCGCCGTTCCTTACATGCGCTCCGGTGCCGAGACCCCCAGCAGACCCAGGGCGTTGGCGAGCACGGTTCGGGTGGCGTCAACCAGCGTGAGCCGCGCCCGGGTGAGTGCGAGGTCGTCCGTCACGACACGGCACCTGGTGTAGAACTGGTGGAACACAGTAGCCACGTCGTTCAGGTACCGGGTGATGCGGTGCACCTCCCGGGAGTCCGCCGCGCCGATGATCTCCTCCGGGAACTCCGCCAGCTTGCGCATGAGATCCACCTCGGACTCGTCGGCGAGCAGCTTCAGGTCGACCTGGTCAGCAGCCGGCACCGCGATGCCCTGCTCCTGCGCCTGCCGCAGGATGGAGCAGATGCGGGCGTGGGCGTACTGCACGTAGAAGACCGGGTTGTCGCTGGACTTCAGGTTGGCCAGGTCGAGGTCGAAGTCCATGTGCGTGTCGAGGCTGCGCATCAGGAAGAAGTAGCGGGCCGCGTCCACCGAAACCTGCTCCAGCAGGTCCTCCAGGAACACGAAGTTGCCCTTGCGCTTGGACATGCGGAACTCCTGGCCGTCCTTGAACAGCCGGACGATCTGCGTAAACAGGATCTCCAGCGACTCCCGCGGGTGGCCAAGGCACTCCACCATCGCCTTCATCCGGCCCAGGTAGCCGTGGTGGTCCTGGCCGAGGATGTCGATGAGCGTGGTGAAACCCCGGTCGTACTTGTCCTTGTGGTAGCAGGCGTCGGCGGCGAAGTAGGTGAACTCGCCGTCAGACTTCACCAGCACCCGGTCCTTGTCATCGCCGTAGGCCGTGGTGCGCATCCAGATGGCCCCGTCCTTCTCATAGGCCTCGCCCTTCTCCAGAAGCCACTGCACCAGCTTCGCCGGCCGACCGGCCTCCCGGAGAGTCCGCTCGCTGAACCAGCGGTCAAACTCAACGCCGTAGGTGCGCAGAACTTCCTCCTGGCCCTTGCGGAAGTACTCTGGCGCCCAGGTCTCCAGGAAGGCGAGCCTCTCCTCTTCGGGTTTCTCCAGGAAGTCGGGGTACTGCGCCAGCAGCTCACGGGCGCAGTCGATCACGTACTCGCCGGGATAGCCGCCCTCCGGGATCTCGATCGTGGCGCCCCGGAGTTCCTGCGCCCGGAGGTCGACGGTGCGAGCCAGGATCTTCACCTGGTTCCCGGCATCGTTCACGTAGAACTCGGTGTGGCAGTCGTACCCGGCCCAGTTGAGCAGCCGGCCGAGCGCCGAGCCGAAGGCGCCGGCCCGGGCCTGCACCAGGACCATCGGCCCCGTGGGGTTGGCACTCACATACTCCAGGAGGACCCGCTGCTTACGCCCGTGGTCGCTCTTGCCGTAGGACGCCCCCTCAGCTTGGATGACGGGCAGAACCTGGTGTACCCAGCCGTGCCGCAGCCGCAGGTTGATGAAGCCCGGCCCGGCGACCTCCACCGACTCGATCCACGTGCCCTCCAGCTGCAGGTGGTCGACGATGGCCTGTGCGATGACGCGGGGAGCCTTCTTCTCCTGCCTGGCCATCACCATGGCCAGGTTTGTCGCAAAGTCGCCGTGGGCCCGCTCCTTGGGGCTCTCCAGCATGACCTCCGGGGCGGGGCCGGCCAGCAGGCCCGCCGCGGCGGCCCGATCCACCGCGTCGACCAGGGCCTGGCGAATGTCGCTCTTGATCTGCTCCATGATGCGCATGTCCCGTCCGCCCTCCTATGTGTCTGCACTTATACCGATCAGCCGAACGCGAGAATCGCCTCGCGCAGGAGCTTCGCCGCCAGCACCGGCGTCCGGTCGGTCTGATCGAGTCCAGGGGCCACCTCCACCACGTCGAGCCCGACCACGTTGAGGCCCTCCATGGCAAGCAGTGCGTCGATCATCTCGCGGCTGGTGATGCCCCCCGGCTCGGGCGTGCCCGTGCCCGGCGCAAAGGCCGGGTCCATCACGTCGATGTCGATGGTCACGTAGACCGGCCGATGGCCCAGCGTCGGAATCACCCGTCGCAGGGGTTCCAGCACCTCGTGCGGGAAAAGGTGGCACTGGCTCATGCCGAACTCGTACTCTTCCTGGGTCCCGCTGCGAATGCCAAACTGGTAGAGGTTGCGGGCCGGCAGGAAGTCCAGGCAGCGGCGCATCACTGCCGCGTGGGAGAGCGGGTTGCCCAGGTACTCCTCACGCAGGTCGGCGTGGGCGTCGAACTGCAGCAGCACGAGGTCGTCGCCGTACTTCTCGTACGCCGCCTTTACCACGGGCAGGGTGACCAGGTGCTCGCCGCCCATCATGAGCGAGAGCTTGCCGTCGGCAAAGAGCCGGTGCGCAACCTGTTCCGCCCGCTTGAGGCTCTCCTGCACGTCGCCGAACACCACCGCAACGTCGCCGAGGTCGAAGAAGTTCTTCTCTGTCAGGCTCTTGCGGGAGTGATAACTGAACTCCTCGATGCCGTACGAGGCCTCGCGGATTCGGCCGGGACCGAAGCGGGTGCCCGGACGGTAGGATGTGGTGAAGTCCTGCCCGATGCCCCAGAGTACAGCCCTCGCCCCGGCGTAGTCGTCCGAGGACGCCATGAAGTCCGACAGCCGCTCGATGTGCGGAAAACCGGCGAAGTTGCGCCCGCCCATGGCTACCGGTCCTCCTCCTCCGCCGCCTGCACGATGTCGGCCACGAAGCCGGGCAGCTGGAAGGCGGCGAAATGGACGTCGGGGGTATAGTACCGCATGCGCCCGAGCGCGGCAAACCGGGCCTCGGGATCGGCCTCCAGCGGATCGTACTTCTTGGAGCCCAGGGTGAACGACCAGAGCCCCGTGGGATACGTGGGCACCGCACAGGTGTACAGCCGGGTAATGGGGAACGACTTGCGGATGCCGCTGTACGCCCGCTGGATGACCGCCGCGTTCACCCAGGGCGACTCGGTCTGCGCCACCATGACGCCGTCGCCAGTCAGGCAGCGGTACACGCTGGCGTAGAACTCGGCGGTGAACAGCCCCTCACCGGGCCCGATGGGCTCAGAGGAGTCGATAATGACCACGTCGTACTCGGCCTCGTGCTCCCGCACCCACTTGATGCCATCCGCCACGTGCACGTGCACTTTCGGGTTGCCGCTGAGGACCACGGCGATCTGCGGGAAGTAGGTCTTGCAGCACTCGATCACGCGCTCGTCGATCTCAACCAGGTCCACGTGCTCCACGCCGGGATGGCGGGCCACCTCGCGGGCCATGCCGCCGTCGCCACCGCCAACGATCAGCACGCGCTTCGGGTCGGGGTGGGTGAAGAGGGGCACGTGCGCGCCCATCTCGTGGTAGACGAACTCATCGCGGTCGCAGGTCTGGAAGAAGCCGTCGAGGGCCATCAGGCGCCCCCACTGCGGCGTCTCCACGATGACCAGCTCCTGGTAGGGGGTCTGCTCGTGATGGAGGACCCGGGTGGTGCGGACCGAGAGCCGCATGTTGTCCGTCTGATTCTCGGTGAGGAAGAGTTCCAAGAGACTCGGGCTCCTTTCCAGCACACTGGTCTGCGTAAAGTACCGTCAAATTATAGCACATGCCCCGGCGCGCGACAAAAGGGGCGCGGTTCACTCCCCGACTCGTCGGCAGGAATGTGAAAAGGGCTGTCCCCGGTCATCCTTCGACGACTCCGGGGACAGCCTGTTGGCGGAGAGGGTGGGATTCGAACCCACGGTGGCTGTTAACCACACCGCTTTTCGAGAGCGGCACCTTAAACCACTCGGACACCTCTCCGGATCCGGTGAGGGGACAGGGCGCCCTTTCGGGCGCCGCTTAACTGGAGCTGGTGGCCGGACTCGAACCGGCGACCTGCTGATTACGAATCAGCTGCTCTACCGGCTGAGCTACACCAGCGAGCATCGCGATATGGAACTGGTGCGAGGGCCGGGATTCGAACCCGGGACCTCACGGTTATCAGCCGTGTGCTCTAGCCTACTGAGCTACCCTCGCATCTGGTGCAGATGGGGAGACTCGAACTCCCACCGGGAGTGGTTACCCGACACGGTCCTGAGCCGTGCGCGTCTGCCAATTCCGCCACATCTGCAACTGGCGGAGGCGACGGGATTCGAACCCGCGATCTCGGCCGTGACAGGGCCGCATGTTAGGCCTCTACACCACGCCTCCGCATTATGGGGAAGGGAACCGCATCACGGGCGCCTACGGCCCCCGCTTGCAGGTGCTTAGAGAAACGCTTTCGCGCCAAGCCGGAAGCGCCTGCCGGCGCTTCCGGCTTAGCGCGTTGGTGCGCGGTAGAGGGATCGAACCTCTGACCTCATGAACGTCAATCATGCGCTCTCCCATCTGAGCTAACCGCGCAGGCCGTTGCGGCAGTTCTCGAACCACCGCCTGGTGGAGCTAAGGGG
>Ga0134090_1000628_pt1 | contig 28265 bp, 23 predicted proteins | sample 1_4taG_FD_94453 | JGI IMG/M metagenome (GOLD analysis project Ga0134090, IMG submission 94453) | Switchgrass degrading microbial communities from high solid loading bioreactors in New Hampshire, USA - 1_4_20_6_A1 metaG | ecosystem: Engineered > Bioreactor > Semi-continuous > Anaerobic >...
ATACTCCGCGGAGGAAGTGACGCCATTGAGTCCAATAAAGCCATTGTCAAGGCCCTGCGGCAGGGGCTTAAGGAAACGGGCATAACCGAGGATGCCGTCCTTCTTATTGAAGATACATCCAGGGAACTGGTCAGTCAAATGATGAGAATGAACGATTACATAGATGTACTGATACCCAGAGGCGGATATGGCCTGATAAAATCCGTCAAGGAAAACAGTACAATACCTGTAATCGAAACAGGAACCGGCAACTGCCATATTTATGTTGACGAGTATGCCAATTTCGATATGGCTTTAAATATCATCGATAATGCCAAAACGCAAAGGCTTGGGGTGTGCAATGCCTGTGAATCTCTGGTTATCCATGAAAAAATAAGCGGGACTTTTATTCCAAAACTGTATGAGAGGCTTAATGCAAAAGGCGTGGAGATTCGGGCCGACGAAAAAGGGTGTGCCATATGTCCAGGCTGTGTACCAGCCACTGAAGAAGACTTTTATGCCGAATATCTTGACAAAATCATATCGCTGAAAGTGGTAGGCAGTATCGAGGAAGCCATAGCTCATATCAACAAATATAATACCAAACATTCGGATGCAATCATCACCGATAATTATAATAATGCCATGAAGTTCCTTAACGAAATAGATGCGGCGGCCGTATATGTCAATGCTTCTACCAGATTTACCGACGGCCATGAATTCGGATTGGGCGCCGAAATAGGTATAAGCACCCAAAAACTTCATGCCAGAGGGCCCATGGGCCTTAAGGCTTTAACTACAACAAAATATATTATCTTCGGAAACGGACAAATAAGACAGTGATTGTATAATAATTATTCACACTTAATGCGCTAATTTAAATGAAAGAAGGTGTATGTATATCATGTCCAATGTATATGAATTTCCGTCAAAGGACGAATTTAAAAATTTCTTTAAAAAGTTTAAGAATGTACTGTTGACAGTGATCATACTGACTGTAATTGTGCTGCTGGCTTTCAATTCGTATTATACCATAAATGAACAGGAGCAGGCGGTCGTAACCACATTCGGAAAAGCAAAAGCTGTTTCCGAGTCGGGGCTTCATTTTAAAATACCTTTTATTCAGAAAGTGAAAAAAGTTGATGCCACCATTAAGGGATTCCCTATCGGATATGTGGAAGACACGGATTTTTCCGTGGAATCCGAATCGCTGATGATTACCAGGGATTTCAATTTTGTCAATGTCGATTTTTATGTTGAATATAAAGTTGCGGATCCCATAAAGTATCTGTATGCATCCTCGGATCCTGAGACCATCCTTAAAAATGTCGCCCAAAGTAATATCCGTACCATAGTCGGAAGCTATGACGTTGACAGTGTCATAACCGACGGGAAATACGAGATACAGTCAAAAATAAAAGAATCCATAATAAAACAGCTGTCGGAGTTTGATATCGGACTTATGCTGGTAAATATAACCATTCAGGACTCTGAGCCTCCTACAAACGAGGTTATGGAAGCATTCAAGTCGGTTGAAACAGCTAAACAGGGTAAAGAAACGGCGATTAACAATGCCAACAAGTACAGAAACGAAAAGCTGCCGGAAGCGAAAGCGGAAGCGGACAGAATAATCCAGGAAGCCGAAGCGACCAAAGCAAAACGCATTAACGAAGCCGAAGCCGCGGTGGCTAAATTCAATGAAATGTATGAGGAATATAAGAAGAACCCTTATATAACCAAGAAGAGAATGTATTATGAAACCATGGAAGAGATTCTTCCTTCGCTGAAGGTTATTATAGACAGCGGAGAAGGGAACATCAATAAATTACTTCCGCTTGATTCCCTTACCGATACGGAAGGAGGCAACGAATAATGGCAAGAAAAGTCAAAAACATAACAAAAGTATTATTAATCCTACTGGTGATCGCGGTTATAATAATCGCGTCTACGTCGCTGGTGGTTACGAATGAAGACGAATATACACTGATAAAACGTTTCGGAAAGATTGAAAGGGTTATCGACAGTCCGGGACTGGCCTTTAAATCCCCGTTTTTTGAAACGGTTGATAGGCTTCCCAAAAACATACAGTTTTATGATTTGACAGAATCGGATGTCATTACCGTAGATAAGAAAGCAATGGTTGCGGACAGTTATGTCCTTTGGCGGATAACGGATCCGGTTTTGTTCGCCCAGACTTTGAATTCATCCATACCTCTTGCTGAAAGCAGGATTAATACCATTGTTTATAACGCCATGAAGAACGTCATCAGCCGCAATACCCAAAATGAGGTTATAAGCGGAAGGGACGGAGAGCTTAACTTGGCATTTATGAACGAGATCGGTGATACCATGGATCAATACGGTATCGAGCTGATTACGGTAGAGAACAAACATCTGGATCTGCCCAGTGACAATAAAAATGCCGTCTTTGAAAGGATGATTTCCGAAAGGGCCCAGATGGCCGCCACGTACACGGCGGAAGGCGAATCGGAAGCACAGATGATTCGCAACAGTACCGACAGGGAGATAGAAATCAGCATATCCGATGCCCAGAAAGAAGCCGCAAAAATTATTGCGGAGGGAGAAGCGGAATATATGAGGATCCTGGCAGAAGCGTATTCCGATGAATCAAAGAAGGAATTTTACAGCTTTTTAAGGTCACTGGAAGCCGCCAAGACGGCATTCAGCGGTTCCGGCAAGACCGTGATTTTGTCTGAAGATTCACCCTTATCTCAAATTTTTTATAACATCGATTAAATATAATTTATGTATAGTCCCTGTTTAACTATTACGCATATCTTAATCGGCATACCCATATATTTTAATGTACGGACCGTAAAATCCGGGCGGCTTAAGATATATGGGTATGTCATTATAAGCTGATAATCTGTTTTGTAAATCAGTTCAAGTGTAATAGAAATATGAATAGGGGTCTGCATATGATTATAGATCTTAATAAGCCTGAGTATTCTTATTTTGATTTAATTTCGGACGTAAAAGCTTTAGCCCAAACATACAGTAAGGTCTTGCAAAGTGTCACGATTGGCAAATCCCATGACAATCGTGACATTGTTATGCTGAAACTGGGGACAGGCAAAAAATACATACTGTTTTGCGCCGGTGTCCACGGCAGGGAGACCGTTAATCCCATTGTGCTCTTGAAGATTGCGGAATATTATGCGAAAATATATGAAGGATTTTATAAGGAAAAAGAAAAATTCACCATGCTGCTTAAAAATCCGACAGATGATATTGGAAAACAATATGACAGGATGATATTTGGAAAATGCGTTTATGAACTGCTGCAAACATATACAATCCTGATGATTCCTCTTTTAAATCCCGACGGTTATATGATATCATTATATGGATATAATGTTATCCGGGATCCGGAACTGAAAAAACGGATAAAGAAAATGGGGATTCATTATGCCGAATGGAAATACAACGGCCGGGGAATTGATATCAACCGTAATTTCCCATGCAGATCCTGGAAACCGAAAGGGCCTAACGATTATGCCGCCAGCGAAAATGAGACAAAAACTTTAATTCAGATATTCCACCAGTACAGGATCAGATGTTTCCTGGATTTTCATTCAAGGGGTAAGTCCATATATTATTATCGTAACAGCATGCCTTCCGCCTATAATGAAAATCAATTAAAAATAGCCAAGAGGTTAAAGGTGGTAACCAAATACAGGCTGGTAAGTCCTGAGGATGAAATTGAATACGGTGATTCCGGAGGTAATACCGTACATTATTTTTCAGAGCGGTTTAACAGACCGGCCCTGACCATAGAAACTGTTGACGAAGATGCAGCTTTTCCGTTAGATTATAAATACCGGATTTCCACTTTTGAGGAAATAAAACTGGTATTGTTTGAACTGGGAAGCCTGTCACTATAAATATTATAACAAATAAATACTAATGACGTTAACGGAGGTTATTGTGGAAAATATAAGTAAAAACGAACTGGAAGCCAAAAGGCAGCTGGATATAATAAAGGAACTAAGAGAAAGATTTGAAGAAGAATACAAAAAGACCGGCGTAAGAAAAACATATCATATAGTTACTTTCGGATGCCAGATGAACAGTCGGGATTCCGAAAAAATATCGGGGATCCTTAAGCAAATCGGTTATGTGCCTACCGATACGGAGGATGCCGATTTTGTCATATATAACACCTGTACGGTAAGAGAAAATGCCGATAACCGTGTGTATGGAAGGCTCGGCCATTTATACACGCTGAAAAAGCAGCATCCCGGTATGCTTATTGCCTTATGCGGTTGTATGATGCAGGAAGATACCACGGTAGAAAGAATAAAAAAGTCCTATAATTTTGTAGATATAATTTTCGGCACCCATAATATTTTTAAACTTGCCGAATTGATTAAAATCCGATTGGACAATGAACAGTCCGGCGGAAAACATGCCGACCATATGGTTATTGATCTCTGGAAAGATACCGACCTGATTGTGGAAAATCTGCCTAACGACAGGAAATATCCCTTCAAGGCGGGAGTAAACATAATATTCGGATGTAACAATTTTTGCAGTTACTGTATAGTTCCGTATGTGCGGGGAAGGGAGCGAAGCCGTAATCCCCGTGATATTCTGGATGAAGTTAAAGCCCTGGCTCAGGACGGAGTTATAGAAGTCATGCTTCTCGGGCAGAATGTGAATTCCTATGGTAAAAATCTTAATCCGCCTACGAGCTTTGCAAAACTTTTGCAGGAAGTCGAGAAAATCGACGGAATTCAGAGAATACGGTTTATGACCTCTCATCCGAAAGACCTGTCCCAGGAGCTGATAGATTTTATGGGCTCATCCAAAAAACTCTGCAAACACCTTCATCTTCCTTTGCAATCGGGAAGCACGAGAATATTAAAAATTATGAACCGAAAATATACAAAAGAAGATTATCTCAGCCTGGTGGAAAGAATAAGAAAAGCCGTACCCGATATTGCTTTAACAACCGATATCATTGTCGGTTTTCCGGGCGAAACGGAAGAAGATTTTCTTGAAACTCTGGATGTGGTAAAAAAAGTAGGCTACAGCAACGCCTTCACCTTTTTATACTCAAAACGTACCGGAACCCCTGCCGCCGCCATGGAAAATCAGGTTCCGGAAAGCATCGCCCAGGATCGTTTTAACAGACTTGTCGAAGAAATTCATAAATCTTCATTAAAATTTTCAAAGCAATATGAAAATACGGTCCAGGATGTTTTGGTTGAAGAAGTAAACGAACATGACAGCAGCATGCTTACGGGCAGATTAAGCAGCAACATGCTGGTACATTTTGCCGGAGATAAAAGTCTTATAGGGAAAATAATACCCGTATATCTGAAAGAAAGCAGAGGCTTTTATTATATAGGCGAAAGAGTACAGTAGTTCAATTTATGGAGTGATACTTTTTTACCATCCGGAATAAGCCAATAATAAAATTTCGTTTACAAACATTTACAGCCTTGCCTTCCGCAGAAAAATTTACATGTAAATTATATATGTAATGTATATAATTACATATTAATTTAATTTTATGCAAAATTTTTCTTCTTATGAAAATTATTTCAGGGCTATACTTGACAGAATTGGAATTACAGTATACAATTTATTTATTGTATTATTTATAAAATTGATTTTCTGACAAAATGACTTTAGCAGCAAGTGGAACAATAAAATTTTTCTTCTTGTTTATAAAGTTGTGAAATTATTAGAATTAATTTTGTAATTGTACAATGAAAACTGAATAAGGAGGTGCTCCTGTGACCATAGAAGTTGTAATTGCTATTGTGGCTACCTTCCTGATAGTTGCTCCTCTGGCTTGGAAACTGGCGATTGCCTATCGGATAAAAGTATATGAAGCCAAGATAGGCAGCGCAGAAGAAAAAGCGAGAGAAATCATAGATGAAGCTTTAAAGACAGCCGAAACTAAGAAAAGGGAAGCATTACTCGAGGCCAAGGAGGAAGCTCTCAAGGCCAAGAATGAGTTTGAGAGGGAAACTAAGGAAAGAAGAGCTGAGCTACAACGCTATGAAAAACGGGTTTTGACCAAGGAAGAGATTTTGGACCGGAAAACCGAAGCACTGGAAAAGAAGGAAGCAAAGCTTGCTTTAAAAGAAACCGAACTTGATAAGTTGAAGCAAGAAGTTGAAGAATTCCATGCAAAGCAATTACAGGAGCTGGAGAAGATCTCCGGATTAACCTCCGAACAAGCTAAGGAATATCTGTTGAAGACTGTTGAAGAAGAAGTAAAAGCCGAAACCGCTGTTCTCATCAAAGAAATGGAGAACAGGGCTAAAGAAGAAGCGGATAAGAAAGCCAAGGAAATAATCGTGAATGCTATTCAGCGCTGCGCAGCAGATCATGTAGCTGAGACAACTATTTCGGTTGTTCAACTTCCTAATGACGAAATGAAAGGAAGAATTATCGGTAGAGAGGGTAGGAACATAAGAACCCTTGAAACGTTGACAGGCGTAGATTTGATAATCGATGATACACCGGAAGCGGTTATATTGTCAGCCTTTGATCCAATCAGAAGAGAAATTGCAAGGATTGCGCTTGAGAAACTGATTGTCGACGGAAGAATACATCCTGCAAGAATCGAAGAAATGGTTGAAAAAGCGCAAAAAGAAGTTGATATAATGATTCGGGAAGCCGGCGAAGCTGCCGCTATGGAAGCGGGTGTCCATGGGCTTCATCCCGAACTTATAAAACATTTGGGTAAAATGAAATTTAGGACAAGTTATGGTCAGAATGCATTGAAACATTCCGTCGAAGTGGCTATTATAGCAGGCTTATTGGCCGGTGAAATAGGAGTTGATGTAAGACTTGCAAAACGTGCCGGATTATTACATGATATCGGCAAATCTGTGGATCATGAAGTCGAAGGAACTCATGTACAAATCGGTGTAGATTTGTGTAAGAAATATAAAGAATCGCCTATTGTTATCAATGCTGTTGCAGCACATCACGGTGATGAAGAATTCCAGTCTTTGATAGCATGTATTGTTCAGGCTGCGGATACAATTTCAGCTGCAAGGCCTGGAGCAAGACGGGAAACCTTGGAAACATATACCAACAGACTGAAACAATTAGAGGATATTACCAACGGCTTTAAAGGAGTGGATAAGTCATTTGCCATTCAGGCAGGTAGGGAGATCCGGGTAATGGTAGTTCCTGAACAGATTAGTGACGCTGACATGGTATTACTTGCTCGTGACTTATCAAAGAAAATTGAAAGTGAATTAGAATATCCGGGACAGATCAAAGTTAATGTAATTAGAGAATCCAGAGTTGTAGAATACGCGAAATAAGAAAATTGGGCTCTGAGTCAGGTGATATGGTAATCATGCCAATCACTGGACCCAGAGCCTTTTTAATTGCTCAAAAAATTAGTAATGTATGGCGTAATAGATAAATGTATTATAAATTTGAACATTTTGCACAATAATTCCGTACTGCACGGACAAATGGCTACTTTACAGAATACTTTTTTTATATTTTTGTTGCATTTTAAAAAATCATATATTAAAATGTTATATAATTTTACAAGCAGAAAAATAAGGAATAAGGAAGGTGCAGTATGGCATTAACATTATCCAAGAAAGCTATGGCGGTAAAACCTTCATCAACATTGGCCATAACCGCAAAGGCCAAGGAAATGAAGGCAAACGGAATTGATGTTGTCGGATTCGGTGCGGGGGAGCCGGATTTTAATACTCCGAAAAATATATGTGACGCTGCAAAAAAAGCATTGGACGAAGGGTTCACGAAATATACGCCTGTACCGGGTATTCTGGAACTGCGCAAAGCTGTCTGTGATAAGTTCCTGAAATTTAACAATATAAAATATGAACCGGACCAAATAGTAGTAAGCAACGGCGGAAAACATTCATTGGCAAATGTATTTTCCGCCATCCTAAATCCCGGTGATGAGGTTATTATTCCGGCTCCTTACTGGTTAAGCTATCCCGAAATGGTAAGACTGGCCGACGGAGTCCCGGTATTTATAAGAGCGGATAAATCTCAAAATTACAAAGTTACGGCAAAACAGATAGAAGAAGCGTGTACCGAAAAAACAAAAGCTTTGGTACTTAATTCGCCGAACAACCCTTCGGGAATGGTTTATACGAAAGAAGAACTGGAAGCTATTGCCGAAGTGGCGGTAAAGAAAAACTTTTATGTCGTATCGGACGAGATGTACGAATATCTGATTTACGGAGACGAAAAACATATAAGTATCGCATCGCTGAATGATGAAATATACAAACGGACCATTACCTGCAGCGGCCTTTCCAAAAGTTATTCCATGACCGGATGGAGAATAGGATACACGGGTTCTTCAAAAGAGATAGCAAAACTTATGAGCAGTGTTCAGAGCCATTTGGCATCAAACCCCAATTCTATCGCACAGAAGGCGGCATATGAGGCCCTGACCGGTCCGCAGGATTCCGTCCGTGAAATGAGAAATGAGTTTGAAAAACGCAGAGATTACATGTATGATCGAATTGAGGGAATGAAACATATTTCGGCCGTCATGCCTCAGGGAGCTTTTTATATGTTTGTCGATATCAGTGAAGTATTGGATAAATCTTATAAAGGGCAAAAAATCGGCGACGTGGGGAATATGGCAAAACTGCTGCTTGAGAATTACAGGGTGGCCGTAATTCCGTGTAACGATTTTGGCTTTGACGATCATATACGTCTTTCATATGCGATAAGCCTTGAACAGATTAAAAAAGGACTGGACAGGATTGAAAGTTTCCTGGAGGATTTATCGTAAAATACATGTTGCATAAGTTGTATAAGCGCAGATAATAATTATATAAACAGGCTGCTTCATAGATATTGGAGGCTTTGCGATTGTTAATCCCTGAATTCCTAAGGAATATTGCCTGACAATATGAAGCAGCCTGTTCTTTAATTAATTTGTTGCATATCCGATATTATCCATTTATGCTAAAAAAATTCTGAACTGTCAATACTGATACCCTTATGCCGGTATCCGTTAAATATTCAAATATATTTTATATACAGAAAGTTTTTATGTTAAATATTCAAATTTATTTTATATGCAGAAAGTTTTCATGCTAAATATTCAAATATATTTTATATGCAGAAAGTTTTCATGCTAAATATTTAAATATTTTATATGCAGAAAGTTTCCATGTTAAATATTCAAATAAATTTTATATAAGAGAAAGTTTTCAGGTTATGCGAATCCGATTTATGATTATTCAATTGCTTTTATACAGTGGACTATCCTTTCTGCCATTCCGGACAAGTTAATCGATTTATCCGGAGCCCTAACCGGACTCTTTTATTTATACCTTCAGATCGATATTTATTAAAATCGGATCAATAAAATACTACCTATTTTGCGCGTTTTATGTTATATTTATAATTGTGATATAATGAAGTTTGATTGTTATTGTAAAAATAAATGTAAAATATGGCGTTTATATAAAATAAATGGTTTTTATCACGATATATATGAAAGAGGTATAAAGATGGCGTTGTTCGGTTTTATCGGGGCAGGAAATATGGGGTTTGCCCTCATGAAGGCGTGTTATAATACCTTCGGCAAAAATGAAATAGCATATTATGACACTTCCGCGGAAAAATGCTCGCAAGTCCTCAAGCAATTCGATATTCCTGCCGAAGATAATAATGTATCACTGGTGAAAAAGTGCAGATTTATAGTTCTGGCCGTAAAACCTCAGTTTTTACCCGGGGTTTTGGAAGAAATTAAGGGTTCCGTAACCGATCAGATAATAATTTCAATTGCGGCGGGGGTAAGCATTAAATCCATCCAATCAAGAATTGGATTCCCCGTAAAGGTTGTCAGGGCCATGCCGAATACACCTGCGTTGATATTTAAAGGTGTTACGGGTATATGTTATTCAACGGATTCTTTTACCGATGAAGAGAAGGATATTATAGATCGTTTCTTCAACTCGTTTGGAAGATATGAGGTTTTTGATGAGGCTTTAATGAATGCGGTAACATGTGCCAGCGGCAGTTCACCTGCCTATGTATATATATTTATTGAGGCGTTGGCCGACAGTGTGGTGGCGCTGGGTATACCCAGGGATAAAGCATATGTTTTGGCAGCCCAGACTGTTTTGGGAGCCGCCGCCATGGTATTGGAGACCGGGGAACATCCTGCAGCCCTGAAAGATAAGGTATGCTCTCCGGGCGGAACCACCATAGCAGGCGTAAAAGCTTTGGAGGAACACGGATTTCGCAATGCAATCATGAAGGCTACCGAAGCCTGCTTAAGACGATCTGAGGAACTGAAATTATAATTATACAACAAATTACCGAGGTGTAAAAATTGGATCATTTGAAAAGGATAAAAAGAGAACTGGCCTATGAAGGTAAGTTATTAAATATTTACAAGGATACCATTCTGATTGATAACAGCAGGGAAACCGTTTATGATTTTATAGAACATAAAGGGGCGTCGGCAATAATACCGATTGATAATGAAGACAACATAATCATGGTACGCCAGTACAGAAACGCGATTGACAGTTATACGCTTGAAATTCCCGCAGGCAGTCTGAATCCCGGAGAGGATAATATGACCTGCGCCATACGGGAATGTGAAGAAGAAACAGGTTATAAACCTGACAATGTACATCATCTGATTGATGTACATACCACCGTGGCTTTTTGCAATGAGCTTATTAAAATATATTATTCCAGGGAACTAACGCCAACAAAGCAAAACCTGGATGACGGCGAATATATTAATGTGGAACGTCATTCGATGGAAGAATTAATATCGATGATATATTCCGGTAAAATAACCGATGCCAAGACGGTTGCGGGGCTTTTGGCATTAAATCGGAAGCTGTTTAATAAATAAGCTTGTTCTATTTTTAAATTCCCGTCATATTATCTATTGACAAATCAAACCAAGCGTTTGTTTTTGCGTTTGTCAGATATAGAGAATAAGGCGGGATGGGATATGAAGTTATTAAAAATAAAACTGCAAAGACTGACTGTAGTGCAGATTTCAATCCTCCTCATTATTGCAGGGTTGTTTTTCGGGATACTGTTTGCGAATTTGTTTCAACCTTACTATTACGAAAAAATGGTAAATTATCATGACCATATTTTTTCAGACATCGTCAGAGAGAATATTGATTATTCCGGTTTATTTATTTATATTTTAAGCAAGAATTTAAGAGAGTTTGTGGTTTTTTGGCTGCTGTGCATAACGATTTTGGGAATCCCGTATATGATTTTCAAGCTTTTTATTTTCGGTTTTACCGCAGGTTTCTTGATATCGTCCATAGCCATACAATTTGGTATTAAAGGAATATTACTGATTTTGGCTTATATTTTTCCCCACGGACTGGTTTATATTCCCGTCATTATATTATGTTTATACAACGGGTACCGTCTTACAAGGACCATATATTATGAGAACGCAGGCCATATTGGCATAATTATAAAACAGTTAAAATCATATGTTTTTTTGCTAATCTTTCTGACGGTTCTAATATTGCTTGGCAGTTTTCTCGAAGCGTATGTAGGTTCATTTTTTCTGAAAAAAATTCTTGTACTTTTTACATGATTTTTTGATAGTCACGATGGTTTTAATTTTAAAAGCTAATGAGGAGGTTTGGAATGAAGCAGCAGATTGAAGATTTTATCAGATATCTTCAGGAAGTGAAGCATGCTTCACTGAATACGGTCAGCGCATATCAGAATGATTTGCTCAAAATGGAATCTTATCTTAACCGCCAGGGAATCAAGACTGCTTCAAAAATAACGGAAACAAGCTTAAATTCTTATGTTCTGTATCTGGAAAAGGACGGTATGTCTCCGGCAACCGTCTCAAGGCATATTGCGTCAATGAAAGCGTTTTTATTGTTCCTTTTAAGAAACGGATTTATCAGCAAAGACCCTTCGGAACGGATAAGGGCCCCGAAAGTGGTTAAGAAACCGCCCCAGGTTTTGGATGAGAAAAAGATACTGGAGTTACTTAAGCAGCCGGATATTAGCACATCAAAAGGCATTCGGGACAGGGCAATGCTGGAATTACTGTATGCCACAGGTATAAAAGTTTCCGAACTTATCAATATGAAAACATCCGAGGTTAATCTGAACGGAAATTACATTACATGCTGTGATAAACAGGAAAGAATTATACCTTTCGGATCTGCGGCAAAAAAAGCGATTAAAGATTATCTGGACATAAGGGATAAGATATTTAATAAAAAGAATACGGATTATTTGTTTTTGAACAGCCATGGGGACCAGCTAACCCGGCAGGGCTTTTGGAAAATACTCAAAGAATACGCAAAAAAAGCCGGTATTGAAGACATTAATCCTAACATAATCCGCAATTCCTTTGCCGCCCATATGATAGACAACGGAGCCGATATCGGTGTAGTTCAAAGATTTTTAGGATATACGGATCTGTACCTGACAAAAAACAGTAACTCAAACATTCGGGAAGTATATATGAATACTCATCCCAGGGCATAAAACTTGCGGAGCTTATTGCTGATATATGCACCATTTAATACGGAGAATAGCCCGGCCAAAGAATTTTGTTCCGAAGATGAATGTAACATACACAGGAATTATATTGTAACTGAAAAGTTGCAGAAATTAAAATAATGACAGAATACAGAAGCAGATTTTAATGCCTCCCAGCAAACAATGCATTAACAAGGCAAAATCAGTCAACATGGGAGGCATTATTTTATTAAATGTTTTAGCTTGTCTGTTACTGAATATGACTGTAATTATAATAATTCCGCGATCGTATAAATCAGTTTCTCCGATTCTTCCCATCCGAGACACGGATCGGTAATGGATTTGCCGTATACATGGCCGCCTACTTCCTGACATCCGCTTTTGATATAACTTTCTATCATAACTCCCTTGACCAGTTTCGCTATATCGGGATTTATCCTTCTGCTGTGAAGGACTTCTTTGACGATACGGGGCTGCTCGTCATATTTTTTATTGGAGTTGGCATGATTTGCATCAACTATTGTTGCGGGATTCTTTAAATGTCTTTCCATGTACATGTTAAGCAGACGTATAAGATCTTCATAGTGATAATTGGGTATGGCCTGACCGTGTTTATTTACGGCACCTCTAAGTATTGTATGGGCCAGAGGATTACCCGTAGTTTTGACTTCCCAATTCCGGTACAGGAAGGTATGGCTTGCCTGGGCAGCTACAACCGAATTCAACATTACGGACAGATCTCCGCTGGTGGGGTTTTTCATCCCGGCAGGTATGTCCATACCGCTTATGGTAAGTCTGTGCTGCTGATTTTCCACCGATCGGGCTCCGACGGCCACATAAGAAAGTACGTCCATTACGTAAGGCCAATTTTCGGGGTACAGCATTTCGTCGGCCACCGTAAGTCCGGACTCAGCTATGGCACGAAGATGCATCCTTCTCATGGTAATCAGACCTTCCTGTATGTCGGGTGCCTTTTCAGGATCAGGCTGATGTACCACACCTTTATAGCCTTCTCCGGTGGTTCTCGGTTTGTTTGTATATAATCTTGGTACGATAACAATTTTATCCGCTACTTTTTCCTGCACTCCGGCCAGCCTGGATATATAATCGCAAACGGCATCCTCATTATCGGCTGAGCAGGGGCCTATAATAACCAGAAATTTATCTGATTCTCCGGTAATAATATCTTTTATCATCTTATCTCTTTCTTTTTTTATTAATGCGTCTTTGACAGGCAAGGGATAAGCGTTTCTTAATTCTTCCGGCGATATGACTTCTCTGATAAACTGGAAGCTCATATTATTCCTCCCATCTGAATGTTGTTTCATTTTATAATTTTTTATAAGGTTAGTCAATCCGGCATATGTATAAAAATATATATTTATTGTATTAAATTATAGTAGGATTTTCTAATAAAAATGGTATACTTATATTATAGCTGTACTTTTTGGAATTTTAATTACAGCAGATATATCTGAGAATTGGAGTGATATTTATGAGAATGTATGATTTGATAAACAAGAAAAAGAACAAGGAAGAACTCACCAAGGAAGAAATTGAATTCATCGTTAAAGGTTACACCAAAGGGGAGATACCCGATTATCAGATGTCCGCATTCTTAATGGCAGTATGTCTGAATAAAATGAGCCACGAGGAAACGGCCAATTTGACGATTGCCATGGCCCAAAGCGGCGACATGCTTGATCTAAAGGCAATACATGGTGTTAAAGTGGACAAACACAGTACCGGAGGTGTGGGAGACAAGACATCCCTGGTATTGAGCCCCATGGTTGCATCCCTGGGAGTCCCCGTCGCCAAAATGTCCGGCCGGGGATTGGGACATACGGGCGGTACCATCGATAAACTCGAAAGCATCCCTGGTTTTTCTACTTCCCTGTCTCCAGAGCAGTTTATCGAAAATGTAAACCGGATAAAGATGGCTATTGTAGGTCAGACCGCAAATCTTGCGCCGGCGGACAAAAAAATATATGCATTAAGGGACGTAACGGCAACTGTAGATAATATATCCCTCATAGCTTCCAGCATAATGAGCAAAAAACTGGCTTCCGGTTCCGATGTGATTGTTCTTGACGTAAAAACCGGAAGCGGCGCATTTATGAAAAAATATGAAGATTCACTTGCTTTGGCGAAGGAAATGGTACAGATAGGAACCCTGGCCGGAAGACCCACTTATGCCGTCATAACGGACATGAACCAGCCTTTGGGCCGGGCTGTGGGCAATGCCATCGAAGTGAAAGAAGCCATAGAAACCTTGTCCGGAAACGGACCTGAAGATTTGCTTGAAGTCAGCGTTACTTTGGCTTCCTATATGCTTCTCGGAGCGGGAAGGGTTTCCACTCCGGAAGAGGGCAGAGCTTTATTGCTTGAAACCATTAAGAACGGCTCGGCTCTCGACAAGTTTGCCGAATTTGTCAGTGCCCAGGGCGGAGACATTGCTTTCGTATATAACCCTCAGCTGTTTAAAACAGCCTCAATCCGTTATGAGGTAAAAGCTCCAAAGGGCGGATATGTACAGGAAATTAAGACCGATGAAGTGGGAATGGCTTCCGTAGTATTGGGAGGCGGAAGAGTAACAAAAGACAGCGTGATTGATTTAAGCGTAGGTATTATAATCCATAAGAAACTGGGGGATAAAGTAACAAAAAACGAACCAATAGCAACTTTATATGCCAATGATGACGAAAAGAGAAAAGAAGCGGAGAAGAGAATTCTCAATGCTTATGTTATCGGCAGGGCTAAGCCGGTTAAACCTCCTTACATCTATAGCGTGGTGACAAAAGACGGTGTAACGGATCTCAGACAAAATCATTGAAATTAATGTAATGTGTAAATCCCCATGAAATTATGTAAATATAAGTCACTGTAAAAATAATGATAAACAGTACGTCTGCCGTGATTTAACCGTTAAAGCCGAACGTAATGCTCGGTTACGGGAAATAAATCACGGCAGTTTTTTTGCCGATATATTAATTTTGCATGCTCTTTACGAATTAGATTTTTAAGATAGCTGTTATCCATCAAATCTCCCCGGATCAGAATTTATCCCGCGTCTGTTATGCCATAAATCTCATAAATATATAGTAAAGCCCATATATTAAATCAAAAATCCCGGAGGATGATCGGAATAAACTTCAATAAGAATGATCTGACCAAAAAAATATTAAAAATCCTGATAATTGCATTAATATTTTTTCTAATCATATTTATGTTATACAGGAATTCCGGTTTATTTTACCGTAAAAAAATCATTCTTCCTTTTAGCCTCCACCTTAACAGGCAGGAGCTTTATATGGTCAAAGGGGAGGAATTCAGGCTGTTTGTTTACGGTTTAAATAAACGGGTAAAATTCTATTCGACGAATTTCCGCGTAGCAGGTGTCAGTTTTAACGGCAGAGTTTTTGCCTATCAGACAGGAAAAGCAATTATAATAGCGGAAGTCGGCAATAAAAAATTAAAATGCAGGGTTAAGGTAATCGATTTAAATAAAAAGGACCTGACTCTTAAAACAGGCGAAACTTTCCGGCTTAAGGTGAAAGGCCCCGTATTTTTTGCAAGGTATAAAAGCAGTAACCCGGAAGTGGCCGATGTCGGATTTTTTGGAAAAATCAAGGCAAAAAAGCCGGGACGGACAAGAATAACGGCTTATGTCAAAGGAAAAAAACTCATATGCAGCGTCACCGTCAAATAAAAGATATTTTGCAGACAAATTTGTTCAAGGCAGGTCTAAAATCAGGCGGCATGGATTAAAATATTAGTAAAACAGGAATCCGAGCGGAGATTGATATGAAAAAAATAATTGCTTTTATTCTTTTATCCGTCATGATTATTCTTTCAGGGTCAAATTCTTACGTTTATGCGAAAATAAATACATCAAAACCTGAATTTGACGATGCCATACCGGTTACGGCAATGTCGGAGCCGAAGCTGGAGCTTGCTTCACCCGCCGCCGTTCTTATGGAAGGTTCAACAGGAAAAGTTTTATATGAAAAAAACAAGGACGAAAGGCTCAAACCGGCCAGTATAACCAAGATTATGACTTTGCTTCTGATTTTTGAAGCTTTGGAAAAAGGCCAGATTAAACTTACGGATGACGTTACCGTAAGCGAACATGCGGCTTCCATGGGTGGTTCCCAGGTATTTCTGGAACCGTATGAAGTTCAGAAAGTTGATACCATGATTAAATGTATCAGTATAGCCAGTGCCAACGATGCCAGTGTGGCCATGGCCGAACTTATAGCAGGTTCCGAAGAGGAATTTGTCGCAAGAATGAATAAGAGAGCCAAAGAGTTGGGAATGAACAATACGAATTTTGTCAACTGCACCGGACTTGACGAAGACAATCATTATACGACGGCTTACGATGTGGCGCTTATGTCGAGGGAACTTATAACCAAATATCCGCAGATAAGCAATTACTCAACAGTCTGGATGGACACTATTGTACATAACACCAAAAAAGGCAGCACGGAATTCGGCCTGACAAATACCAACAAACTGATTAAATCCTATAAAGGGATAACCGGCCTTAAAACCGGTTCAACAAGTGTTGCAAAATACTGTCTGTCAGCCACGGCAAGACGCAACAATATGGATCTTATTGCCGTTATTATGGCGGCTCCCGATACTAAAACACGGTTCATGGAAGCCGCAAAACTGTTAAATTACGGATTTGCGAATTATTCCATTTATGTAGACGATAATAAAGATGTAAATCCCGAACCTGTCAGAGTCGTAAAAGGCGTGTCCGACTACGTTAAGGGAAAAGCTGGAAATGAATTTAAATATCTTTGTGACAAGACGAAATCAGCGGATAAAATCAGAAAAGAAGTAATTCTTTATGAGAAAATAGAAGCTCCGGTAAAAGCCGATGATAAAATCGGAGAAATTGTATATTATTATGATAACGAGAAAATAGGCAGCGTAGATATTCTTGCTCTGACAGATGTGGATAAAGCAGGGTTTATGGACTGCTTTGCCAAAATCTTAAAAAGATTTTTTGTCGCACATAAATAATTCGTAAATTCAATTCTGTTGACAGATTTTATATTTTTAAAGTATAGTATAAAGGACAAATAAAAATAAGCCCTGAAATTGGAGATATCATGATTTATTTATATATATTTGCAGGTTTGCTGTTACTGGTCGTTATATGGATTTACCTTGAGAAGAAAATCATAGTAAAGTCTGAATATACCATAAAATCCGGCGGGAAAGGTATTGTTTCGGGCGGTTTTACTTTTGCCGTAATAGCGGATCTTCACAATACCGGATTCGGAACAGGCAATAAAAGGCTGCTTCAAAAAATATGCAAAATAAATCCGGATTTTGTTATAATAGCCGGAGACCTGATAACCAAAAGGAAACCTTGTTATCCCGGCTGCGCATACGACCTGATAAAGGAACTTTCGTTTCGTTACCCGGTTTATTATGCTTACGGCAATCATGAACAGACTTTTGAGGATATGGAAAATAATCCGGTAACGGACCAGGCTGACAATGAGCTTGTTAAATCATGGACGGAATTTAAGTCGAATCTTGTCGAGCTTGGGGTTCAGATATTGGATAATAAAAGCATAACAATTAAATATAAAGACAATACGATAAATATTACGGGCCTTTCCATCGATTCCGGTTTTTATATCAGGGGCAATCCTCCGAAACTTGAACAGGAAGACATAGTCGGCAAAATCGGAAGAAGAGGGGAAGGTTATCAGATTCTTATTGCCCATAACCCGATTTATTTTAAGGATTATGTTAAATGGGGCGCAGATCTTGTCCTTTCGGGACATGTTCACGGAGGGCTTGTAAGACTTCCTTTTGTCGGAGGGCTTATATCGCCTCAGGTAAGGCTTTTTCCCCGATATGATGCCGGATTATTCGAAGAGTCAGGCAGTTACATGGTGGTATCAAGAGGTCTTGGATCCCATTCTTTCATGCCCCGAATGTTTAATCCGCCGGAACTGGTTGTAATAGATTTAAAAGCCGGTTAAAATATCAAGATAGCGATTACTTTTTTCGGACGAAAGGAGTATTATGAGTATTCCCGTAAAACTGGAAGCATTCGAAGGTCCTCTGGACCTTCTGCTTCATTTAATAGATAAAAACAAAATAAATATTTATGATATACCTATTGTGGAAATTACGGATCAGTACCTGGATTATATAAATAACATGGAAAACAAGGATTTGGAGGTTATGAGCGAATTTCTGGTAATGGCAGCCACACTGATTAATATTAAATCCCGTATGTTGCTGCCCGTACAGAAAGAAAGCGACGAAGAGGAACAGGCGGATCCGAGACAGGAACTGGTCGACAGACTTTTGCAATATAAAATGTTTAAATTTGTTTCCGAAATACTGAAAGAAAAACAGGAAGAAGCCGAAAAGGTAGTGTTCAAGCCGCCCACCATACCGAAGGAAATAGCGGATTACAAAGAGGAAATAAGTCCCGCTGAAATAATAGGCGACCTGACTCTGAAAAAACTTCATGAAATATATAAATCCGTTATGAAAAGGCAAATTGACAAGATAGATCCCATAAGGAGTAAATTCGGCCGGATAGAAAAAGAAGATGTGAATTTGTCCGAAGTCTTTACCAGAATACAGGAATACGGCATAAAGCATAAGGTCTTTTATTTCAGAAATCTGATAGAAAAGCAAAGTTCAAAAATGGAGGTTATAGTTACATTTCTGGGCATCCTGGAACTGATAAGACTCGGAAGAATGAAGATTGAGCAGGAAAGAATGTTTGATGACATTAAAATTACTTATTTGGCATCGGACATTATACAGATTGAGGAGGCGTTAATTTAGTGGAACTTATGCAGGCTGAAGCACAAATAGAGGCTATACTGTTTACAATGGGAGAAGCCGTCGAACTGAGTCGTCTGGCTCAGGCTATTGGCCATGATGAAGAAACGACCAGAAAAATTATTTACAATATGATGGATAAATATAATGACGAGAGCAGGGGAATACATATTATCGAATTAGACGGTTCCTTCCAGATGTGTACCAAAGCTTCGATGTATGATACTATAAAAAAATTGACAACCATTCCGAAAAAACATGTACTTACCGACGTTTTGCTGGAGACCTTGTCCATTATTGCATACAAACAGCCAATTACAAAACTCCAGATAGAAGCCATCCGCGGAGTCAAGTCGGATCATGCAATCAATAAGCTGATTGAGTATAATCTGGTTTGTGAAGTGGGAAGGCTTGATGCGCCGGGAAGGCCCATATTGTTCGGAACCACGGAAGAATTTTTGAGAACATTCGGAATAAAATCCCTGGACGCCCTTCCTGCCGTCAATCCGGAAAAATTGGAAGATTTCAAACTGCAGGCCGAAGAAGAAGCCGGACAGATAACACTGGATATATAACCTTGTATGTTAAAAAAGCACTTGAATTTCCGCTGTTTTGGCGGGAAATTGCAAGTGCTTGTATTATACACTTGTATTATACATATGTAATGAAATAAGATCAGTTTTGGCTCCGGTGAAATAAAGGGTTTATTTTACCTTTCCAAAGGCTTATACCAATTAATTTCCCCGTTCTCCAGTGCGGTTTCAAAAGGGGGAATGACGGGAGGTTCTCCACCGTAATGTTGATAAAAACTGTCGGGGTAAAGAACATTTTTATTTTTCTTAATATTGTCGGTATTTACCGACGCATTTTCATTATCCCTAACCTTTCTGGCCACTATGACGATTCTGTAATTATCAAGCTCATATGAACAGGTTGACAAGGTAAGGATTCTGTCATCTTCATTAATATCGACATCATCCATATTGAAAAGTGAACGTACCCTTATCTGGTATACAAATTCCAGAAAATCCATGTCATCATCAAAATCGGCTCTGGTAAAGCTGAAGAAATCGCCTCTCTTATTATCTCCCGGTGTAATGAATACGGCGAATATTTTCCATAATCCTTCATCGTATATGGTATCAAAACTTATGACGGGATGCTCTTTGAGAAAATCGAGTTCCTTGTATTTTATAAGATAATGAAACATGTTGTCGGATGAAGCCATATTATGGCCATGTATTATAAGGTTTTTGGAGATGTTTTCGGGGCCGACTCTGCAGCCTGCATCAAGAAATATACTGCCGGCTTTGAGATAAGACTTTGTAGCCCAGTCCCTGGTAAGATAAAATTCGGGATCCTCCGGTCCGGACTGTACAACCACATAGTTAATCTTGGTATCTAATTTGCCGTTTATGTTGGTGATTCTTATCCAGCCCTTAACATCCTCGTTTATCTCCAGCAGCTTTTTAAATTTGAGAAGGCGTCCCGTTTCATCCCTGCCGGGATCCCGTTCGGTATTGTCAGAGCCGGATTGTCCGCTTTGGCTGTTTAATATATTTTCGTCGTTTCCTTCTGCATGCTCGGTTGTGGAAACAGTACCGGCGTCAATGATATCCGACTTACTGTCGTGAACATCGTCAGACATAATTGCTTCTTCGGCTGCAGAATCATATAATTCTCTGGCTTTTTCTATTGATTTTTTCAGTTTATATGGCTGGATTAAGACCTCGTTGATAAAGAGGGCAGAAAAAACAACAAAGCCTATCGTACATAGTATCCGGAAGGTTTTTATTATGAGATTTTTTCTTTTTATTCCGGCGGCATCCGCTTCCGTATTCGTAACGTTGTTTTCGCCGGCCTGAACGGCATTATCAGGTTCGGATATATCAGTAATATTATTTGATTTTGTGTCATCGTCTTTTTCTGTATTTTTCTCCGTCCCGGTGTCATCCGCAGAATCGGGTCCGAACTTTGTCTCTTCATTATCGTTTTCTTTTTCGCTGTTTGCCGTATTATTTATATCGTCAAACGCTTCGTTATTATTTGCGGACATGGCTTTATCCTTCCCGAAAAGATACTTATATACCATAATTATACATCTTAGGCATAAGTCAGTAAAGATACAAATAAATTTAAACTAAGTATAAGCATTAGGATGGTTAAGTTGGTAAATTTAAAGTCTATAATTAATTTAAAATTTCTCATTGCCGTAATGGTTATTTTCATTTTTTCCCTGATAAATTATAATTCCATGAAAAATTATTATAACAGAATGAATCCAAGGTTCGTTTATAATAAAAATAATTTTGAAGAAAAACTCAGGATTGAAAATATCAAAGCCCAGGAAGGGCAACCGGATATCAACGGCCAGAACAATGCATCGAAAGTAAAGCTCAACGCACAGGCGGCGCTACTGTTGGATGCGGAAAACAACCGGGTGCTTTATGAGGTTAACGGTTATAAGGAATTACCCATGGCCAGCACAACAAAAATAATGACCTGTATAATTGCGTTGGAACACGGCAAATTAGACGATGTGGTAAGCGTATCCTCTTATGCGGCCGGTATGCCGGATGTGCAACTGAATATAAGGGAAGGGGAGCAGTATTATCTGAAAGATCTTTTATATGCCATGATGCTGGAAAGCCATAACGACGTGGCTGTAGCCGTTGCCGAACACATAGGGGGCTCGGTCGAAGGGTTTGCCACCATGATGAACGATAAAGCCAGGGCTTTGAATTGCAACAATACTAATTTTGTTACTCCCAGCGGGCTTGATGCCGACGGCCATTATACTACGGCGCGGGATCTGGCGGTGATCGCATCCTATGCCATTAAAAACAGAGATTTTTTGGCCATCACCAACACGCCTTCGCATCAGTTTAAGGAGATTAAGACAGGCCGTAATTTTAGCGTCACAAACAAAAACAAATTCCTTTATATGATGGACGGAGCCATCGGAGTGAAAACAGGTTTTACGGGAAAAGCCGGTTATTGTTTCGTAGGCGCCGTCAGACGTCCCGACAGAACCTTAGTATCGGTAGTATTGGGCTGCGGATGGCCGCCTAATAAGAATCTGAAATGGATCGATACAAAACGTTTGATGACTTACGGGATTGAAAATTATGAAAAAAAACAAATATTTGAAAATAAAAAATTTGACCCGGTTTATGTGGAGGACGGCCAAACGGAGTTTATAGGTCTTGATATTACCGGGGATTTAAACATCCTTATCGGAAAAGGTGAAAAGGTAAGCATAGAGTATGACATTCCCGAGTATCTGACGGCTCCGGTATATAAAGGTCAGCAGGTAGGATGCGCCAGATATTATATTGACGGCAGGCTTTATACCGAAATTCCCATATATTCGGCCGACGAAAGCCAAAAAATTGATTTCGGTTTTTGCTTCAAAAAAATATTGAAACTATGGAGCCTGCAATATGATAAGAATGATTAAATCTTCATTAAATGAATACTGCGATACGAATCAATAAACAATATATGTTATAGGAGTAAATAACACCATAAATTTAAATTCAGTTTTATACAGAATATAAAATACAAAAAGAGGTGCCATATGGGAAAGAAAATAAATGAAAAAGTTACCTGGGTCGGAAAGGTTGACTGGGAATTAAAAAGTTTTCACGGCCATGAATATTCGACAAACAAAGGCTCATCCTATAATTCTTATTTAATCAGAGACGAAAAAAACGTCCTTATAGATACGGTTTGGCTGCCTTACGACAGGGAGTTTGTCCGGAATTTGAAAAAAGAAATCGATTTGAAAGAAATAGACTATATTATTATAAACCACAGCGAAATCGATCACAGCGGTGCCCTGCCTGAACTTATGAGGGAAATACCGGATACGCCAATATATTGCACGGCCAACGGCGCCAAAATTATCAAAGGACATTTTCACAGAGACTGGAATTTTGTGACTGTAAAAACCGGTGATACCCTGAACATCGGTGAGTCAACCCTGACTTTTATAGAAGCGCCGATGCTTCACTGGCCGGATTCTATGATGACTTACATGTCGGGCGTGAACATACTGTTCAGTAACGATGCCTTCGGTCAGCATTATGCCACGGAATCCCTGTATAATGACATGGTGGATAAATGTGAACTTTACTACGAGGCTCTCAAATATTATGCCAACATACTGACACCGTTCAGCAGATTTGTGGTGAAGAAAATAGAAGAAGTGCTAAGTTTTAATCTGCCTGTAAATATGATATGTACCAGCCACGGTGTTATATGGAAACATGAACCTGTCCAAATCATTGAAAAATACCTTGAATGGGCGAATAATTATAAGGAGAATCAAATCACCCTCATTTATGATACCATGTGGAACTCAACGAGAATCATGGCGGAAGCGATTGCGGAGGGAATAAAACAGGCGGATCCGCAGGTTACCGTAAAACTGTATAACGCCTCAAAAGAGGATAAAAACGATATAATAACCGAGATTTTCAAATCCAAGGCAATCCTTATCGGTTCTCCGACTGTAAATAACGGCCTGATGCATTCTATCGGAGGCCTTCTGGAGATGGTGAAAGGGCTGAAGTTCAAGGAAAAAAAGGCGGCTGCTTTCGGAAGCTACGGCTGGAGCGGGGAATCGGTAAAACTGCTGACCGAAAAGCTTAAAGACTGCGGTTTTGAAGTGGTCACTGAAGGAATGCTGTCCTTATGGTTTCCTGATAAAGATGAAATAAATTCACTAATAAAATTCGGAAAGAATTTTGTCGGGCAAATAAAATAAGAAAATTACAGACACCTGCCGTTATCCGGATATGTCATAGGAGTTATTGACAGATTCTGAAAATGACTAGTAACGGCAGGTTTTATATTGTAAATAAACGGCATCGGCTAAAATAATTAAATTTATCTTGATTATTTTTATTAATACCAGTATTATAAATATTGTTTTAATTTATTAATTTATGGAGGTTTGTGACATGAAGAGAATAAAAGCTAACGAGAAGCAGAAAAAAGCTCCCATGAAAGAAAGCACAAAAATACTTATATATGCCTTGATCGGCATTGCTTTTTTGATTACGGCTGTTCTTGTTATAATCGAAAACACACCCAACCGCATTGTCGTAAAAAATAATACCGGCAAAAATCTGGAATACGTACGGGCATATTTTGTAGGTGAAGATGATCAGCTGACGGATACTGTTGAGATAAAAGACATTAAGTCAGGTGATACCGCTGAAATCGATTTGGAGAAAATAAATTTATCATATAAGAATGCCGTTTTGGAAGTAAGATTTAAGTTTGAAGGATATGATGAGCTGTTTACCGATGCCGGTTACTTTAACGATGTCTTTGACGGCAAAATTACGATAAGCTTTAACGATAGTGATAACGATGTTCTCTTGAAAGTTAAGGCCACCACCGGTTTGTTGTCAAATCCCAATATAGACTGTAATGAAGAATACAAGGTTAATCTTGACGAAGGCTATGTGGCAGAATAGACATTAGGAAGCAAAGGGGATATAACATGATAAAACTTCATGACAAAGGCGTATATCTGGTAAACGGCAAAGAAATTATAGAAGACACAAACGATGCGGCTTTGGCTGTCTATCAAAAGACCGGGATAAAAAACATAGACAGGGAAACCGCAAAAAAAGGTACCATGGCCTATGAAATATTAAAAAATCATAATACATCGGATAATACGGACAATCTTAAAATAAAATTCGACAAACTGATATCCCACGATATCACGTATGTAGGTATCCTTCTTACGGCAAGAGCAAGCGGGCTTAAGAAGTTTCCGATTCCCTACGTTTTGACTAACTGCCATAACAGTTTGTGTGCCGTAGGCGGTACCATTAACGAAGACGATCATATGTTCGGTCTGTCCTGTGCGAAAAAATACGGAGGGGTATATGTTCCTCCCCATCAGGCGGTTATTCATCAATATGCCAGAGAAACAATGGCAGAATGCGGAAGCATGATTTTGGGATCGGACAGCCATACCCGTTACGGTGCCCTCGGAACCATGGCTATGGGAGAAGGCGGTCCTGAGCTGGTCAAACAGTTGCTTGAAAAAACATATGATATACCCATGCCCAAAGTGGTGGCCGTATATTTGACCGGTTCCGTAAGAAAAGGCGTGGGTCCGCAGGATATAGCCCTGGCCATTATTAAAGCGGTATTTAAAAACGGTTATGTCAAAAACAAAGTGATGGAATTTGTCGGCGACGGTATAAAGAATCTCAGTATGGACTACAGAATTGGCATAGATGTCATGACTACAGAAACCACCTGTCTGTCAACCATTTGGGAAACCGATGAGGCTGTTAAAGAGTATTTCGAGATACATAACAGACCTGAGGCGTATAAAAAAATCAATCCAAAGCAGGTTGCATATTATGACGGACTCATTCATGTTGATTTGTCCGGCATAAAACCCATGATTGCCATGCCATTCCATCCGAGCAACGCTTATACCATAGAAGAATTTAACGCCAACCTTTACGACATAGTGGATGAAGTCGAGAAGAACGCCCTTGTGAGTCTGGATAATAACAATATTAAGTATATATTGAGGGATAAAATCAGAAACGGAAGATTTTACGTTGATCAGGGAACGATAGCAGGATGTGCCGGAGGAGGTTTTGAAAATATTTGTGATGCGGCCGATATCCTGGAAAACAAGTACATAGGAAACGGAGAATTTTCTTTGAGCATATATCCCGCCAGCCAGCCGATTTTTATGGAACTTGTAAAAAACGGCACTATAGCGAAACTGGTGGCTTCGGGAGCCACGATAAGAACGGCGTTTTGCGGACCTTGTTTCGGCGCTGGGGATACGCCTGCCAATAACGGTTTCAGTATAAGGCATACCACAAGAAACTTCCCGAACAGGGAAGGGTCCAAGATAACCCAGGGCCAGATTGCTTCCGTGGCTTTAATGGATGCCCGTTCGATAGCCGCAACGGCAGCAAATAAAGGGTGCCTGACGTCGGCGGAAGACATAGACGTGAATTTCAGTAAGCCCCGTTATTTCTTTGACGGCAGGATTTACGAAAACAGGGTTTACGACGGAACGGGGAAACCGGACCCGGATGCGGATATCAGAAAGGGACCGAACATTGTCGACTGGCCTGAGATGTCCGAGCTTTCCGATGACATTCTCCTTAAGGTGGTATCGGTTATACATGATCCGGTAACGACTACGGACGAGCTCATTCCGTCTGGAGAAACATCTTCGTATCGTTCCAATCCTTTAAAACTGGCGGAGTTTGCCCTGTCGAGAAAAGATCCTGCTTATGTGGGCCGGGCCAAAGAAGTACGGGAAGCGGAAAAAGCCAGAATAAACGGTGAAGACGTATTGGCGGTTTTGCCTGAACTTAAGGATATTTATAAAACGATTGAAACCAAATTTGATATTGATAAAAAGAATACACAAATCGGAAGCACCATATATGCGGTAAAACCCGGAGACGGTTCGGCAAGGGAACAGGCCGCAAGCTGCCAGAAGGTTCTGGGAGGCCTAGCCAACATAGCAAAAGAATATGCCACGAAAAGGTACCGTTCAAATCTGATAAACTGGGGTATGCTGCCGTTTCTATATGACGGTGAACCGCCATTTGAGAACGGGGATTATATCTTTATCAGGGGTATAAAAGAAGCGTTACTTAAAAAATCTCCGGAAATAAAAGCATATGTGGTAAATAAAAACATGCTGGAATTCACTTTAAGACTCGGAGAATTGACCGAAGATGAGAGAGATATAATCAGGAACGGCTGCTTGATAAATTACTACAGAAACAAAAAATAATTTATAACAATTCACTGTCAAACAAAAGCCGCGATTTGAACTGTCACAGATGAACACCAATGTTCGCCGGAACGACAATCAAATCACGGCTTATTTAATTGAATTTACTTGTTCAAAGCCTCCAGGTAGATCCGGAGATCCTCGTCTTTGTTTATGGCTTCCTGTGCTTTTTCGTCCGTTTTTTCGATTAATTCCCTGACTTTTTCATCATTGTCCCGTCCTTCATAATATTCTTTAAGCGGCTCGTCCATTTCTGAGGTAAATATTTTAAAATTCCCGTCTTTGTCGGTAATCAGATAGAACTTGTCCAGTTTTGGATAAGTTGTTTTAATGTTGACATATTTCAATTCATGATAAACATAAACGATATATGCGCCTTCTTCATAGCTTTTCATAACATAACAGGTAATATCCCGGATATCGTCCAAAAAACGGGTATCTTTTTCAAGCTCGGAATAAGGCTGAATATTATTGGGATCGGTTACAAGACTCTGCAATAAGGTATAATCACAGGAGTTAACAGCCACATAATAATCCTCGAAAAATTTTTCTATTTCGGGATATCCTCCTTTTTTTAGTTCAAAAACGGGCAACGGAGTAGGTGTGGGAGACGGTGACGGAGTAGGTGTAGGGGCAGGAGTACCGGCAGGAGACGGAACGGCATTAAAAGTCTGGAGCGTGATATCGTTTTCCGGGGAATTATCGGTTTCCGAAAGACTGCCGGCCGAATCTGTTTCATTTTTTGATATATTGTCCGCATATGAGACAGGATGCAAGGCTCCCACGAATAATGTCAGGCCGCCGATCCCCATGCAATATATCAATGTCATTATAACAGACCGTTTTATCCTCCGCTTCATACTGACTCCTTATATTTTTATTAATTAATAAAATAAACCTTATCATAAAAATATAAATATATGGTACACGTCAATTTTAACTAATTATGGGGTAAATTACAAGCGGTATTTCATGATTTTGTAATATTTTTGTAATATGTTTTATTATTTTTTGATATGCCAAATATTATTTTTTTTTAATATTTCTTGTGATATAAAATGTTGTATATTAGAATTATATTAACCTTATAAAAATTTATGAAGATAGGGGAGAGAATATGGCAACAATTATAGACGGAAAGAAAATA
>Ga0134090_1000635_pt1 | contig 27887 bp, 28 predicted proteins | sample 1_4taG_FD_94453 | JGI IMG/M metagenome (GOLD analysis project Ga0134090, IMG submission 94453) | Switchgrass degrading microbial communities from high solid loading bioreactors in New Hampshire, USA - 1_4_20_6_A1 metaG | ecosystem: Engineered > Bioreactor > Semi-continuous > Anaerobic >...
CAAGTCCCCGCTGGAACTCCTCGTCCAGCGCCTCTAACTCAGTAATGTACTGGGCGGCGTTAGCTTCGTACGCCGCCTGATGTTCCGGATCGGCCTCCACCATGGCGTCTCGAATCGCCTCTACCTGCTGGATGGCAGCCTTGGGATCCAGCCAGACGTGAGGGTCCCACTGGCCGTGGTCATGATCATGATCCGCCGCGTCCTTCTCACCTGCGCCGTGCCCGCCGGCCTCCAGCAGGTCGACGCCCCGGCTGGCCTCCACAGCGATCAGATCCGGATTATCGAGGCTGGCCAGAGTCTTCTCCACCCAGTGTTCCATGCCGGCGCCGCTGTAGATGAAGACGGCCGCCTCGTTCAGACGGCGAATGTCGCCCGGCGAAGGCTCCCAGTCGTGGGGTTCCGCCCCCGGCGGCACCAGGTTGACCACTTCCGCCCGGTCGCCCACCACCGCCCGGGCAAACTCGTAGACCGGGTAGATGCTGGTTACCACCAACTGGCCGCCAGTCTCGCCACTGGCGGGGCCCTCATCCCCACTGGAAGCACATCCGCTCAGCACCACGGCGACTGCCAGGGCAGCCAGCCACTTCCCCACGGATCTCATGGATCGAACCCCCTCCACCTTTAGGCCAAAAGCGGCATCTTGCTACCCGATTCTGCTCTGACCTCCAGGTGCATGTCAAGTAGTTTTTTTCTTAGTTGCGGTCTCCCCGCCCGCGCTGGGCGGCGCAGTCCGCACAGTAGCCGAAGAGTTCAATCCGGTGGCTGGAGATTTCAAAGCCGTGCTCAGTGCGGGCCAGGGTCTCCAGCTCCTTGATGGGGCAGTGCCTGAGGGGTATCTCCTTGCCGCACTCCAAGCAGGTAAGCCCGTGCTGATGGACCTCACGGGTAAGGGAGTACTCTGCCAGCTTGCCGGGCAGCTTCACTTCATCCACCAGCCCCAGGCGCACCAGGAGCCGGAGATTCCGGTAAACGGTGTCCAGCCCCACATCGGGATAGATGGCGCGAATCTGCTGGTAGACAGCGTCGGCCGTAAGGGGCTGCTGGCCCGCCTCCACCAGCACCTCAATCAGCATCCTGCGCTGCGGCGTGGGCTTACACCCCGTCTCCTTCAGGTGCTGCATAACCTCGTCCACCGTCATGGCGCTGCCCCCGTTCTAAATGAGAAATTTACTAGTTGTAGTCTAGCCCGAGCCAATCCTGCCGTCAAGCAGACACGCGCAAAGGCACAGGTGCAGTGCCTGTGCCTTTGCGCCAGCATGCCGTCACTCCAACCCTATTGGGGCTCCGGCATCACAACAGCCAGTACAATATAGGCCACGAGCCCCAGGCCGAGGCTGAAGAATGTAGTCACCACAAAAGTGAGCCGAACAATCGTGGGATCAGCATGGAAGTAGTCGGCGATGCCGGCGCAGACCCCGGCCAGCATGCGGGGGTGCCCCTTCATCAGCCTCTTGCCGGTCTGTTTCTCCTGCCCGGGGGTCACATCAATATAGTCCGGTTCTTGCCGGGGATCCGGAACTACGATCCCCATGATGAGGTAGACCAGGATCAGAATCGGCAGCGGGATACAGAGCACCGCCCAGAGAATGCGGACGATCAGCTTGTCAATTTGAAAATACTCAGCAATGCCGCCCGCCACGCCCAGCAGCATCCGGTCCTCAGATTTGGTCAGTCTGCGCACAAGCCCCCTCCTCTTCCGCAAGCCTATCAGCCCATATGCGGCGCATTACCGCCGTACGAAACTGCAGGGCCGGCCCAGGTATGGGCCGGCTGCGCTGCATCTACTCCACCAAATCTCTTCCGAGGAAGAGTTCAATACCTACGGCATCGGGGTTCGGCGCGTCCACTACCGTCAGGTTGGGGACCAGCGCCTGCAGGCCGGCTGCACCGCCGCCGTGATCCAGCGCCACGGTGCGGTCCAGGACCTGGCCGGCGATCTGCACTGACGTCACCTGGTAGCCGGCGCCCATCAGCAGGGCAGCGTAGGCATCCGCCAGGTCGTAGCCAGACGCGTCCACCAGCGCCACGGTAAGCGGCGCCGGATGGTTGATGCTCGGACCCGGGCCAGGCCCCATGGTTTCGGTGCCGGGCTCGTCGAAGTCATCCTCGCCGCCGCTGGAATCCTCGGCCCCGGACTCGCCGCCTTCGCCGGCACCGCCCTCCTCACCGGGCTGGGTCTTGCCGGGACCTGTCTCGGCGCCAGGCTCGGTTTTATCACCCTGCCCTTCGCCTTCTTCACCCTTGCCGCCTGCCGGCTTCTCCTCATCCTCGGGAGCCGGCTTGGGGGCTGCGGCGATGGCCGAGGCCAGAGCCTGATCGTAGATCGCCTCATCCTGTCGTGCCCGCAGCACAAACTCGTTGGGAGGATCTTCCCCCACCAGCAGCTTGTAGGCCTTGATCCGCGCGTCTGCCAGATCCAGCACCTGGTAGTAGACTTCGCCGATGTACTGGGGCGTGCCTTCCAGGGTACCGGTTTCCAGGGGATTGGAGAGCGCTTCCTTGGCACCGGTGGCGAGCTGCAGCATCTCCATCACAGTCATGTCGGTGTCGATGGTGTCGGCCAGTGCAGGAATCAGCTGCGGAATCCGGGTGATCACCGAAGGCGTCGACGCTTTGGTGATCATCGCGCGGATCAGCTGCTGCTGGCGGCGGATGCGGCCCAGGTCGCCCTCGCCATCCATGCGGAAGCGGGCGTACTTCAGAGCGGTCTCGCCGTCCATCTCCTGCACTCCAGGCTGAATGTCGATCACCAGACCCTCCGGACCCATGCTGGTGTCGTACGGGTCGACGTAGTACATCCGCTTTTCGGCGTCGACGGTAACGCCGCCCAGAGCGTTCACCACGTCCTCAAAGGCGTAGAAAGAAACGGTGACGTAGTGGTCAATGGGAATGCCCAGCAGCTGCTGCACCGTGCTGACCGCGAGTTCCTCACCGCCGTAAGCGTAGCTGTGATTCAGCTTGTCGTACCCGTAGCCGGGAATCGGCACCCAGGTGTCGCGCGGCAGCGAAAGCATGGCGATCCGCCGGGTCGCAAGGTCGTAGGTGACCACAATCATCGAGTCTGACCGGCCCACGTCCCCGGGGCGCTTATCGACGCCCATGACCAAGAACGTGACGCGCTCACCCGGCAGCGAAGGCAGGTTTTCCGTGCCGACGCCGCTGGGGGAAGGAACGCCCGACTTGGGCGCAAATGGACGGGAGAAGGCCAGGCTGATGAGGGCGGTGAGCAGAAAGAGACCAGCGAGAAGCAAGGGTACGTACCGGCGCCTGCGGCGAGTACGTCTTCTTCCCACCCCGCCCCCTCCTTTCAGAGTTGATTGAAATATGCTGCCATCCAGGCAGGAAATTACACCGGAAAGCATAACATGTGAAGGGTTGATCGGCAAAGGGGCTTCTTTCCTAACAGGGAAAAACCTCTTGGTTTGACGCTGCGGTACACTTTTCGGTTCCCGAAAACAGATCGTTTGCCGTCAAAATTCAAGCGCCCGGACGCGGCTCACCGTGATGCTCACATGGCCTCCCCGCCGTTCCACCCGCCCCAGGGCGGCCAGCGGCGGCCGCGGATCGGTGAAAATGAGATGGCCGTAGCGCTGGTAGACATCTTCGAAAATGGTGAGGTCCACCAACCCTGTCTCATCCTCCAGGGAGAGAAAAACCACCACCCTGCCGCTGCGGGTGGGCGGCCGGTGGGGACGGACGGGCAGACCGGCCACCTTGACCAGGGCGCCCGGTTCCGCCCGCCGGGCTGCGGCAGCGGTAAGGTAGCCCTCGCTTTCCAGCCGGTCCCGCACAAATGCCATGAAGTGGCCCCGCACCATCAATCCCAAAAGTTCGTACTCCTTCAGGTACTTTTCCGCCGGCGTAAAGTCAGGCACCGGCGGGCGCTGCGCCTGCAGCGCCAGGGAGCGCTGCCCCTGTGGGGCCCCGCCGGCCAGCGCCAGCAGGCGGGGCGCCTCCCAAAGCAGCTCACGCCGGTTGGCAGACAGGCTGTCGAAAGCGCCGGCCAGAATCAGCGCTTCCAAGCTGCTGCGGGGCACCTTCCCGGCGGTGCGGCGGCAGAAATCGGCCAGATCGTGAAATCCGCCGCCCCGGGCTGCCAGAATCGCCTCCTGTACCCCCTTGCCCACCCCTTTTACCTGCTGGAGGCCGATGCGGATCGCCTTGCCGAGGTGCGGAAACTCCGGCACCCAGGGGCCGGCATTCGCCCAGAACGCCTCCCATTCATCAGGCCGCCATCTCTCGACGGTGAAAGCCGCGTCGCTCCGGTTGATGTCCACCGGAAGGAGGCCCACGCCCCGGCGGCGGGCCTCTCCCGCCAGGGTGTTGATGGGGTAGTAACCCATGGGCTGGGCCGACATCAGGGCGGCAAAGTACTCCGCAGGATAGTGGCGAATCAGGTAGGCCGTCTTGTACGCCGTGTTGGCAAAGGCGGCTGCATGGGCCTCGCAGAAGCCGTAACTGGCGTACCCTTGAATGTAGGAAAAGATAGTATCCGCCACTTCAGGCTCCACGCCGTTCACAGCCGCCTTCTCCCGGAAGAGCCGTCCGATGGCCATCATGTCTTCCTTGTTCCGGGCATGGGTCATCACCCGGCGCAGCTGGTCCGCCTCACCGGGGGTGAAGCCGGCCACTGCGGTGGCAATCTCAATCACCTGTTCCTGAAAGAGCACCACCCCGTAGGTCTTCTCCAGAATCGGCTTCAGCTTGGGGTGCAGGTAGGTAACCTCTTCCTGCCCCTTCCGCCGGGCCAGGAAGGGCTCCACCATGTTGCCCTTGATGGGGCCTGGGCGAATAATGGCCACGCTGGCCACCAGGTCCTCAAACCGGTCTGGCTGGAGCCTCGCCTGCAGCGCCCGCTGGGCTGGACTCTCCAGCTGAAAGACGCCGATGGACTCGCCCTCGCCCAGCATTTCGTACACGGCTGAGTCCTCTGCCGGAATCCGGTCATAATCGAAGCCAGAAGCTGCCAACATGGTTGAAGCGTCTGCCACGGCGGAGAAGGTCCGTAAGGATAGCAGGTCCAGTTTGACAAGCCCCAGATCCTCGATATATTCCTTGTCGAACTGCGTCACTGCAATGCCCTTGGCGGCAATCTGCAGCGGCGTTACATCCAGGAGCGGCTGCCTGGAGATCACCAGCCCGCCCAAATGGGTGCCGATGAACCTGGGAAAGCGGGCCACCTGCGCACAGGCCTGAATCAGCTGTTCGAACTTGTGCCAGGGGATGCCAGACTGGCGCAGCTCCGGCAGCCGGCCCATCAATTCAGCGATATCGTCGGCGCCGGCGAAGTAGGGCATCCGCTTGGCCAGAAAGTCCAGCTCTGCTTCGCCAAAGCCCATGGCCTTGCCCAGATCGCGGATGGCCGAGCGGGCGTGGTAGGTGTTATAGGTGCAGACCGCAGCCACATGATCCCGCCCGTACTTCCGGTAAACGTAGTCTGCCACTTCATCCCGCCGGCGTGCATCAAAATCAATGTCAATATCCGGCTTCTCTGCCCGCTCCAGGCTCATGAATCGCTCAAAAAGAAGGCCCCGGCTTACCGCATCCACATCGGTAATAAAAAGGCAGTAGGCCACTGCCGAATCGGCAGCAGAGCCCCTGCCTGCGGCACGGATGCCGCGGCTGCGGGCGTAGCGGACCACATCCCAGACTAGCAGGAAGTAGTCCTCATACCCCAACTGGTGGATGATGGAAAGCTCGTGCTCCAGCCGGCTCCGCACCTCTTCCGTAATGCGGCCGTACCGGCGCTGGGCGCCGGCGTAAGTCAGCTCCCTGAGATAAGCGGCAGCCGACATGCCCGGCGGCGTTTCAAAGGCCGGAAAATGTTGGGCCTCCAGGTCCAGGCTGGGGATGCACTGCTCGGCGATGCGCAGCGTGTTGGCAATCGCCTCAGGCAGATCCCGAAACTGTTCAGCCATCACCTCAGCTGGCTTGAAGTAGTTCTCGGCGTTCAGCCGCCGGTCCGGATGGGGCTGATCCAGTTTTGTCAGGGTGCGGACGCAGGTGAGCAGATCGTGCACCACAAACTCCTCGCGGGTGCGGTAGTGGACGTTGGCCGTGGCCACCAGGGGCAGCTTCAGGTGCTCCCCCAAATCCCGCAGCGCCGCGTGGAGGCTCTTTTCGCCGGGAAGGCAGTCGGCCTGCAGTTCCAGATAAAAGCGGCCCGGAAAGAGGGCCGCATAGCGCCTGGCTGCCGCCTCCGCCTCTGCCAGGCGCCCCCGCAGAATCAGCGAAGGAATTTCGCCCTTGCGGCAACCTGAAAGGGCAATTAAATCGTCTGAATGATGGGCCAGCGCACTGAAGGGAGCCGCCGGCTTTGCCCGGTCGTGCCCCGGGGCCAGGGTCAGCAGCCCGCCAGCATAGGCTTCTGGCTCAGCCCCCAGATGGGCCGCCGTAATGATGCGGCAGAGGTTGGCGTACCCCTTCGGCCCCCTGCTGAGCAGCGTCAGGTGGCTGCCGTCTTCCAGGGTGATCTCCGCCCCCTGAATGGGCAGCAGCCCGGCTGCCAAGCAGCGTTTTTGAAACCGAACTGCCCCTGAAACGTTATTATGATCGGTAAGCGCCAGCGCAGGCATCCCCTGCAGGGCTGCCTCCTCCACCAGCGCATCCAGCCGGGATGCGCCGTCCAGAAAGGAGAACGGCGAATGGACATGCAGGTGAACAAAACCCGCCTGACCCTTGCCGTCAGTCGTAGGCCTTATACAAGAACCACGCACCGTCGGGCACCTCCCGGGTAAGCTCGTAGACGCCGCCGGCGGCGGTAGCCACCCGGTATGTTTCCCGCTCCCGCTCGCCTTCCCACCAGCGGCCTGTTTCCAGCCAGTGATCCAGCACCCTGGAGACCTGCAGCAGGACGCCCTGGTACTGAAATGTGCGGGGAGCGCCGTCCGGGCCGGCGGCCACCGCCACAGGCCGGTTGATCAGCCGGGACATCAGCTGGAAGCCCACCGGAAGGGATCAGTAAATTGGAGCATCCGCTCCCGCCACGAAAGGTCCTGCCGGAGGCCCAGCCCCACCAGCCGGGAGGGAAAGCGTTCCTGCAGCAGAAGCAGCGCCTGCTGCAGCCGCTCTTCACGCTCTGAACGCCCGGAATCGTCCCAGAGGTTCAGCTGCCGCCAGGGCATGGGACCGATCAGACTCAGGCTGACGGTGACAGCGCTGACGGCCGGCGCCTGTCCGGCAGCGCCGCCGGCAGCCTCCTGCAGGGCCTGCCGCAGAAGCTGCTGCAGCGCCTGCTGCAGGGGATATGAGGCCTGCTGCAGCTTGGCCAGCGTGCGGGCGCATTCTACCCGCGCGCCGTTGGGCAGTTCCAGGGTGAGCGCCACCTGCTGGCAGCCCTCTCCCTGCTCCGCCAGGCGGCGGGTCAGGGCCGCAGTCAGCCGGTTTACCACCTGCTCCAGGCGGTCTTCGCTGCGCAGGTCCGGCGTAAACGCTTCACGGCGGGTAAGCGCCCGGGGCGGGTAGCAGGGCCGAACCGGTTCAGGATCAATCCCCCGGCTCCATCCGGCCACCTGCCGGCCCTCCGGCCCCAGCTGCCGCACCCATTCTGCCTCGGAAACCTGGGCCACTTCGCCGATGCGCCGCATGCCCAGACGCTGCAGGCGCTGCAGCACTGCAGGGGATGCCGGCAGGTACGAAACAGGCAGGCCGGCCAGAAAACGGGCCTCTTCGCCTGGCGGCACAAAGGCCGCGGCAGCCGGACCAGTCCCTGTAAACTGGCCCGGCCGCCGCTGCAGCCACCCTGCCCTGCAGGATTCAGCCGCAGCCCGGGCCACCAGGCGGGAAGTACCTACGCCGGCAAAGGTCACAAAGCCGTAGGCAGCGGAAAGCTCCTGCAGCCGGGCCACCTCAGCCCGCAGTTCCGGCACAATGGCTTGCCCCGGAACCGGCAGAACCAGGAAGAGCTGGTGCGGCTCCACCGGCTCCAGGTAAGGGGTATGTGCCAAACAACGATCCCACCAGGCATGGGCAAAGGGCTTTACCTCAAGCTGGCTTCGCTCTGTGCAGACAGCCCGGGGCACATCCCGCAGCACCCGCCGGGCCGGCGACCCCAGCACCAGGCCGGCAGTGAAGGCTTCCCTGCAGCCATCCACCACATGCCCCTCATGCAGAACCACTGTGGGCCGGTCCGCCGGAACAGCGCCAGTCTGCCGGGCTGCAGCGGCGTAGAACCCCTGCACTTCCAGATAGCAGACCCACTGCATGCCCTTTCCCCCTTTTGATTGCTCAGCCCAGAAATATCGACTTGCGAACTTATGTTCTCCGAACACAAGTTCTGTGCCCCTATTTTATGCACCTACCTCGGGGGGTGTCAAGGCCTGCCAAACCCTATCCTTTTCCAATTGACGGTAACAGAAACCAAGAGTATACTCCATGAGGATTTGCTCTGCAGCCGTCGCTCAATTCCTCTCAGATGAGCATTCGGAACTCCAAGAAGAGTTTCCGTAAAGTATTGAGGAGGACAGTCACTGTGACCACCGCACAATGGATCTACGCGCTTCTACTTGTGGGATACGCCGGCCTGTTCCTGTTCTTCAGCCGGGTATTTTACTGGAAGTATTACGCCGATAAGAACCACTACGCACGGCGCCCCGGCGGCCTTTCAGAACAGTTTATTGCCGACCTGGCCCGCGAGAAGAACCGGGAGATCCCTCGTTTTTCGATCTTCGTCCCCGCCCGCAACGAAGCGGATGTCATTGAACGGACCATCGACCACCTCGCTGAACTGCACTACTCCCCGGATCACTACGAGGTACTGGTCGTCACCGACGAAAAGGAGGTCCAGGCCGCACAGGAAGAGCGCCAGCACATCCGCGAAGCGCTGACCAAGGCGCTGGCGGGCGAGGCTCCCTGGCCTCACACCGATAGGCACCAGGCGGTCCTGATCGCCCTCCTCAGCCGCCTCTCTCTGGAAGCGGCGGAGCTGGCAGGCAAAAAAGCCGGCTACTATCTGAGCGTGCAGGAGATCCTCAGCGTACCGGCCCATCAGCGGCAGCAGATTCTGCAGGAAATGGCCCAGACGCTTCTCACCGAGAAGCAGCGGTTCAGCCGGGAGCGGCTCTGCAAGAGCATCCAGCGGGCACTGCCCCGGGCGACAGAGAGCGAAATCGCCCACCTCTACCCCATCTTCCTCAGCTTTGCCATTCCCACCGTTATGGCTGCAGCCCAACTAAAAAACGAGCACCCCGACAGGCTGCTCGCACGCATGATGTCCGAAGCCGCCCAGGCCCGGCAGCGTCTCACCCAGAAGGTGCTGACCGCCCTGTCTGAGACCATCAGCACCCAGGTGGTCCGCCGGGTGGAATCCGCCTCGGCGGAAACCCTTGCCCAGTGGATCGACGAGGCCTGCGTCGCCGCACTGCCCACCACGCAGGAGATCGTGGAGCGCAAGCGGCGGGAGTTCGCTGCACGGCGGGACGTGCCCGGCCTGAAGCACGTCATCGTTCCCTGGGATTTCGACGGCTATGTGGACGGCGTCTGCACCGGCCGGTTCATCCCCTCCACCAAGGGCCGTGCCCTGAACTACGCCTTCCGTTTCGCCGACGACCGCTCCACCATGTGGGGCTTCTATGACGCGGAAAGCCGCCCCCACAAGGACGTGCTGCTCTACGTAGCCGCACGCCGGCTGGAGGCGGGCGAAACGTTCCAGGTGGCCCAGGGCCCGGTTCTGCAGGTCCGCAACTTCTGGCAGGACGGTCCGGTCTGCAAGGTCGCCGCCCTCTACCAGGCGGTCTCCCACGAGTGGCAGATCCCCTGGCAGCTCAGGTCCTTCCCCGTCATCGGCGGCACCAACTTCTACATGGACAGGAACCTGATGCTGAAGATCGGCGGCTTCGACAACACGGTGCTTTCCGAAGATATGGAGCTGGGCGTGAGGGCATGGCTGAAGGGGGATGCCTGGCCCGAGTTCCTGCCCTATCCCTCTTCCGAGCAGACGCCCACCAGCTTTAAGGCCTTCTTCCGCCAGCGGCTCCGCTGGGGCACCGGCTTCCTGCAGGTCTACGACAAGGTCAAGGCAGACCTCACCCTGCCGGCAGACCGCCGCAAGCGGCTCCTGCGGCGCTGCTGGTGGCAGGGCCACTTCTCCTGGACCCTTTTCCAGCTCATCGCCCTGCTGCCCATCGTGGTGACCATCCTCTACTGGAACGGCCTGATCGATCCCACCGGCGTTCCCGAGGCTGTAAAGATCCCGTTCCGATTCCTGGCGCCCTTCTACCTGGGCTTTACCTACTACTGCTTCTTCCACTTCCGGAAGTACATAGAGCCCGCCCCGCGTGCGGTGGAAGTTACCGGCCTGGCCCAGCTGCTCCTGCTCCCCGTCTGCGCCTTCTTCCTGCCCACTCCTTACAGCACTTCTCTGGTCCTGAAGTGGACAGGCCATCAGCCCAAGGGCTGGGTCAAGACTCCCCGGACGAAGGAGTAGCGTCGAGGGCGGCCTCCAGGGCCGCCAGGTCCGGCGGCAGGGGCGACGTAAAGCGCATCAGCTCGCCGGAAACCGGGTGGGCGAAGGCGAGGGTGGCGGCGTGCAGGGCCTGCCGGTCTGCCCCCCTGCCCTGGCCGTACAGCCTGTCCCCCAGCAGCGGGTGGCCCAGGTAGGCCATATGCACCCGGATCTGATGGGTCCGCCCTGTTTCTAACTGAAGCAAGACTTTGGTTGCACCGGGCCAGCGCCGCAGCACCTGCCAGTGGGTGACTGCGGGCTGGCCCGCTGCCGTCCAGTCGCCCCGCCGCACCCGCCCCTGCGCCTCCGCCTCGGCCAGCAGGGCCTCCTGCTCGGGAGTGCGGGCACCCACCGCCGCCTCCCGGGCCACGGGGTGGCCCCAAACCCGGCGGATTGGCACCGCCACCGTGCCCCGCTCTGGCTGGAGCTCGCCCTCCACGTAGGCGATGTAGTGCCTGTCCAGCTTGTGCCGCTCCAGTTCGCCAGCCAGGGCGCTGGCCACCGCTGGGTCCTTGGCGAAAAGCACCAGCCCGGAGGTATCCCGGTCGATTCGCTGCACGGGCCGGACCACCGCGGGCTCCCCCCGCTGCTGCAGGTAGTGGGCCACGCCGTTGGCCAGAGTGCCGCTGGTGTAGTCCCGCACCGGGTGGACCACCTGCCCCGGCGGCTTATCCACCACCAGGAGGTACCGGTCCTCGTAGACCACCGCAATGGGGATTGGCTCCGGCGCCACCCGCCCCTCAGCCTCCAGGCGGAGCTCCACCACCTCGCCGCCCTGCAGCACATGGGAGGTATGGGCCGGCATGCCATTCACCAGGATGCCCTGGGCGGACTTGGCCCGCCGGATAAGGGTTCGTGAGAGCCGCAGCCGGTCGTAGAGAAACTTGCCCAGGGTAATGCCGCCGGCTTCAGGCGGGACGACGTACTCCAATACTGTCACCTCGTCTAACTCGCTGCCCGGCACGCATCACCTGCGGGCAGGATCATCCCTTCTTTGGCGCCCCTTCTTTCGCTGGACATTGGGGCTTTCTTACAGTACTATTAGCATACGGAAGGAGTAGGCGAGAAGGGGGTGCGCGCTGTTTTCAATATCGGCTTTGGGGAACTGTTGATCATCCTGGTGGCCGCACTGGTCATCTTTGGGCCCCAGAAACTGCCCGAGCTGGGCCGCAGCCTCGGCCAGGGCATCCGTGAGTTCCGCAAAGCGACCCAGACCATCACCGAAGAGGTGGCCCGGGCCTCCCTGGAAGAGTCTGAAGCAGCGCAGTCCTTGCAGAAGAACCCCTAGTCGCAGCAGAAGAGCCGGACCCGCCAGGTCCGGCCCCTTTTTTTGCATTCGTCCATCAGTGGGGCAGGAGATCCACATGAGCAGCGCCCAAGTGATGGAACTCCTCTGCGATGGCCTGCGCCACATCCGGATCATGGGTGCGGGCCACCACCAGGGTATCACCATGTATGACCCGGTCGCCCCACCGCTTGCCAATGGAGTCCTCATCCCCCAGCGGCGTCTTCAGGCCGCCCGCCGTCAGGGCGTTCACCACCCACTGGCCCGGGTCGCCCTCAGCCGGAAAGCTGAGCTCGTCCCACTCGGCCTGTCCTACCACGTCCAGTTCGCCCGCCTCCAGGGCAAACTCTTCTCTGAGATGTGCCGCGGCCAGATCTGCATCGCCGCTGTCCGGAAAGACGCCAATGATGGTGTGGCCCAAACCAGATCGCCTCCTGGCACTAGTTTGCAACCACCCCGCCCATGTCATCCTCCGGCCTCAGGCCCGGCGCCCAATGGGCGCCTGCACCGATCTGGACGGAGGCTCCTCTGGCTCTTGGTTCCGGCTGCGGCCGCTCCGTGAGACCCACGTCACTCCAACGCCCACAGCGGTAACGTAGCAAGCCCATCCTGCCGCCGCCCACTGCGCGTCCCGTAGGCTGAACAGAATCGCCAGGGCTCCCACAACTGTAAGGATATGGCCTGCCCGGGGGCGGGGCCAGGAGCCGGCTGTAGCGCTCAGCAGTAGCCAGGAGCCCGGTATCAGCACGCTCAGCACCGCTCCCACGATAGCAAAGCCCAGGGGCGTGGGAAACAGGCGGGGCAGAAATGCCATGGCGGTGGAAGTAACAGCCATCAGAACACATCCGAACACGTAGAGAATTGCTCGCATGTGATCTGCCCCCTTATCCCTGAATCTTCCGACTCAAGTATACCGCCTTGCACCCCCTCCCTTCCACGGAGTACCGGGCCGTTTCGACCATTTAGCTCCCGTGGTAGAATGAAAGGGAATCTCTAACGATATGGGGGGCAGTACCTTTGTACTCTGTAGACGTCCAGTACATAGCCGAAAAGGTGATCGACCTCTGCCGCATTCCCAGTCCCACCGGATTCACCGAAGCTGCCATGGCATACGTTGAGCAGGAGCTTAACCGCCTGGGCGTCGCGGCCCGGCGGACCCCCAAGGGGGCGCTGCTGGCAGTGCTCCCCGGCAAAGACACCCAACACGTGCGAGCGCTCTCCGCCCACCTGGATACCCTCGGCGCCATGGTCAAGGAGGTCAAACCCAACGGAAGGCTGAAGCTGACCCGCATCGGAGGGTACTCCTGCCATACCATCGAAGGGGAGTACGTCCAGGTGCACACCCAGAGCGGCCGCATTATAACGGGCACCGTGCTGGTCACCAAGGCCAGCACCCACGTGTACGGTGAAGCGCACTACAAGCAGGAGCGGACCGAAGAGAACATGGAGGTCCGTCTGGACGAGCGGGTCCACAGCCGTGAGCAGGTGGAGGCTCTGGGGATTCGGGTGGGGGATTTCATCTCCCTGGATCCCCGCACCACTCTGACCCCCTCCGGCTTCATCAAGTCCCGCCACCTGGACGACAAGGCCTGTGCCGGCATCCTCCTGGGCCTGGCACAGGCGGTCAAGGCGCAGCAGGTCCCCCTGGCCGCCACCACCTACCTCTTCTTCTCCAACTACGAAGAGGTCGGCCACGGCGCCGCCGGCGCCTTCCCGCCGGAGACGGCGGAACTGATCGCGCTCGATATGGCCGCGGTGGGCGAGGGGCAGACCAGCGACGAATACTCGGTCACCATCTGCGTGAAGGACAGCAGCGGCCCCTACGACTACGAACTCTCCCGCCGTCTCCAGCAACTTGCGGAGGAGCAGGGCATTCCCTACAAGGTGGACATCTACCCCTACTACGGTTCGGACGCCAGCGCCGCCCTGAAGGCCGGCGGCCAGTTCCGCGCAGCCCTGGTGGGACCGGGCATCGATGCTTCCCACTCCTTTGAGCGGTGCCACCTGGACGCGCTGAAACATGCCGCAGCGCTGATGCTGGAGTACCTGCAGCGCTGAAGAGAGAGGGCCGGATGCTAGTCCTCGGTAAGGCGCGTAAGTTCGCCGTAGAGGATCAGCTCCGGCCCAATCACCAGAAAGCGGATGTTCAAGTTGTACCTGACCCCGTCGATCTTCCAGTCTGTGCCCTGCAGAAGGCCGTAGACCAGCATGGCGCTCACCTGGTCGATGGGGCGACCAACCTGCGCCTCGCTGAGCTGCTGCACCATCCGGCGCTCCGCCTCCAGGAGGGTGCGCCGGTCGGCCCCGGTTAACTCCACCCGCACCCGGCTCACGGTGGGCACCTGCTGGCGCAGGCGTGCCTCCTCTTTCAGCCGGGATACCTCATCCTGCAGCGCTTCAGCCCGGGCCGTCGCCTCATCCCGCTCCAGCCTGAGCTGCTGCATCCTGGGCCCCAGCAGGAGGGGCATCGCCCAGATGCTGCAGGCTGCGCCCAGGGCAAAGGCTGCAGCCAGCCGGGAGGCAGCGGCCCCTGCCCTCATGGCTGCCGGCCGGCGGCGTAGCGCAGCATCAGGTAGGCCAGGTGGGCGCCAGCGATGGCCACCACCAGGAGCAGCACCTGCCGGGCCAGCACCCGGATCTGGCCGGCAAAAAGGCCCTGCTCCAATCCCCGCAGGGGCTCAAAACTGCCGCTGAGGGCTACCAGGGCGCCCCAGAGGCGCATGTCTTCCGACAGGAAGCGCAGCCGGTCCATGGGATGGCCTCCCAAGAACAGCGAGGCCGCAGCGCCGCTTAAGGAGCCGCCCAGTGTCACGCCCATGGCGATGAAAAAGGTGCTGAGCAGCCTGGCCACCAGTGCGTCATCCACGCCAAACCCCTCCGCCGGAGCCTTATGCATGAGCGGAGGGGTTTATGCTGTCGTGCGTCCGGCGGCCTTACTGCGCACGGCGCACGGCATCCAGCACCGCCAGTTCCACGGCCAGGGCGGCCGCCGTACCCGCCAGGGTGACGTCGATGGGCTTGTCGCCGGTAGCCAGGCAGAAAAGCGTGTCGCCATCAAACATGGTGTGAATCGGGGCGATAGTCCGGGCCAATCCGTCGTGGGCCATCCGGGCTACCTTGTTGGCTCCTTCCTTGCTGAGCTGGCCGCCCACCGCCACCACGCCGATGGTGGTGTTCTGGCCTGCCGCTGCAGCGTCAGCAAAGGCGTGAGGAGCGCTGCCCTGGCCCATCAGAGCGACGGTATCCACAAAGCCATCGCCTTCTGGCCGGCGGGCGCCGGCCAGAATCCGCCCGGAACCGGGCTCCCGCACATCGCCAAACGCGTTCACCGCCACCGCAGCGGCCACTACCACGCCGCCCACCACCAGGCTGGCACTGCCGATGCCCGAGGGCGAAGCATGCTCCATGCCGAGAATCTTGCCCACAGTACAGCCCGTGCCCACGCCGACCCGGCCCCACAAAACCTCCTTGTCACGGGCGGCGGCGCAGGCTGCGTAGCCCATCTCTGCCGTCGGCCGCACCCGGGCGTCTCCGACACCTAGGTCGTAGAGCACGGCCGCCGGAACGATGGGCACCAGCGCATGGCCGGACGGAAAGCCATAGCCCCGTTCTTCCAGATAGCGCATCGCCCCGTCGGCAGCAGCCAGTCCAAAGGCGCTGCCGCCGCAGAGGAGGACTGCGTGGGCATGGGTAATCAGATTGCCGGGACGGCAGAGGTCCGTCTCACGGGTGCCCGGGGCAGAGCCCTCCACGGCCACGCCAACTACAGCCCCCTGGGGCGTCAGCACGGCGGTGACCCCGGTTTGGGCCTGCCTGTCCTGGGCATGTCCCACCAGAACACCCGGTACGTCTGTCAGATCATTTCGCTCTCCATGCTGCCACATCGCCACCACTGCCTCCCTTCGGTCCGGACATACAGCAGGCCGCCTTCCCAGGGGAAGGCGGCAGCGAGGAAGCGCCTACGCCGCAGAGCCGTGGGTGGAGCTGGGCACCCGGGAGATGAAACCGGCCCGGCCCAGGGCAGCCCCCACCGCCACTACCACCACAACGGCAAAAGCCGCCTCCACCGGCGCGCTCAGGGCGGCAGTGGTCCAGGCTGCAACCGCGTTCAGATAGCCCCGGAGAACGCCCATGCCCAGCACCAGGGTGGTGTTGGTCAGCGTGCCCACCAGGCCAGCCCCCGCCAATGCAGGCGTCTGGCCAAAGCGGCTCAGCCACCGGTAAGTATAGCCGGCAGCGACGCCGATCAGAATGCGCGGCAGAATAGCCACCAGCGGATCAGCAAACATGGGCGATCCAGCCCTGAGGAAGCTGATCAGGCCAAAGATCGAGCCGACCAGGGCCCCAACGGCAGGCCCCCCCACAATGCCGCCCAGGACGGTGGGCAGGTGCATGATGGTGATGGAACCGGCCGGCGTGGGGGCCGGGATAAACCCCAGCCCAGGAATGACGCCCAAAGCGATGCTGAGACCACCCAACAGACCAGTCATTGTTAGCTTTCGGACAGACAGGTGCACGGTGCATCCCTCTCCTTTACAAAGTGGTGACGCCCGTCGGAATATATACGGTTTTCCATAACATCTTTCCTGCCCCCTGGTTATGAAAACCGGTGGAGCGGAATCGTTATGTCCCGTACGGACTTCGGCTATCCAGTCTACTACTCGGGGCCGCCTGCTGCAACAGGCGGCCCCCAAAATCGTCTAATCCTTAAACAGCGGGAAGCGAGCAGTCAGCTCGTAGACCTCGCTCCGGATGGCGGCCAGCTTGGCCGCGTCATCCCGGGCGCCCAAGGCCCGATCGATCAGGTCGGCGATCTGCTCCATCTCTGCCTCGCCCATGCCCCTGGTGCTGACGGCCGGCGTACCGATCCGGATGCCGCTGGTGACGAAGGGCTTCTCCGGATCGTTGGGGATGGCGTTCTTGTTGACGGTGATCCCCACCTGATCCAGAACGTGTTCCGCCTTGCGGCCGGTGATCCCCTTGGGCCGCAGATCCACCAGCATCAGGTGGTTGTCGGTGCCGCCGGTAACCAGCCGGAAGCCCCGCTCCACCAGGGCTTTGGCCAGGGCCTGGGCGTTCTTCACCACCTGACCGCAGTAGGCCTTATAGGCGGGGTCGGAGAGCTGCTTGAAGGCCACGGCCTTGGCGGCGATGATGTGCATCAGCGGGCCGCCCTGCATGCCCGGGAAGACCGCCTTGTCGATGGCCTGGGCAAACTCCGCCTTGCAGAGGATAGCGCCGCCCCGGGGCCCCCTGAGGGTCTTGTGGGTAGTGGTGGTAACGATGTGGGCGTGCTCTACCGGGTTCGGGTAGTAGCCGGTGGCGGCCAGGCCGGCAAAGTGGGCCATATCCACCATCAGCACAGCGCCCACCTCGTCGGCGATCTCCCGGAACCGCTTGAAGTCCAGCACACGGGGGTATGCAGAATAGCCGGCCACGATCAGCTTCGGCTTGTGCTTGTGGGCCAGCTCCGCCACCGTGTCCATGTTGATGCGCTCGGTCTCCGGATCGAGCCCGTAGGGGATGAAGTTGTAGGTCTTGCCGCTGAAGTTGACGGGCGAGCCGTGGGTCAGGTGGCCGCCCTGGGCCAGGTTCATGCCCAGCACCGTGTCACCCGGCTGCAGCAGGGCGAAATAGACCGCCGTGTTGGCGTTGGCGCCGGAGTGGGGCTGCACGTTGGCATGCTCGGCCCCAAAAGCCGCCTTCAGCCGCTCACGGGCCAGATTCTCCACGATGTCTACGTACTGGCAGCCGCCGTAGTAGCGCTTGCCGGGGTAGCCCTCGGCGTACTTGTTGGTCAGAACGCTGCCTGCAGCCTCAAGCACTGCCTTCGGCACAAAATTCTCCGAAGCGATCAGTTCCACGTTCCGCTGCTGCCGCTCTGCCTCCTGCTGGATCGCTGCGTAGACTTCCGGATCATAGCTCTGCAAGTCGGCCATGGATTCCGCCTCCCCTGGGGTAGTATCTCCATGCAAAAGGGGAGGCCGCAGGCGCAGGAATGCCCTGCACCACGCCTCCCGCCCAGGCGACCGGCAAAAGGTCCGATGCGGCGCTTCCCCGGGGTTACCTCCCCTAACGTTCGCCAGTCACGCCGCACCTGCATGGTTTACTCTTCCTTTGTACAGGATGCACCGCAACCCTGTCAAGCGAAAATCGGCGCAACAATCCAAGCCCCACGCCTGGGGCCTATTTTCTGAGATTCCACAGATCGGAACCGTACTTTTCCCGTTCCAAAAGGGCCGCCTCCGCCTCTTCTCCTGGGGTAAGGGGCGCCGCCACCAGGGTGAGGCCGAAGGCTTCCTGAAAGCCCCGGATCATCGCGTCCCGGGCCTCCTCATACCCCACCGGGCGTCCCAGGGCCTCCTTCAGGCTGGTGGCCTTGGTCCGGTAGCGCTGGATCAGCCGCTCCCGCACTCCGTCGGGCACGTTCATCAACGAAAAGAGCAGTTCCACATCTGTGTCCAGGGGAATGGAACCGTGCTGTAAGATGGCGCCCTCTCCCCTGGTCTGGGCGCTGCCCACCGCCTTCTTGCCGTTCAGGGTCAGCTCATAGGCCGAAGCGCTGTCGAAGCAGGCGGCGTGGAAGCCCCCGGGGTCCCGCCGCCGGGGGTCCACTTCGCCGCTGGCCAGGGCCGGGCTGCCGCCCAGCAGCCGGAGCCCCGCCAGAAGCCCCTGAGAGAGCTCCCGGTAGGTCTCCAACACGCCGCCGGGCAGCAGTTCCTGCCGAATTACCACGCTGTAGGTCAGTTCCCGGTGGTGGAAGATCATGCGGCCCCCGGTGGGCCGGCGCACATAGCCGTACCCGCCCCGGCGCACCGCGTCCAGGTCGATCTCCCTGGCCATGGACTGAAAGTAGCCGATGGAGACGGCGGCCGGCTCCCAGCCGTAGAAGCGTAAGGTCGGCGGCACTTCGCCCCGCCCATGGGCCCGCATAATCGCCTCGTCGATGGCCATGTTCCGGGCTGCAGTCTGAAAACCAGAGTCGACCAGCCGCCAGTGCCGTTCCCTGAGGGTCAAACCGCTCTGCGCCTCCTGTTCCGACTCACCGGTCGCAGGTGAAGCGGAGGTTCGGGCGCCGGGCTGCCAGGGCCTCGTCCAGACGGCCCACCGCCGTCTTGTAGGGCGCTCCCTTCACCTTCTCCGGATCGGTCTTCGCCTCGTTGTAGATCCGGATCATCGCCTGGATAAACCGGTCCAGGGTGGCCTTGTCCTCCGTCTCCGTGGGCTCGATCATCATCGCCTCGTCCACGATCAGTGGGAAGTAGATGGTGGGAGGATGGATCCCCTCATCCAACAGGGCCTTGGCGATATCCAGAGTCTTTACGCCCGTCTCCTGCTTCAGCGTGTGGGCCGAGAGGACGCACTCGTGCATGCAGTACCGGTCTACGGGCAGATCGAAATACTTGCGCAGGTGAGCCATCACATAGTTTGCGTTCAGTACGGCATACTCGGAGACCTGCTTTAGTTCGGGCCCGCAGGCCAGCACGTAGGCAAAGGCCCTGGCCACCACGCCGAAGTTGCCCCAGAAGCCGGTCACCTTGCCGATGGACTGGGGCCGGTCCCAATCAAAGTAGTACTGCCCGTCCTTCACCTCTACCGTGGGCACTGGCAGGAAGGGCGCCAGGAACTCCTTCACCCCCACGGGCCCGCTGCCTGGGCCGCCGCCGCCGTGGGGCGTCGAGAAGGTCTTGTGCAGGTTCAGGTGGACCACATCAAAGCCCATGTCGCCGGGGCGGGCGTAGCCCATGATGGCGTTCATATTGGCGCCGTCGTAGTAGACCAGTCCGCCCGCCTCATGAACGATCTGGGCGATCTCCTGCACATGGGGATCGAAGAGCCCAAGCGTCGAGGGGTTGGTCATCATCAGAGCGGCGGTGTCAGGCCCCACCACCTGCCGGAGCGCCTCCAGGTCCACCGAGCCGTCCGGCGCGCTCTTTACCGTCACCACCTCGCATCCCGCCATGGCAGCAGTGGCCGGGTTGGTACCGTGGGCGGAATCCGGTACAATCACCTTCCGGCGGGCGGTGTCGCCCCGGGATTCGTGATAGGCCCTGATGATCAGGATGCCAGTCAGTTCGCCGTGGGCGCCGGCGGCAGGCTGGAAGGTCATCCGGTCCATGCCGGTGATCTCGCAGAGCCAGCGCTCCATGGTGTGCAGCAGCTTCAGGTTCCCCTGCACCGTCTCTGCCGGCTGGAGCGGATGGGTCTGGGCGATGCCCGGCAGCCGGGCTGCCTCCTCGTTCACCTTCGGGTTGTACTTCATGGTGCAGGAGCCCAGCGGATAGAAGTCCACATCCACGCCGTGATTCAGCCGGGAAAGCTGGGTGAAGTGGCGGACCACATCCACCTCCGAAACCTCCGGCAGATTGGCGGGGGTGCTCCGCAGATACTCCTCAGGAATCAGCTCCGCCGGATCGGCCGTGGGCACATCCGGCTGAGGAAAGCGCAGCGCCCGCTTGCCGGGGGAGGATACTTCAAAGATAAACGGTACAGCGGCCATCTATTTCACCTCCCCCAGGGCAGCCACCAGGGCGTCGATCTGCTCCCGGGTACGCTGCTCCGTTACCGCGATGGTCATGGCGTTGGGCAGTTCCGGATACTCCCGGGAGGTGTCGAAGCCGCCCAGGATCTTCTTGCCCAGCAGGCGCCGGTTGATCTCCGCCGGCGGCTCGGGGCAGAGCACCGTGAACTCCTTGAAGAAGGGCGCCTGGGCTGCCAGCCGGTAGCCCGGCAGTGCGGCGATCTGCTTCGCCGCGTAGTGCGCCTTCTGCAGGCAGAGGTTGGCCACTTCCCGCAGCCCCTCCTTGCCCAGCATGGTGAGGTAGACGGTGGCAGCCAGAGCGTTCAGAGCCTGGTTGGTGCAAATGTTGGAGGTGGCCTTCTCCCGCCGGATGTGCTGCTCACGGGCCTGCAGGGTCAGTACCACCCCTCGCTGCCCCCGATTGTCCACCGTGGCGCCGGCCAGCCGGCCCGGCATCTTCCGCATGAAGCTCTCCCGGGTGGCCAGAATGCCCAGGTAGGGCCCGCCGAAGGAGAGGGCACTGCCCAGAGACTGACCCTCGGCCACCACGATATCCGCCCCGTACTGGCCCGGCGCCTCCAGGAGGCCCAGGGAGATGGGATCCACCGCGGTGATGAAAAGGGCGCCCCTGGCGTGAGCCAGCTTTTCGATCTCCCGGACCGGCTCCAGGAAGCCCAGGAAGTTGGGCGTCTGCACCAGCACTGCGGCCACCTCGTCGGTGACCAGGGCCGCAAGCCGCTCCAGGTCGGTACGGCACTCCGTCAAGGGCGCCTCCACCACCTCCACGCCCGACGCGTGGGTGTAAGTCCGGAGCACCCGCCGGTGGTTGGGATGGACCGAGGCGGCCACCACGACCTTCCGGCGCCGGGTCTGGTTCAGGGCCATGTGGGCCGCTTCGGCCAGGGCCGAGGCGCCGTCGTACATCGACGCGTTGGCCACATCCATGCCGGTCAGTTCACAGACCAGAGACTGGTACTCGTAGATCACCTGCAGGACGCCCTGGGAGATCTCGGGCTGATAAGGGGTATAGGCGGTCAGGAACTCGCCGCGGCGGACGAAGGCGTCCACCGCAGCGGGGATGTAGTGATCATACGCGCCGGCTCCCAGGAAGCAGATGTACTGCTGGGTATCTGCATTCTCCCGGACCAGATCCCGCATGGTGGAGAGGATCTCCATCTCGGTCTGGGCCGGGGGCAGGTTCAGGGGCCGGTTGAGGCGGATATCTGCCGGGATGTTGGCGGCGAAGAGCTCTTCGGTGGAACTTACGCCGATATCCCGGAGCATCGCCTCCTTGTCAGCCGCCGTAATGGGAATATAGCGCATGACTACTGGCCGGCCTCCTCCACAAACTTGGCGTAGGCATCCGCATCCAGAAGCTGGTCCAGATCAGCAGGATTGGCAAGCTCAATCTTGATCATCCAACCGGCCCCGTAGGGATCCTGGTTGACCAGCTCCGGGCTGGCCTCCAGGTCACCGTTGATCTCGATCACCTTGCCGGAGACGGGGCTGTAGAGATCAGAGACCGTCTTGACGGACTCCACCACGCCGAACTGCTCGTGCTGCTTCAGCACCCGGCCCACCTCAGGGAGTTCGACGAAGACCACGTCGCCCAGCTGGTCCTGGGCAAAGTCGGTGATGCCCACGATGCCGGTGTTCCCCTCCACCTTGATCCACTCGTGCTCCCTGGAATACTTCAGGCCCGCAGGCGTCTTCAGGTCCGCCATAGATCCCATCCTCCTCTTTTCTGCTGTCACACAGGGCGCCGGGCTGCCGGATCAGCCATCCTTCCCGCGCCGCTCGGCGGCCCGCCGAAACTCAGTGAACCAAAACCAGACTGCGAAGGCAAGGCCGGCTAGGGCCGCCAGCCACTCCCACCACGCTGTAGAACGCCTGACAATCACACCGACCATGTACATGAGCACCACGGCGGTGGCTGCCAGCACCATAGCCCTTCCACTCTGCATGGCTATCGCCTGTACTGGGGCCGGTAAAAGGGCGTCTCCACCACCCGGGCTGCCACCGCCTTGCCCCGGATGATCACATCCAGCTCCGTGCCCACCTCGGCAAGCTCAGGGGGCACGTAGGCCAGGCCCAGGTTCTTGCCCAGCGACGGCGCAAAGGTGCCGGTGGTGATGTGCCCCACCACCTGACCGTCCTTGGCCACCGGGTACCCCTCCCGGGGAATGCCGCGGCCCACCATTTCCAGCCCCACCAACTTCCGGCTGACCCCCTTTTCCTTCAGCGCTGCCAGGGCCTCCCGGCCGGTAAAGTCTACGCCTTTCTTGAGCTTTACGAAGGAGCCCAGTCCTGCCTCGTAGGGAGTGATCTCATCGCTCAGCTCATGACCGTACAGCGGCAGTTTCGCCTCGAAGCGGAGCGTATCCCGGGCGCCCAGGCCGCAGGGGCGGATCCCGGCCCCCTGGCCTGCGGCCAGCAGGGCGTTCCACAGGGCGACGGCATCTTCGGCCCGGCAGTAGAGTTCAAAGCCATCCTCCCCGGTGTAGCCCGTTCGGGAGAGGACCAGAGTCTCCACCCCGGCCACGACAACGCCGCTCTTTGCCCGGTAGAAGCCGATCTCCCCCAGGGCCAAGCCCTGCACCAGTGGCTGCAGGATCTCTTCCGCTTTCGGCCCCTGCAGGGCAATCTGCGCGACCTCAGCCGAGATATTCCGCAGGGTAAGGTCCTTCAGCCCGGAAGCCGCCAGCGCCTGGCTGACCCAGTCCCAGTCTTTCTGGATATTGCCCGCGTTGACCACCAGCCAGTAGCGGTCGTCCCCCAGCCGGTACACCAGGATGTCGTCCACCACGGTGCCGTTCTCCCGGCACATGAAGCTGTACTGCGCCTGGCCCACCTCCAACCTGGCCGCGTTGTTGGTGCTCACCAGCTGAATCAGGGCCAGCGCATCCGGGCCAGTCACCTCGAACTCTCCCATGTGGGAGACGTCAAAGAGGCCCGCTGCCTCCCGGACCGCCTTATGCTCCTCCAGCACACTGGTGTACTGGACGGGCATCTCCCACCCGCCGAAGGGTACCATCCGGGCGCCAAGCTGTTTGTGGGTCTCGAAGAGCGGCGTCCGCTTCAAGGACTCCTCCACGCCCATCCACCTCCGAACTGCCTCCGAATTAGTCTGCTCCAGACTCTCCTGGAAAAATCAAGAAGGACAGGGGAGACACTGGACCCGTAGGCCCCGCTGTCTCCTCTGTCCTCGCAACCTGAGAGTTTCGCTCGGCGGCGTCGGCCGCGAACCTTCCCCTTGGGTGGCCCCTGCTCATGCAGGAGCACTCTCCAGAGTTCCGTCCAACCCCGGTCGCCTGTGCCTGAGAGATTCTGCCCGGTTCCAGCTCCCCGGGCGTTGCTCCTTCGGCGTCCGCCGGAACAGGTCCGGCGGAACTCTTCCAGGGTCATCATCCGTCTTGATGGACTTTACCTTCTAACTATTCCCCATTGCCTTTGGAATTCCTGCCGGCAGCTCATCATCGAAGCGGTAAATCCAGTAGCGCTCTTCGCTGCGCTGCTTCATCGCCTCTTCCCGCACCTTCGGATCCCTGGCCATCTGCGCCTCCAGGTCGGCCAGCGAAGCGGCGCTCTGGGAGCGGTGGGCCTGAATGGCAGCCATCTTAATGGAGAGCACATCGCTGCAGTCCAGAACTACATCAGGCTCGCCCAGCTCATCGACGTTCGACCCAAAGGCCCGCAGATAGAGCTTCGGCCGCTTGGCCGCCGGGATGGCTCTGAGTGTGCGCACCACCGCCGCCCCCAGGGCCATATGGTCCGGGTGGACGCTGTACTGGGGATGATAGGTGATCACCAGAGACGGCTGGATCTCCCGGATGATCGCCTCCAGCTGCCCGTCCAGAACCGCCGGATCGACAAACTCCACGGTCTTGTCCCGAATGCCCAGGAAGCGGAGGTCCTGAATGCCCAAGATGCGGCAGGCCTCCCGCAGCTCCCGCTCCCTCAGGGCCGGCATGCTCTCGCGGGTGGCGATGATGGGCATCCCCATGTTCCGGCCCATCTCCCCGCGAGTGGCGCAGACGTAAGTGACGGGCACCCCCGCCTGCGTGTAGCGTGCGATGGTACCGCCGGTGGCAAAGGACTCGTCATCCGGGTGGGGAAAGACGACCAGAACATGACGTTCCACAGTAGGTACCCTCCTTCGCCTAGAGCGGAAACGGCGTCCGGCTCAGTTCCAAAGCCACAGCCAGACGGCCGTGGTCGTCATGGCCGGCCAAAAGAAGCCGGCCCTCGCCGTCCACTTCCCAGTGGGTGAGGCCTTCGGCGTAGATCCAGCCGCCCTCCATCTGCAGGCCTGCCCGGTACGGTCCGGTTCCTGCCAGCACCGCCCGGTGGAAGCGGACCTGCGCATTGCGGACGTAGGCGCAGATCGCCATCTGCTTGACCCCGTTCTTGCCCTCTGCGGCGTAGGCGCCGTTGGTAGTCTCCAGGTGCAGATAGACCTCCTGGTCAACAAAGGCCGCCAGGGCGGCCTGGGTCTGCTCCAACTGGATGGGCTCCATTCTCAACCCCCCTGTTGGATTGTTTCCTAAAATATAGCACCCCGTTAATCCTCGGGCAAGCGCCGGGCGGCGTTGCCGGAGAGGAGGATCACATGGGGGCTCTGCTCTTCCGGATGCGGCACCACCCGCACCCTGCTTCCGTAAACCGCGCCCACCACGGCTTCGGTCACCACCTCGGCCGGGGTTCCTTCCACACAGATCCGCCCGTCCTTGATCATCACCATCCGGTGGGCATACTGGGCAGCCAGGTTCAGGTCATGCAGCACCGCCATCACCGTCAGTCCCTCGCCGTTCAGCCGGCGAATCAGGTCCAGCAGGTCGATCTGGTGGGCGATGTCCAGGTGCGAGGTGGGCTCATCCAGAATCAGCAGCCGGGGCTCCTGGGCCAGAGCGCGGGCCAAGAGCACCCGCTGCCGCTCACCGCCGCTCAGGGCGGTAATCAGCCGGCTGCGCAGCCCATCGGTGCCGGTCATCGCCATGGCCTGTTCCACCACGCGCCGGTCCTCCGGCGTGGCGGCGCTGAACCGCCGCTGGTAGGGAATCCGGCCCATCATCACGACCTCTTCAACGGTAAAGTCAAAGTCCACCGCCGTCTCCTGGGAGAGCACCGCCATCACCTGGGCCACATCCCTCCGCCGCAGCTGGTTCAGGTCCTTCCCTTCCAGCAGAATGCGGCCGGCCGACGGCTTCAGAGTGCCGCTCACGGCCTTCACCAGCGTGGATTTGCCGGAGCCGTTGGGCCCCACCACCGCCACAAACTCACCGGGTGCAATGGTCATGGACAGGTTCTTCAGAACGGGGCGCGAGCCGTACCCGCATGTAATATCTTCAATCGAGACAAGCACGACACCACCCCCTCAGCGGTCCTGGGGGATCATACGCCGGCGGAGAAGCCACAAGAAGAACGGGCCGCCCACCACCGCCATTACCAGTCCCACCGGAATCTCCACAGCCGCCAGCAGGCTGCGGGCAAGGGCGTCCGCTGTAACCAGCACCACGCCCCCCACCAGGCCGGAGACCGGCAGAAGGTAGCGGTGGTCCGGTCCGATCAGGATGCGAACCAGGTGGGGCACAAGCATCCCCACAAAGCCGATGGTGCCGGAGAAGGCCACCGCACCTGCGGTAAGCAGCGTGCCGCCTAGCAGCACGATCTTCTTTACCCGCTCCACCTCAACGCCCAGGTGCTGGGCCTGCTCTTCGCCCATCAGCAGGGCGTTCAGTTCTTTACCGTAAAAGAGCAGGATGCCCGCGCCCACCCCCAGATAGGGCAGCAGCCAGGCCACCTTCGGCCAGTTGGCGCCGCTCAGGCCGCCCATCATCCAGAAGACGATGACATCCCGACTGGCGGAATCGGTAAAGTAAACCACCAGCGAAATCAGCGAACTGCAGATGGAGCCCACTGCCACCCCGGACAGCAGCAGCGAGACAGTGGAAACCCGCGAGCCGTGGGCAGCCAGGCTGTAGACCACCAGCATGGTTAGGATGCCCCCGGCAAAGGCGCCGGCGGGCACAGCTCCCAGGAAAGTGACCGGGAGGCTGCCGAGGCCAGCAATGACCAGGGCGGCGCCGAGGCCGGACCCGGCGGAGACCCCCAGTATGTAGGGATCGGCCAGTGGGTTCTTAAAGAGCCCCTGGTAAGCGCATCCCGCCACCGCCAGGGCCATACCCACCAGCGCGCCCATAAGCACCCGGGGCAGACGAACGCTCAAGAGAATCGTCTCGTGGGCCTGGGGCCAGGTGCGGTCTACAGTAATCCCCGGTACCCGGGAGAGGATGATCCGCATCACCTCATCCGCCGGAATCTGTACCGAACCGATGCCAGCTGCGATTACCACGGCGAGGACGAGAGCCAGCAGTGCGATAATGCCGGCCCTCCGGCCCCTTGTCGACCTGGATAACTGTAAACCCCCGGCCTGGGCGCCGGGGGCTAGTTCCAAATGACGTTTGCGCAAGTGCTCCGCCATGGTCTCCCCCTTTCTTCCGAAGGTTGAGCTCCCAATAGGATCAGGCAGGTTTCCTGGCTTCGGATCGTCGCCCACTCCCCCTGCCTTCCCAGCGTACGCCAGTGGCCTGGACGAAGGGGGGCTACCCGTTACAGTGGCGGGACCGCGCCGGACTTGCACCGGCTTCCCTTTTACCTCCCGGCGTGGAACCGGGAGCACCTGATCCACCTTATTTGGTTTGCTTAAATACCAGTATAGGCGGCATTCCGTACCATGACAACCCTTGGATAATATGTGTCCCGAGATGACGGTGCATCGCTCTCCTCCCGAGATTCCGGGGCCTTATGTCAACAGCAGGCAGCCGTTACATAAGATGTAGCAGTTCGAGCATGCAGGAGGTGCACCATGCCCGAGGCAGTGCTGCCCGTCCTCGTGGGAGAAGATTCGGGTCAGGTCTTGGAGGACGTGGAGGTAGAGTTCCCGGAACCTGCCCTGGAGCTGGGCAAGATTGAGAAACACGTGGAGATCGACCGGTGCGAGGTGATCCCGGGCAAGGTAATCGTAATTGGCCGGGTCGTGAAAAACATTCCCTTCAAGACCCAGAGCTCCAATCACTGCCGCCGCCCCGAGGGACGGCGAACCCGGGTCATCTGCGGCGACCTGCGCCACTGCACGGCTTTCATCCCCTTCAAGCTCTTTATTGAGATCCCCGGCGCCGAAGAGGGCGACCGGTGTGAAGTGGTGGAAGCCTGTGTGCTGGGCGAAGTGGATACGCTGGTGGATGAAAACGGCGATGGCTGCTTCGAGCGGCTGGAGGAGACCATCGACATTCACGTGCGGGTCCGGGTAATCCGGGATACGGTGATGAACGTCTGCGCGGCCCGGAAGCCGATTCGGCGGAAGGTCCGCTTTCAGCCGGACCGGCACCACAAGCGGTGCTGCTGCCGGTAAATCCAGATTATGTAACCTCCCGCCCATAGGGCGAATAGGTTGAAGGTGGACGATGGGCTGAAGGAGGCTACGTACCGGTGGGACACAAGTACACCATTGAGGTTCCCGTGGTCGTCAACAGCAACACAGCCCAGGTGCTGGTGGTTACGGAAATCCCCCTAACACCTCCTGCATTCAAGATCGATGAGATCCACAAACTAATCGAGATAGATGACTGCGCAGCCACCTG
>Ga0134090_1000649_pt1 | contig 27513 bp, 25 predicted proteins | sample 1_4taG_FD_94453 | JGI IMG/M metagenome (GOLD analysis project Ga0134090, IMG submission 94453) | Switchgrass degrading microbial communities from high solid loading bioreactors in New Hampshire, USA - 1_4_20_6_A1 metaG | ecosystem: Engineered > Bioreactor > Semi-continuous > Anaerobic >...
TCTGTCCCGTTGGCAAAGTTTGCTGTTAGTTTTGCAGAGGATAAAGGTGATTTTATCGGCAAGAAAGCATTGCTTAATCAGTTTGAAGCACTTCAGAGAATTATGAAGAAAGATTTCTCGGACATTACTGATTTGCCTAAGATTCTAAGGCTTTTTGCATTGACTGATAAGGGTATTGGTAGAAATGGTTTCAAGGTGTTCAAGGATGGAGTAGAGGTAGGCTATGTAACCAGCGGCACTATGGTACCATATTACAAGACTGAAGTTAATGGCTTGAATGATGTTCAGAAGGAAGAAAAGGACATAAGAGCTATAGGCATTGCCCTTGTTGATAGCCATGTGGTGGTAAATGACCAAATTGAAGTTGAAATCAGAGGAAAAAGGGCCAAAGGCATCATAGTGCCCTATCATATGAAGGCAAATACACCTACATAGGCGAGAGTAATATTTATATTATAAATAAAGCTAAAACAAAAGCCTTTGATATCATTATAAGAATACTTCTTGTTATTCCTTTTTTGCTTATACTAACAGGTTCTTCGTTATGGTTGATATTTACTGCAATAGACATTTATTTGTTTGGATTTGGTGTTCAAATTTATTATACAATTAAGTTAGGCAGGGAAATGTAATAATCATCTATATATGCAGCTTTCTATGAATTTTTATCATAGAAAGCTGTTTTCATAAGGTCGGGTAAAATAAAAAACTACCTCCTACTTATTAATCATCTTGCTCCTGGTTATCACTTCGTTCTATCTCATCTGATTTTAGATAAAGTCTTATTATAAATCGTGTAGATGTAAAAACTTACAGGTAATTAGTATAATGCATTATCAAATTATTTGACAGTGACATGGAATAGAATTACAATAAAGAAAAATGACAAAATATAGAGAATTATAGGGAAAAAGATAGAATATTGTAATATAATTAAAGTGGTTGATTAGATATTTTGAAATAATGCATGTAACAATACTTAAAAATAATTTGATAAAGGGGGACTTAAACTATGGAAGCATATACATCAAAAGTTAACAAAGTTTTATTCAAAATCATGGTCTTAGGGATTCTAGTAACTATTCCGTTTGCAGTGTTAGGCACATTTAATTCACTTGTTCCAACTATAGCACTAGTTGTTGGAGTAGTATTATCAGTAGCGTTAAAAGGCAAAGAAAATAATGATGAAATTGTTAGACTCATATATTTAATAGCTCTTTTTATTACTTTTGCTGCAATTATGATTGATAAGCCTATAATAGCTACAGGAGAGGGGTGTTTAGCCATATGTGCTGCGGCAATATATTTTAGGAAATGGATTGTTGTACTATATGGCGGAGGTATTTCGGCTGTTGTAAGTTATATCTATTTTATAAATCATAGTTATAATACTGAGGTTTTTATAATTAATTTGAGCTGTATAGCATTTGTGTCCATAGTGTTGTTTTTATTACAAAATGGGGAAGTGAGCTTATTATAGAAGCAAATAATAATGAGAAACAAGCAAAAGAACTTCTTAAGAACATGGAAAAAACTATTAAGGTTATCAGTAAGAACACTTCTTCCTTGGATAATGATATATTAAATTCCTATAACAATCTAAGCGTTATACATGAAACAAGCAATGCCATGTCTGCACAAGTAGAAGAAATGACAGCAGGCATATTAACACAAACAAAGAGCATTTTTCAAATTAGTGAGATGATGTATGAGGCTGATCATAAAATATCGGAGGTTAATGGTTTTAATGAAGAATTATCAGCCATATCAAGGAAAACTAAAGCTGTTGTTTCAGAGGGATATGAAAAAATAAATAGCATGGCTAAACAAATGGAGATTATCGATGAGGTAGCAAATAATTCATATGAAGCTGTTCAAGAGCTTAGCAATAGAATGAATAGAGTTACTGAATTTCTTTCTGGAATAAATCAGATATCTGAACAAACTAATTTATTAGCTCTTAATGCATCTATAGAAGCAGCAAGAGCAGGAGAGGCCGGAAAAGGATTTGCTGTGGTAGCAGAGGAAGTCAGAAAGCTAGCCGAAGAAAGTAGAGATATAGTAAAAGAAATAGATGAAATATTAAATCAAGTCAAGGATATAACGGAAAGGGTTTCTGATGAGGCAAATAAATGCAATGAAGTAACTAAGGAAGGGAAGAAAATCACAATACAAGTAAATGAGAATTTTAAGAAGATACAAGAGTCCTTCAACAATATCGACCAATTTTTGGTGAATGGTATTGATAGATTAAAAAATACAATAGTATTATTTTCCAATATACGTCAGGAAACCGAGTGTATAGCTAGTGTTTCTGAGCAACATAATGCTTGTGCAGAGGAGCTAACAGCGACTGCAGAAGAGAATAAGACTAATATTGATATCTTATATAATTCTATGGGAAATATCAAAAATGCAAGTAATGAACTGAAAAGCATTATAACTGGAGATAATTCTATACAAGAATAAGTGAAAAAAATTATTTGTTGCTGTTGCAGCGACATTGAGAGCCATTTCTCAAAAGTACTGAATATGATTCTCATAAACTTTTTGAGTGAAGGAATAATTATCATGAATATGGGTGTAGAACATGTATTGTTGATATAATATAAAGCTTCTTTTTGTTTTTATACATATGGATCTAGCCAAGAAGGAGCTTTTATGGCGCAATTTATGTAAAACTTGTCAAAGACTTATATTAGTCCCCTACACGGAAATCTCCAGTTACATAATATGAAGCTTGTGATTTTACAATGAGTTGGCCATGTTCATCAAAAATCTCTCCTACTGCTCGCATGATAGTTTTTCCATTGCTGATTACTTCACCGATGGCAGTAAGAGTGCTTTCTATAGGTGCGCTTTTTATATAGCTGATGTTCATATCAATGGTTACTACTTGTTTACCGAGAGTTGTACAGGAAGTTCCCATGGCTGTATCGCAAATGGAAGCGAGAGTGCCTCCATGTACTGTTCCATAAATATTGCTATGCTTTTGAGAAGTTTTTATTTTATATACACTCCTTCCCTGTTGAAGTTCTTCAATTTCAAGTTCCAGAAAATTTTCAAGGATTGAAGTTTGATGGATGTCCTTAAAATATTTATATAGCTGCGAAATATATTCTTGAGTCATAAAAATTACCTCCGATAATTATTATAATTTTTTCAATAAAAAGTAGGTCATTGAAATGGATATAATCTTCTTTACCATACTAAATAGTATAATATAAATGATAACAACAATATGTACTATAGTAAGAATGACAATATTATAATAAGAGCTTCCCAAAAAATCAAAAAAGAAAAAGGGAGTTAGGATGGATCCAGCTCCCTTAAATATAGTCCAGAGATATGAACTTTCAAGTTATTTTATTGTTATGAATCTGCTATTTGTTTTCCTCGAGGAAGTCATAAACGAACTGTGCGGCCAGAGCCGAGCTCATGTGTATTTTATTCTCGTCAACTTTTTAGATGAAACCGTTGAGATTCCTTTTGCTATGCAAGTAAAGTGCTTCATGCTTGGGAGAAAAGGAATAACAAGAGTTGGCGGACATATTCCAATATAAATATAATGAACTTTTCCAAAAGATTAATTGATTTATATGAAGAATAGTGAAAATATACTAATTATATACTATATTTTCATATATTACCACATACTCCTTATTTAAGTTTTTAAAGATAATCGGAAGCAAACTGCTTAATTAAATAATCAACGTGACCTTCAAAATTATGAAGCTATTGAAGTTATTGAAAATTATTGAATTAATAACTTGTATAGAGATAATTTCGTCATCCTATACTATGATTAATCACTTTAATCATTTTATAAGGAAAGAAGGGATTGATTTGGATAAAAGTTCTAAAAGGGTGGCATCATTCTTATTAATATTGATAATGACTTTTTCAATGGTGTTATTACCAGATACAGCTATTGAAGCTCAAGTCATAGATGAAAAAAAAGAGGTTAATCTTGTGGTAGATTCACCAGGCAATGTAGATGTATTACCAAAGAAATTCCGTAAAACAACAGATTTAAGTATAATAAAAGACAATAAAAATCTAAATTTAACGGGATTAGATAAACTAAATATTTCTGGCAGTCAGCAATTCTCAGCGAAAAACTTGCCCATGTTGATTGATGCAATTGGAACTTCACTGCCAATAACTGTAGTAGACTTGAGGCAGGAGTCCCATGGGTTTATCAATGAATACTCCGTAAGCTGGGCAGACCAAAAAAACAATGCCAATGTTGGATTGACCAGAGACCAGGTTTTGCTGGATGAAGTAAATAAACTGAACAGTATTAAATTAAGTGTTCCTATTAGTTTTTATAATCATCCTAAGTTAACTGTGATACCCACAAAAGTCCAAAACGAGGATAATCTTGTAAAGTCAAAAGGGTTGTCTTATCTGCGTGTAACTGTAAGAGACGGAGGAATACCCACCGATGACATGGTTGACTACTTTGTAGATGCCATAAAGGCACAACCGAAAAACGCGTGGCTTCATTTTCACTGCAAGGAAGGTATTGGAAGGACTACTACCTTTATGGTCATGTATGACATGATGAGAAATTATAAGTCAGCTAGTGCAGATGAAATCATAAAGCGACAGTTGGCTTTGGCAAATTTTAAGGAAAGTACAACCCAATCCTTCTACAATAAGGAAAGGATAGGTTTCTTGAATCAATTCTATGAATACTGTAAAGCTCATGGAAATAACTTCGATGTAGAATGGAGTCAATGGAAAAAAGCTGCTGCCAATTCAGCAGCTTTTCCTTTTAAACTGATTTCTGATATATTTTCCAGCTATATGAAGAATCCGGTATTGCCGAGGAGCTTGTATGTTGTATCTCTGGACTCTATGACACCAAGTGAAAAAGCCATGATTTCAAGCCTGCAGGGTATAGTAAACGGATGTTCCGTTTCACAGATATACACACTTAGTTCTTCCCATCCTGACTATAAAATATGGTTGGAGGATTTAAGGGATAATTATAATGTTTATTATAAGATAATTTCTGATCCCTGGGAATTGATAAGCATTTACAAGGACTATATAAATGGATATATCATATATGGCAGCAAAGTACAAAAAGATCCTTCCATAAACAATGCTTGTTCTCTTGCTTCGTTAACCAATGCTATAGTTGTGGAAGAATCACTTGAGGATAAAGTGAAGAGCTATGGTATAGAAAAAATGATAGGAGACTGCCGCAATACCGACGAAAGCTGGGCTTATGAAAATCTGTGGGATAAGGGGCTAAATCACTCCATGGTAATTCAGCTTTCTCCTGACAAAGCAGCTCCATTGAGAGACTATGCCATTATGACAAAATCGCTTGTATTCTATGAAGACAGTGTAGATGAAACTGATTTGAGAAGCAAAGTATTTTCATCAATGAAAGGAAATGCTGTTTGTTTGGGATGGGGACCTGATGAGTTCATCAATGTAAGTACGGCTTCAAAATATGGTGTTGCTGTAGTGGCAGCAGATTGGTCATATAATCTGACTACTTTAAGCGCATTTCCGTTAAAATCTATACCTAAAAAACCATTGCCACCTGTTGTGAAAGAGGATAATGTTCATTATGTGACTTTTCTCATGTCAGATGGAGATAATCAGCAGTGGAATTTGGGCAATAATTATTCTATTTATAAATGGTTTGGACATCCAAATAGATACAAGCTTAACTTGGGGTGGACCATTAGCCCGTCGCTATACTATTTGGCACCCACTGTATTTCAATTATATTATCAAGGCATAAGCAATGAAGAGGCAGATAACAATTTTATCGTATCACCGTCAGGAAACGGATATATTTTTCCAAGCAAATATGACATAAGGAAACTAGGTTCATATATCAATGTGCTGAATAGCTACATGGAGCGAGTAAACCAAAAGTATGTTGCTATAATAGACGACTCTTCCTTGTATGATGTACAACTGTGGGATAAGTTTACTGCAAAACCAAACATAGATGGGATATTCTATCTTGACTATAGCAGGCATGATAAATATAAGGGAGAAATTTTATGGTCCAATGATAAACCAGTCGTATCCTGCAGGGATTTGCTGTGGAATAACATTACCAGTGAAGATGAACTGGTAAAAAGAATTAATGAAAGAGTTAATGCAGGAGAAACAGATATAACAAAAACCAGTGCCTATACTTTCGTTTATGTCCATGTATGGAGTAAAGGCGTCAATAATGTTGAAGAGATTGTAAACAGGTTAAAAAAGAATCCCAAAGTAAGAATAGTAACTCCTGAAATGTTCATGGAATTGATAAAGAATAATGTGAGGCATCGGGAACGGTTCTCGGTGTCTTATTTAAAAACATAGAGAGGATTTTTATTTCTGATATATTGGATGTGGGGTAGAGCTACCTTCTTTAGTTCAAAAAAGCTGGGCTTGTTGAGTATTACTATGATTATAGTAGGCAAATATAAATATTATTTATGAAAAGTTATGGTTTTGAGAGTTTATTTCAAAGCTGTATAATACCATTGGTGTTTCATAAAAATAAAGAAAGGGAGTGTTTGGCATGATTAAAATGACAATAACAGCTAAGTTAGCAAGGAGGGTACATATCCTATAGGCCCTCCAAGTAAATTATTGAAATTCAGGGGGTAACTATGAGGATTCAAAAAGATAATATTGTAATCAGAAGCGCTATTATTGATGATGCCATTCAATTAAACAAGTGGTGGAATGACGGCAAGGTTATGGAACATGCAGGTTTTCCAAATGGGTTAGGAGAGCCTATAGAAGATACTATTGAAAACATTAAAAGAAGGACGGACATATTAAACCAGCTTTGCATTATAGAAATTGACGGTGAAGCTGTAGGTGAGTTGAGCTACAGCATTAAAGGGGATACAGCATATCCTGGATGGAAAATATGCAATTTTAATTATCAGAATAAAGGGTATGGTCCCAAAATCATCATGATGCTGTTCGAATTTCTTTTTACAGATGAAGCCATTAATTCAAAATGTGAAGTAGAAAAAATTGCTTGGGATACCATGCTGGAAAACGAAAGGGCCCAATTTGTCTATGAAAATAAAATTGGAGCCAGGAGAATTGGAATAAGAAAAGACTGTTGGAAGGATCAGAATGGCAAGTTGAGAACTGTTGTTGACTATGAACTTAGCAGGGAAGAATTCTTTAAGGTTAAAGAAGAAAGATTTGCGTAGCTTGATTTAGTTTAAAATATGTAATGATATTCAAAACAAAGCATTAGGCTTATATACTTAAGCCTAATGCTTTGTTTTGAATGAGCCTATTTTTAATAGATTCATGTATCTTAGGAATATGTGCCTTTTATACTGTTATTTACAAAATATGGAAATGAAGTTGGGGAATTAAAGTCATATAAGAATTAAGGGGTGAATAAGGTGGTTAAATTACGAAATCTTCTTCAAATTGAAGAGTAAATTTGAGGAGGGTAAAAATGAACAAAGTAATTATTAAAGAAGATGTAATACCTGAAATAGACCAATTAGCAGTCTTGTATAACGATGCAGGATGGTATACTTATACAAATGATGTAATAAAGCTGAAAAATGCTGTCCAAAATTCGTTAAAAGTGATTACTTCATGGGACAATGAAAAACTGGTTGGACTCATTCGTGTGGTAGGAGATGTTTTTTTTTCATCGTTTATATACAAGATATTTTGATTTTAGAAGAATACAAAGGACAAGGCATTGGGAGCCGATTATTAATGCTGATTCTGGAACGCTATAAAACGGTTCGCCAGATAGTTTTAATGACGGAGCAAACCGAAAAGACAATAAATTTTTATAAGAAAAACGGGATGATAAAAGTCGAAGATTACAATTGCGTTGCTTTTGTGAGGTTTAATGGAAATTAGCAGAAACATGGCTGTATTTTTTTGAAAAATACCTGTCATGACTTTGAAAATAACAATAAAATAGGCCATGTTTTGAACTAAATAGAAGAGTAATGACAGGTTATACTGAATTTAATAAAACATGACATACAGTTGTCATATTAAAAAAAGTATAATTATAGAAAACAGAAGAAGAGAAAATGAAGGCACATGTAGAGGAAGTCCTTATTTACAGGGGATGTATATCAGCTAAGATCATGGGAGTTTGTGTTGTCTCTATGATATGGTTATTGCTTAGTTATGGGTCTGTCAAGGGGTCACCATGATCAATGGGAAAGCACTTCATTTAAAACATATTTAAGGAGGAGTATATAAATGAGCAAATACGAAAATGCAATGAAACTTATGGAGGAGTTTTGTGGAAATGGCAAGGACAATCTTATCGCTCTTGCTACAATATCATTGACACCGAACGCCGCTGGTAATCCACGTCCTTCTGTTCGCATTGTTGATGCATATTATGAAGACGGTAAGTTCTATGTTTCTTCAGCTTCATGGAAAAACAAAACCCTGGAGATTGAAAAGAACAATGAAGTTTCTGTCTGCGGATTGGATCTGTTCACAGCTCATGGTATAGCTGAGAACCTAGGATGGGTTAAAGATGAGAAAAATGCAGAAATAAGAGCCAAGATGAAAAAATACTTCGAATGGTTCAATGACCATGCTAATGAAGACAGCCCTGAGTCAATTGTTTTGCAAATTACTCTTACAGAAGCAACAATTACTGATAACGAAAAAAAATATGGCGACTGGCAATATAAAGTTGATTTTGTAAATAAAACAGCGGAGTAAGTTCATTTGTTCTTAGGAAGTACAAAATAAATCATGCTGCCTATAATTAAAAACGTAATTATATAATTATTATTTGAAGGGAAAGGTAATAAACCTTTCCCTTCAATGTTATGGTTCCATTTACCATATAGATCCTAAAATTCTGGCGAAGCATTCTTATAGATCTTAAAATTTATGGTTGAATATACTGAATTACCAAAAAACAAGGGCTTGAAAGATATTGCCGGACAGACTGAAACTAGCAATGTTTCAGAAAGTGTGTTCATATACAAACCAACAAAGTTATCTGTACTTTCTAATGTTAATCGGAAGTTTTATCCGGGTACTTTATTTCTCCATTAATGAGCTTTTTTATAAAGCCTGCTTGCATTATAGCATCGAATTCTCGAACATCAAAACTGTTATTTATAAAAAGCTTCCCCAGCTCCGTAAGTTTGTAAAAGCCTCTTTTAGGAGATTCTATTAGGCCTTGATTTTTAAGCTTAAGTATAACAAACCTAACCCGATTTTCGTAACGACTTATATTGGCTTTGGAAGGGATGTTTCTCTGATTAGAGCTTATATTTAGTGCATTTGCACAATATTCGTATATTTCTTGCACATTTGCACCTAATTTGGAATCCTTTGGCTTAGCTATGTATTGAAAAACATAAGGGATCATTTCTTTTTCCGTAGGTAAGGAGCTATCGTTGTTTTGACTTAAGTCTGTTATTCCATTGGAGTTGATTTCTTTTTTTATAAGCGATATTAGCGAATTATTGATGGAAGTTTGTGCGTTAACCCATTCCAATACTTCCTTATCCACATTCAATGGGAATCTTATGCTTATTGTATCTCCTTCTGCAATTTTTTTTGGTGCCATGGGAATCCCTCCTGTTATTCATATATGTTTTTTACAATATGTAATTACAATGTATATTATATAATGTATGCGCAATGAAAGCAAGTTTTTTTTAAAAAAATTTTGAAATCATAATACGTTTCACCTATCATTTTTTTCTATTCTAAAATTAGCTTTAAGCCTTTTTCTACGAAATGCTTTACTCTTTTATTGGTGAAAAATTACTTAAAAATGTATTTGAAGATGAAACAATAATAACTGGGAGATTATTGATGTGCTTGAATTAGATTTAAAGGATATTCTATTTTTAGATAAAATGATACCAAAGCAAAATGAGTTTTGAGAAATCTATAGATATATTTTAGACATTTGCAAAAAATAATTTTAAATTCTATTGATATTTATTTTAGGCAAGTGTAAAATATAAATATAGGCAATTGTCTAAAAAGGAGACGATATGAATGAGCAGTTTTAGAAGACTACCTGACACGGAATTCGAGATCATGAAAGTGGTGTGGTCAAAGGAACCGCCCATAACAAGTAACATGGTTATGGAAGCCTTAGGTAATGAGCGCGGATGGAAAGCACCGACTGTAATTTCACTGATGCTCCGGCTGGTGGAAAAGGGGTTTTTGCGGACAGAGAAAAAGGGTAAGGAGCGTACCTTTTTTCCGCTTATAAGCAAAGAGGATTATCTGAAATTCGAGACAGGTAACTTTATGAAACTTTATCATGAAAACTCATTTCTTAGTTTTGTGAATACTCTTTATGATGGCAAGCAGCTTAAGGATTCCGACATCGAAGAACTGATGAAATGGGTAAAAGAACGGAGGACTTGACGTGCAGGTGTTTATGGCTGCATTAATGGAATGTTCTGTCACCATGTCGGTGCTTATATTGGCATTTATTCTTGCTACTCCGTGGTTGTCAAGAAAATATTCTGCAAAATGGTTGTATTATATCTGGTTGGTGCTTGTAATAGGTCTAATCATTCCATTCAGGGTTCATCCGGATACAGCGCTTATTCAGATTGAGGCTGACCCTGATTATATAAGGCAAATCATGCCGGGATATGGGGATAATGCTGTAGAGGTAGCAATTTCAGACAATATACCGACACAGGTTCTATCGGTAATTCTATGGCGTCAAACCGGTTAAGCTGCAAATATGCCCCTGTATTTCAAGTCCAATGCTCATTGGCTTTTTAAAACCTGTAATCTTATTGCCGGGGTATGATTTTTCAATGGATGAATTGTCATACATCCTCAAACATGAGCTGATACACTTAAGACGAAAGGATTTGTGGTATAAAAGGCTGGTGTTTATTGCTACTGCCATCCACTGGTTTAATCCTGTGGTGTATGCCATGGCAAAGGCAATAGCCTCACAATGCGAGATATCATGTGATGCTGAGGTAGTAAAAAAGGCTGATATTGGCACGAGACAGCGTTACAGTGAAATCATCATTGGAATCATTAAAAATCAATCAAGAACTCAAACAGCATTCTCAACAAATTTTTATGGAGGTGAAAAAGGCATGAAGAAAAGAATATTTTCCATTATGGACACAAGCCAAAAAAAGGCAGCAATTGTAGTTCTTTGCCTGGTTTTGGCAGCAACACTGGGGACGGGGGTGGTGGCATCTGCAACCAGTTTACCGCCGGTTCACGAATCATATGCCACATATGTACTTTCATCAGGAGAAGACCCTTAACAGGCTGTCCAGAATATATCTACAAAAGAAGATTTGCTATCAGAATACGGGCGGTTCGGCATTTCCTTCGATAAAGACGGGAATATGTATTTTAATGATGAGCTTGTGAGGTATTTTTGGGATGGTGTGGAGTCAGGCAATAACGCTTCAATTGTTAATTATGAATATTTGAATGAAGATGGTGTAATTGACGTTCACACAATACGCAAAGTCGAGGACAATGGGGATGGAAGCATAAATCCTTTTGGTGACTTGATTGGAATTGTGAAATACACACAAGAGGAATTCGCTCAAAGAAACTTGGATGATTTGAAGGGATACTACAATCCGGTCACATATGTAATGGGAGATGTTACATCAGAGGGTAAAACATTTGCAGAGATGTTTGCTGAGTATAAGGCTTTTGGTATTGAATACAAAGAGCTTCAAGAAAACGGCAGGGGTAATGTTTATTATAACGGTCAATTAGTAAAAAAATTTATAGATGAAAATAAAGCAGGCGGCATTTTTACTTATGAGTCTGTTGACGGTGGGCAAATCACTGTTCATACAATTTATGATCAAAAGGGAAAGTTGATAGGAGTTGAAAAACAGTAAGGGGCCTCAATGGATTTGACACGCAGGATAGATTAAAATTCATGAATTTGAGATATGGTAAATGTACAGAAGATGAATCAATTTTATGAAGGATTTTTCAACAAAAAATATATAATGAGGTGGGGTTATGAAAAATAAAATATTATTTAAACTAATTGCTGTATCCATGATATTAGCTTTGGTTGTCTGCTCAAAAAGCCTTGCATTTGTCAATGAAGACAAGTCTTTAGAAAAGCCAATGGGGAAAATTTACTTGTATGGAGAATATCATGGCAATGAAAAGATATTGGAAAAAGAATTGGAACTATGGAGTAAGTATTATCATGAGGATAACATGCGTCACTTATTTGTTGAAGAGCCTTATTATACTGCGGAGTTTTTAAACCTTTGGATAAAGGCAGACAACGACGATATTTTAAATGAGGTCTTTGAAGATTGGAAAGGTACAGCATCCTATAAGGAATGTGTCAAAGAGTTTTATAAAAAAATAAAAAAGCAGTGTCCGGAAACTATTTTCCATGGAACTGATGTAGGGCATCAATATGATTCAACGGGGCGACGATTTTTAAAGTACCTTGAAGAAAATAATATGAAAGGAACAGAGAAATACATATTGACCATGGAAGCCATCGAACAGGGAAAAGTTTTTTATAAAGATGAAGACTTTGCTTACCGGGAAAACAAAATGGTAGAAAATTTTATCCGCGAGTTTGACAAATTAGAGGGCGCCAATATTATGGGAATCTATGGGGGAGCACATACAGATTTTTATGCTATGGAATATAATACTCAATCCGTTCCCTGCATGGCTAATCAATTAAAAGTGCGTTATGGAGATGCCATTTGGGCAGAGGATCTGACATGGTTAACAAAGATGATTGAACCAGAGAGAGTGGATAAATTCACCATCAATAACAAAGAGTATAAAGCCAGCTATTTTGGAAAGCAAGATTTAAACGGTTTTAATGGTTATGCCTATAGACAATTCTGGCGCTTGGAAAATGCTTATGATGACTTTAAGAACAATGAGAAAACAGGGGATGTATTGCCTTATGATAATTACCCAATGTTGATAGAAACAGGCCAGGTTTTTGTTATAGACTATGTAAAAACAGACGGATTTGTAGAAAGAACATACTATCGCTCTGATGGGTATGTCTGGGAAGGGTTGCCTTCAACAGAAGAGTTTGTCATAAAATAGGTGGCAAAAGCGTATAAACCATAAATTCATATGAATCTATTAAGGGATATAAGTAAAAAGCTTGGTACAATGCAAGCATGCCAGGCTTTTTCTATTTATATCCGATACATAGTATAATTAAAATAGTATATGTCAAAACAAAGCAAAAAAATAGGGGAATTTAAGGATACAAGGAAATTAATATAATTGATTCTTGTCGCTTCCAGCTATCATGATTTAAAAGAATTGTCCAACAACTATATTTAATATGACATGCTGATGTCATATTAAATACATTATAATAATTTTAAAAACAGAAGGTGAGAAAACATGAGTGCACATGATAGAGGCCCAATAACTCAAAAACCCATCAGTGAAATTGCTGAATACATAAAAAATTTGATACCGGCCAATATACCTGAGAATTATGCCATAAAACCCAGATTTGAAAGCATCGCAAAGGAAGAGATCATACGAAAGGGCGTTGTTGCTTTCAGAGATTTTTTGTATTTATTTTGCCACCGTTTAATTTCAGATGGACATTTATTTGTAAAGCCACAAAAAAATCCGAAGAGCCAGATGGATTATCCCTTTTTACATAGTATTACAGATCTGTTAGCTGATATAGGTTACTATGGTAAGCTGTCTGAGGATGGACAAACATTATTGGTAACAGAATTGCCCTCATATACATCTTCAATTGATGGGAAAGGGAATAAAAAAAATCCAAAAAACTCTTCTTCTATGCTGCTTGAATGCTTGCGTTTTTTAACTTTATGTGGTTTTGCTTTTAACGGTGTTGATTTAGAAGCAAAGAAGGTTAATATTTCCGGAATAGGATTATTGGAAGTATCATACCCCAATGACCCTGTCTTGTTGGTTGGGTTGAAAGTTATGGCTATTGCAGATGTAGAGTTGCGCAGGAAAAGATATATAAACGACAATAATCACGATAATCTTTTATGTTGTGATTACAGGTTAATAAAGGAAGAAGATTCAGATGTACTTGATGTTTTGAGAGATTTTTTACATCCGTTACCTGAAGAAGTCCAAAAGCTGGCATTAGAATTGCACCAGCGTTATATAGATATGGGAATGACTTGTGCAGTCATTAAATCGGTATTGGATATTCATTTTGCTTATGCAGATATAAAGAATAGTCGGAAAGTCTTATCCACAAAAGATATATATCAAAAGAGAGCATGGGAGTTTTCCTTTACCATGAGATTTGGTTATTGCTTAGTTATAAAAGCCAAAAAAGTAGATAAATATTCTGATGTTATCAAAGAGTTTCCCTCACACTTGCAACAATTAATTGCAAGGGGATATGGCTGTGACAGGAAGTTGCGCAATGAACCATGTCAGTGCGGTTGTCATGGATTCCGCATACCTTTGGACAATTCAATATTAAATATTGGCAGCAGCATTGAAACATGGCTTGATAATGAAATAAAAAAATAAACCCTCTCTCTAGATTAAATAAATATGGTCTGCCTGAAAAGGTATAAATCATATAGTGCTAGGTGCATAAGCTGTCAGGTTGATAACAACTAAATGTATAACCTGATAGCTTGTTCCTGGCACTTTTTGTCCTATTTTGGCATCTTTATTTAATTATTGGGGTTTGGGGGAGTTTTGATCTTTGGAATAAGCGATTAGTACCACTTGTTCACCCAACTCCTAGGTTAATTCCGCTTCATATTTTTTAACTTTGCTCTAAGCTTTGCATCATCTTTTATTTCTGCAAGTCTATAGTTTTCTTAATCCATCGGAACACCTCCTGGTTTTTACTGTTGTATTCAAATATGGCCATTACATCAGGTTTTCAGCCATTCGATTATTAGCATGTACAAAAAACAGATGTACAGTTATATGGTTAAGAAAAATTTAAGATTTTCTCAAAAATTTATTATGAAAAATGTTATATAATGGGAAGGGATAATAAATAGATGATTAGTTTATTTGGTGGTGGGATAGTCTATGATCAATAAGGAAACGGTGCTTATTGTTGATGATGAAAAGGAAATCAGCGATTTAATAGAAATTTATCTTAAAAATGATGGCTATAGTGTGTTGAAGGCATCCAATGGGCTTGAGGCCATTAAGATTCTGGAAGAGAATGAGGTACATCTCATCATTCTTGATATAATGATGCCAAAAATGGATGGGATACAAACCTGCATGAAAATAAGGGAAGAAAAAAACATGCCTATAATTATGCTATCTGCTAAAAGCCAGGATATAGACAAGATTATAGGTCTTAGTACCGGTGCTGATGATTATGTGACAAAACCGTTTAATCCTTTGGAGCTAATGGCTCGTGTCAAGTCTCAACTAAGACGATATACAAGGCTTAATACTCCAAAACCGTCAAAGAAGGATGAAATTGAAATTGGCAATATAAGCATAAATGTTGCTACCCATGAGGTGTTTGTTGATGGGAAAGAGGTAAAGCTTACCCCAAAGGAGTTCGATATTCTTGAGCTTCTTGCAAGAAATAAGGGCATAGTGTTCAGCACACAAAGAATATTTGAAAGCGTATGGAAAGAAGATTATTATGAGTCGGATAATACAGTAATGGTGCATATTAGAAAAATAAGAGAGAAGATTGAACTGGATCCGAGAAAGCCTCAATATATAAAAACTGTATGGGGAGTGGGGTATAAATTTGAAAGTTAAATTTTCACCTTTTCGTTGGTTGATAAAGCCTATAGTCTGGCTCATGAAACCAATTATTTGGTTAGCCAAGCTATTATTTTGGCCTATTAAAAAATTGCTTTCACCCATGAGACAATTATCCAAGCCTTTGAAAATTATTAATCAGGCAATTATCAACAGGATTAAGTCCAGCATCCGGATGCAATTGATTCTGACTTTTGTTGTTTGTCTTTTGGTCTCTATATTAATTGGAACTATAACATATGGGGTTCTGGAAATTTATACAAGAAGAGCTTATATAGAATATACTATAGGTAGGTATGAGATGGATGAGATTGTAAGAGAGATTGCTGAAAGCTTTGAAGAAAAGCCTCGTTCTAAATTAGACGATGATGATATTCAGGAAATGATCAATGAGGCTGTTGAAGAGCGGAATTTCAAAGTAATGATTACAGATGTGGATGGTAGAGTGCTATACAAATCAGGGAATGCTACAGAAAATGAGATAGATTTGTATGACCTGATTAGGAATATTAATAATGTGAAAAACGATCCAAAGATTGAGGAAGCACCAATGGAGTATGCTAGTCTCTATCCTTCGAAGGTAAATGAAATGAATGCTTATGTTATCGGTATCGGAGTGCCTGAAGCAAATATTGTTTATAAAAACACAGGGACCGAAGGTGCTATATTGATAACAATTGCTGTGTACATCGGTGTGTTTGTTATCTCATTCCAATTCCTTACAAAGAAAAAGATGAAGTACATTGAGGAAATTGCTGCCGGACTTCAGGTCATATCTACTGGCAATCTTGATTTCAGAGTATCAAGCAAGGGCTCAGACGAGTTGGCTTCTCTTGCCGACAATATAAACAATATGGCAGAAGAGCTTAAATCTAGGATAGAAGAAGAGCGAAAAGCAGAGAGAACAAAAAATGAATTGATTACCAACATATCACATGATTTGAGAACTCCCCTTACTTCCATTATGGGATATTTGAAACTCATAAGTGATAAGAAATATGAAGACAGCAAGCAATTAGAGGATTTTGTAAACATAGCCTATGGCAAGGCAGAAAAGCTTAAGACGCTTATAGATGATCTTTTTGAATACACTAAGATATCTAACGAAGGTATTAAGTTAAATATTGCCGAAGTAAATATAAATGAACTTTTGGAACAATTGATTGAAGAATTGGTGCCTGCCAGTGAGGAGAACCAATTGGAATTCGTAAAGGAAATACCTCATGAAAAAATAATTGTGAATGTGGATGCAGATTTGATGGTTAGAGTTTTTGAAAATCTTCTGGTCAATGCCATTAGATATTCCTACAAGCCAGGAAAGATAGCCATCAATTTAAGTTGTATTGATGGTAAGGTTACAGTGTGCATAGAAAACAGAGGAGATCCCATACCTTCAGAAGAACTACCTAATCTTTTCAATAGGTTTTATAGACTTGAGAAGTCCAGAACATCATCCATGGGTGGTTCAGGCCTTGGACTTGCCATAGCTAAAAGCATAGTGGATCTTCACCAAGGAGATATATGGGCAGAATGTAAAGGAAACTGTATCAGGTTTTTCGTAGGATTGAAGCAAAAATAGCCTTTGAAAAAGCGATTACATGGCTTTTTCTCCATGTTCAATTTAAAATGATTTATAGAAGGGCTTCCTTAGATGTAAATACTTTTGAAGGATGCCCTTTTTATAATGCTAGGAAAGTATAAATTTTTAATTTATACTCTCCGCAAAAGCATTTCAAGAAAGGCTTCATTGATTGATAAAATGCTTCCAAAGAAAGCCTTCCTTATTTCTAAAAAGTATGTATGTCAATATACATAAAGTTTTAAAGCAAATTTAAGATAATATTAAGATATTGTTTAATGATTGTTAAACTCCTTATTGCATAATAAATGCATCACATAAAAAGGAGTTTATGAATCATGGATAAAAAGCATATTTATATTGTCCTTGTTAGAACCAAAACTTTAGTTTCAAGGCTTGTAAGGCTATTTATGAAGGATGAATATACCCATGCTGCAATTTCCTTGGATAGGGACCTAAAACATATGTACGGTTTTGGGAGGAAATATACATATAATCCTTTCATTGGGGCCTTCAGGAGGGAATATATAGATAGAGGAGTTTACAAGCTTCATAAGAAAGTACCCTGTATGGTGTTGGAGGTGGAAGTTTCGGATGAGCAATACAAGAAGGCTCAAAGCATAATAAAACGGTTTTATACTAACAGCCATCTCTACAAATACAATTACAAAGGACTTTTATGTAATTTACTTAATATTGGGACATGGGATGATAAACATTTCCTTTGTTCAGAATTTGTTTATTATGTTTTAAATGAAATAGGAATTGTAGATTTTAATATGCCTAGAAACCTGGTAAGACCCCAAAGCCTATTGAATATCAAAAGCAATGTTGTATATAAAGGAGACTTAAAAGGTTACAAGCAAAGAAAGAGAGATTTTGCCGGGGCAAAAAGTCTTATCAGGGGGTTAAGCACCGTATATGAGTAACAGGGCGGAGAAACTAAAGCATATTTTTAGGGTTTTAGTGGTTATTGGAGCGTTAATTTGTATAGGGGTATATGTAAAAGTAAGTGGCATTATGCAGGTCCTTACATCATTGGAGGAGTTTAGAAAATATATAGCCGGCTTTGGAGCAAAAGCAGATTTGGTGTTTTTCATTGTCCAGCTTGCTTCTGTCATTTTTGCACCAATACCGAGCAATGTAAGTTCAGCGGCAGGAGCAATGATATTTGGTTTATGGAAGTCCTTTATCATCAGCACAACTGCAATAATATTAGGGTCTATCATTGTGTTTGCGCTGGCAAGAAAGTTTGGGAAGCCCTTTGCTGACAGGTTTGTAAATGACAAAGTTACAATCAAATATGGACATCTTCTTGCAATGAAAGGAGAGATGCTGCTGGCTATAATGTTATTCCTTCCTTTCTTTCCCGATGATGCAATTTGCATTGTGGCAGGGCTCAGCAATATAAAATTCAGCAAATTTCTTACCATCGTTATTTTTACTCGGCCTTGGGGGATTCTGGTTTCATCGGTTGTCGGTTCAATGGATACAATTATCAGATGGTGGGGTTAAGAAATCTAATTGCAGGGAGGTACACAAATAAAATGCCCGATTTCCTATTGATTTAAGTTTACTTTCAGGTATGATGACTTCCTTAAGATTGGAACATTATATGCAAAAATCCAAGCATGAGATCCATTGGTTAACCTAAACACATTTCCAGTTTCTATTCTGGCAGGTATGCCTACAGCACGAAGCAGTCTGATGGTTGATGTACAATAATCACTGCAGTGTTCAAATCTTGCATACAGAATTCTTCATAGTATAGTATTGTAAGTTTTTTCAGTAAGTTTGAAGCCATACCACATGTTTGTTGCAACCCAATAAAAGATTTTTCCTGCTTTCTCATAATCTGTAGTACATACTGCCGTAATTTCTTCAGCCAATTTAATAAACTCAGGGGTTTTCAAGCCGCTGGTCGCATTATCCTCTCTCAGATAATATTCCAGCACGGCAGGATAATTTTCATATTTAGCATACTCTTTTTTGTTGTATTCAAGTATCTCATATGTAGAGCCTCTACAAACCGGTATAATGGATAAAAAATAATATATACTGGAAAGCTTGATAACAAGCGTTTCTCCATTAGTAAGTCTCCATTCTGCAATTTAGCATTAGTCCGATAGATGTTCTGTGGATTTTCCTATTTTGGGAGAATCAACATGTATAGACGGATGAGATAAGGACATGAGTTGGATTAACATCCGCAAGGTTGAATTTTCTGCCAAATAGAGCCTTGTCCAAGTTTAGAAAACATGCGGAAATATGCCAAAATATCAAGTATATATTACCATCATGTGCAAAATGCTGTCAACAAAAGCTCTGGGGCGTAGCCCTCGGCACAGCCTATGACCAATAAGAGAACAAGCTAGAAATGATATATGAAGTTAGGTTATTATTATGGTATAATTCAACGAAGCAGATAGCAGATCTGGGGTTTTTATAGACATTTCATAGAGCATAGCTAGAGCGGAGGTAGTGTCAATGGAGTTGCCTATTGGACTTAGAATAGCCATAGAAAATGAGATTACAGGAATTAGACATGAGCAATTAAAGCAGGATGCTCAAATGCTAAGTAAAAGATATAGAAATGAGAGCAAAGAAGGAAGAAGATTGATTACCAGCAGTAACGAAGCGGCAGCTTATTCGGTGGTAAGGATGCCAGCAACATATGGGGCTGTTTACACAGCCCTGAGATATACTCTCAACCTTATCAATTGTAAAATAGAATCATTGATGGATGTTGGTGCAGGGACAGGCACTGCATCTTGGGCCGCTGATTCCCTAATTCCTTTAAAAAGAATCCTATGCCTGGAAAGGGAGAGGGCAATGGTTCAGGTAGGCCAGAGGATGATGCGAGAGGGTTCTCCAGTTTTGAGAAATGCGGAATGGGTGAATTATGACCTCGCCATGGATGAAATTCCAGAGAAAGCAGATTTGGTCATTGCTTCCTATGTATTGAATGAACTCACAGAAAAAGAAAGAATTAAAGCTTTAGATAAGCTGTGGCAGTCAGCGGATAAAATATTGCTGATTGTGGAGCCAGGAACCTCAGAGGCATATTTTCAGTTAAAAAGGATGAGAGAGTATATGCTGACTAAGGGAGCTCACATAATTTCACCCTGTCCCCATGAAAATGGGTGTGGGATTCCAGAGAATGATTGGTGTCACTTTAGCTGTAGAATACCCAGAAGCAAACTGCATCGTTTATTAAAAGAGGGAGAATTACCTTATGAGGATGAAAAGTTCACATACTTGGCTATAGCCCCTCAACAATACAGTAAGCCGGAAGGACGTATATTAAGGCATCCCATCATTGAGAAGGGAAGAGTGACCCTTGATATCTGCTGTCCGGATGGAATAAGGAAAGTGAATATCACCAAGAAGGATGGGGAATTATATAAAAAAGCAAGGAAAGCCAACTGGGGCGATGAATTTGGGTTGACAATATAGCTTGTATAATTGTATAATTTAGTAAAAATTAAGAAAGGTAAGGTATTTGCAGCGATGAGAATATAAGTTCACTTCATAGGATGATAAATACGGTTATATGATGAGGTCTTGGGAAAAGGCTTTGTAGTCATGCTTATGAGTGGATAGTATTCTGAAGCTGCAAATGGCTTGTTTCATAATATGCTTAATGAATAGTGAAGACTGACAGATAAAGTCTGCCAGCTTCTATTTAGTGTGGTCTAATTTATTATGCATTTGCATATTATATGGAATACTATCCTCTCTAAAGAAAGGGAGGATTTTTTTATGTTATTGATTGAGTGCAATAATATTAAAAAATATTTTGGTGATAAGTTGATATTGGATTTTGAGCATTTGGAAGTTCATTCGGAAGATAGAATAGGAGTAGTTGGCATAAACGGAGCAGGCAAAACTACACTGCTCAATATATTGAGCAGTAGGCTTGAACCCGATGAAGGTCAGGTAAAGCTATATGGAAGGGTAGCGTATATATCCCAGCTGGAGCCTGCCGAAAGGCAGAATATAAGCAGTGAGATGGCTTCAAGATTTGGTGTTGGAACTGTTTGGAATGAGCATATGAGCGGTGGAGAGAAGACAAGGTTCAAACTGGCGGCGGCTTTGGATGACAACAGTTCTGTGATACTGGCAGATGAACCTACCAGCAATGTAGACATGGAAGGCATTGAGCTAATGGCAGAAAAGTTCATGGAGTACAATGGTGCCTTGATGGTCATATCCCATGATCGAAACTTTTTGGATAAGATATGCAATGAGATTTTGGAAATAGAAGATGGCAAAATAAAATTATACAATGGCAATTACAGCGCATACAGGGACCAAAAGATTCATGAAAGAGAAAGAGCCCAACTTGAATATGAGGAATATGTGAAAGAGAAAAAGAGGCTTGAAGGCGTTATTGAAGGATTAAAGCGGAATGTGAAGAGCATGAGAAAAACGCCAAAAAGGATGGGAAATTCTGAGGCGAGACTCCACAAGATGGGACCACAGAAATCCCAAGCAGCTTTGGAGAGGGCAGTTAAGAATGTGGAAAAAAGAATTCAACACCTTGAAGTAAAAGAAAAGCCTAAGGAGCAGCCTGAAATAAAGCTGGATATTCAGGAAGGAGACAGACTCCATAGCAAAATAATTATAGAGGGGAAGAATATTACAAAGGTCTTTGGTGAAAAAATCATATTTAAAGAGGCTTCCTTCAGCATCTACAATAATTCTAAAGTCGCTTTGATTGGTCCAAATGGATGTGGCAAGACAACTCTGATAAAGATGATTATGGACAATGATGCCTCAATAAGAATTGCTAAAGGAGCCAAGATAGGATACTTCAGTCAGGAAATGGATATTCTCAATAAAAATCTTAGCATCATAGAAAATGTGATGGAAAGCAGCATATATCCTGAAAGTTTCGCAAGATTATTGCTTGCTAGACTGCTTTTCAGGGGAGATGAAGTTTACAAAAAGGTTCATGTGCTAAGCGGAGGAGAACAGGTGAAAGTTTCCTTTGCCAAGATGCTGTTGCAGGATATTAATCTGCTGATACTTGATGAACCCACCAATTATATGGATATAAACTCCCTTGAGGTTATGGAGGAAAGCCTTAGGGAATATAACGGCACATTATTGTTTGTTTCCCATGACCGTAGATTTGTTGATGCTTTGGCAGATCATATCATGACGATTGAAGACATGAAAATAAGGATGTTTTCGGGCAATTATGCAGAATATCTGGAGAAAAGAAAAAAGTCTGGAAATGAGACTAAAGAAGATATTGAAAAGCAGGTACTGTTGTTGAGGAATAGGCTTTCGGAAGTCATAGGCAGATTGTCTATGCCATCTAAGAATGATGATGTGGAAGCATTGAATAAGGAATATTTCAAGATAATGGATGAACTGAGAGAGCTTGATAATATTTTGAAAAGCTTTTAAGTATTTAAGACTATGGTAATAATAAGGGGGAGCTTTCATAGATAATTTTACAAGGTGGTATTTTATGATTTTTAGACTGGGATATGTGGCAATGACTCTCAATTTGGCTGATTGCTCCCCTTCAACAACTGTGACGGTTGCAAACTTTAGCAAGTTGTCGGATGATGATACCAGGTTATATAAGCTTAGGAAGATAACACAGAAGAATCTTCATAATACCCTCAGAATCCTAAGATATAATGAGGCATACAATATAAAGGTTTTCCGATTTACATCCAAGTTGGTGCCTCTTGCTACTCATCCTCTTACAGAGGGATGGGATTATGCAAAGGACTTCGAAAAAGAGTTTAAGGAAATAGGGGACTTTGTAAAGTCGAGGGATTTCAGAGTTAGCGCTCATCCAGGTCATTACACTTTGATAAATTCTAAATCAAAAGAGGTTGTGAAGAGCTCTATAAAGGATCTGGAGTATCATGTGAGAGTATTTGAAGCCATGGGCCTTGAAGATTATAAGTATAAGCTTGTGATACACATTGGTGGCTTATATAAGGACAAGGAAGAATCCATTGAGAGGTTTAAGGAAAACTTCGTGATGCTTCCTGATGGAATCAGAAAGAGGTTAATTCTCGAGAATGATGACAAATCTTATACTGCCTATGATGTGCTGAATATATGTAAAGAATTAAAGGTGCCTATGGTTTTAGATGTTCATCATCACAGATGTGTTAATAATGGAGAGGACCTTGAGGATCTTTTGCCTGAGATCTTTGATACATGGAATGGAGAAGCCTTTAATCCTAAAGTACATTTTTCAAGCTCAAAAAACCCTAAGAACTTTAGAAGCCATGCAGATGATATTGATGTTGATGAATTCAGAAGCTTCTTGGATATAGCTAAGAAAATAGGAAGAGATTTTGATGTAATGCTGGAAGCTAAGAATAAAGATGTGGCTTTATTGAATCTCTCCAACAAACTTGAGAAGATAGAAGGAATAAAGAAAATTAATGAAGGAGAATTTGAGATCTAAATAAACATATAATGGGTATTAAACCATACAATTACGCCCATGGAAGAATAAAGTTGACACAGATAATAAAATATATGATATTATGTTAACATAAAAATGAGCTATTGCTTTGGAACAAATCACTACTCCCCAACGTCGCAGGAAAGGATGAAGCAATTAATGAGGAAGATATGCAGCAAAAATAGCTTGGTTTTTATGTTTATAATTATTGCTATTACAATAATTACAAACATTACATATGCTGATTCAGCATTACAGGCAAATTATCAAGTGTCTCTTAATAAAGAGGATATTCCAAGTGAATGGGCTAAAGAGGAGATTTATAAAGCTAAGCAGTTATATCTTATACCAGAAAAAATTCAGGGAGAATATGGAAAGAATATAACAAGAGAAGAATTCAGTGAAGCTGTTATAAAGTTATATGAGGCTTTGAAAGCCGAAAAGTATACTTTAGAAACTGAAAGTCCCTTCATAGATACCCAAAATCCAGAAGTAATAAAGGCAAATAGATTAGGCATAGTGAAGGGAGTAGGAGAAGGAAAGTTTGCACCTGATGAAGCCATAACCAGGCAGGACATCAGTGTCATGATGTATCGTACTTTGAAAGCAGCGAAACCGGGGTATGATTATTCCATTATAAGCAATCATGTATTTGGAGATCAGAATATTATTTCTCCTTGGGCAAGGGAAGCAGTTGCTTATCTTTATGGAATCGAAGTAATAAACGGAGTAGGCGGAAACATGTTTAATCCTTTGGATAATACATCAAGGGAAGAAGCAATAGTTCTTATAAAAAGGATGTATGATAAAGCCATTGCATCCGGCAATTCTATAATAGTATCCAGAGAAGGAACCAGCAGACGGGAATTGGCTATGAAGATGAAACTTGAAGAGCTTATAGCTCAGGAAATGGGAAAGCCCTATCAGTGGGGTGGTACAGGGCCTAAAGGTTATGATTGCTCTGGTCTAGTTTATTCCATATATGGCAAGCTTGGCATAGCCCTGCCAAGAACAGCAAGTGCCCAATCCAAGGTAGGCACATATGTACCGAAGGAGAGCTTGGCATATGGAGATCTGGTATTCTTCGCCAGAGACGGCAAGAATGTACATCATGTAGGCATATATGTGGGCAACGGTGAATTTGTGCATTCACCACAAACAGGAGATGTGGTAAAGAAGACCACTCTTTTGTCTGGATATTATCAGAAATGCTATTACACTGCCAAGAGGGTTTTCTGATGTAAGCTCCAAATGGCAATACAGATAAGAGAATAATGAAGTTTTCATATGAAGAAACTATGGTTTAGAACACATTAGGAAAGGGTGATGTTCATGGTTCTAAATCATAGTATTTCTGTTTTTAATGAGATAGGAAAGTTGAAATCCGTTCTTCTTCATCGCCCCGGTGAGGAAATAGAAAATATTGTACCTGATTATCTAGGAAGGCTTTTGTTTGATGAAATAGCATATTTGGAGCAGGCCCGCAGAGAACATGATCAGTTTGCGGATATACTGAAAAAAGAAGGTGTGGAGGTCCTATATCTTACGGATTTGATGGTTGAGGTTTTGAAAGACCAAAAGATAAGGGACGAATTTCTAAAAGACTTTATCAGAGAAGGGAAAGCCGGCACGGAAGGGCTTAAGGAGGCTTTGCTTGAGTTCTTTGATCAATATTCACCGGAGGATTTGATAATAAAATGTATAGCAGGAGTAAGGAAAGAAGAACTGAAGGATATAAGGCCAAAATCCCTAGGAGATATGGTAAAGAATCCTTATCCTTTCTATCTGGACCCAATACCTAATCTGTATTTCCAAAGGGACCCCTTTGCATCCATAGGGCATGGAATCTCTTTAAATGTTATGGCCAATGAGACTCGAAACAGGGAGACCCTGTTTGCAAAGTACATATTTAAATATCATCCCAGGTTTAAAGATGTGCCTAAATGGTATGACAGGGATAACACCTATTCCATTGAAGGCGGAGATATTCTGGTGTTATCGAAAGATGTTGTAGCTATAGGCATAAGTGACAGAACAAGCCCCATGGCTATTGAAACATTATCCAGTAATATTCTCAATTCGGAACAGGGTTTTAAAACAGTATTGGCATTTGATATTCCTAAAGCCAGGGCTTTTATGCATCTGGATACTGTTTTTACCATGGTTGATTATGATCAGTTTACTATTTACCCTGGTATAGAAAATCCCTTGGATGTTTACAGCATTACTCTAGGTAAAAATAAAGAGCTTAACATAAAACATGAACAGGAAAGGTTATCAGCCATTCTTAAAAAGTATTTAAAATTATCGGCAGTTAATCTGATAAGATGCGGTGACGGGGATGCCATTGCAGCCGGTAGGGAGCAGTGGAATGACGGCAGCAATACGTTAGCCATATCACCTGGAAAGGTTGTTTGCTATAACCGAAACCACGTGACCAATAAAGCACTAGCAAGAAATAATGTAGAGGTTTTGGAGTTTGGATCCTATGAACTTTCCAGAGGCAGGGGAGGTCCCAGATGTATGAGCATGCCCCTTATCAGAGAATTCTGATTGTCCCAGTTTGGAAGTTAGCAACCTGAGCGCCAAAAAGCAATATGTTGTGTTTCAAATTATAAAAAATAAAATAATCAAGAAAGATACATAAATAATGGGCGAATTGCCCATTATTTATGTACTATAGTGCAAAAGATTTGTATTAAAAGTAAATATATGAATATAGTTTGGTTTATAATGAATAAAATTTGGATGGAAATAGCAAACAGAATTAACAAAAATACATTGAAAATCCTTTAAAAAGATAATATACTATAATCTAAAGGCATGACTATATTTCAACTAGTTAGATAAATCACAAACATAGGTGATTCTTGTCAGCAGAATAATGTATAAATTAAGCATAAAAAGTAATATGCAATCATATAAGCATAAATTTGGTATTAAATATATATACATAAGCATATACATATTATCAGGTTGTAGGGAAGTTAATTAAAAGATTGAAAGGGAGCATCTCCCGTATGAAAGGAGAGGTTTCCTTCAAAATAAACCACAAGGAGGGTATTCTTTGAAAACCAGAGTAAAAAAATTATCCTATGTATTAGTGGCTGTATTATTGCTTTCTGTAGCATTAGGCGGCCCAACGCTTGGCCCCTTTGGTGTAGATGTTGTGTCTGCAGCTACAGGACAAGCAACTCCTTCACCAACTACAAGTACAGCTAAAGCATCAACCGGATCAAAGACTCCTGTTTCCTTCGAAACAGCATCGGAGATTGCCAGATTGATTGCTTTCGGTTCATATGGTGGAGATGTCAAGTTATTGCAAGAAGTTCTTAACAACCATGGATATCAATTGAAGGTTGATGGGATCTTTGGTAAGAAGACTGAAGCTGCAGTCAAGGACTTCCAAGGCAAAAATGGTCTCAAGGCTGACGGCATAGTTGGTCCAAAGACTATTGCAAAGCTGAATATAGGAAATGTTGCAAAGGTTACAGAACCGTCCCCTTCAACAACACCAATACCAACTCCAGCCCCTGCTGATGGCAAGGTATCTGTAAAACTTGGTAAAGTTGAATATGCAGCTCATGGCACAAAGTGCTTCACAGTTGCTGCAGTAGCAATGGTAGATGATAAGATAGTAGATGCAATACTTGATGATTACCAAGTAGGAGCTGCCGACAGCTTTGTAGGAGTTCCAAATTCAGATTCAGATTTTGGCAAAAACTTTGCAGAAGGGCAAGTGTTACTGTCCAAGAGGGCCAATGCA
>Ga0134090_1000661_pt1 | contig 27156 bp, 26 predicted proteins | sample 1_4taG_FD_94453 | JGI IMG/M metagenome (GOLD analysis project Ga0134090, IMG submission 94453) | Switchgrass degrading microbial communities from high solid loading bioreactors in New Hampshire, USA - 1_4_20_6_A1 metaG | ecosystem: Engineered > Bioreactor > Semi-continuous > Anaerobic >...
GACTCCAGCATATATGTGACCCCCTATCATTTTTGTGGTTATTAATGATAGGTTACATAATATGTTGGAGTTTTTCATTCGTAGATTTTTGGTAATTCAAAGCTAGCACAACAAGTTAAATTAATCCCATATAAATGTATAGAATGGATGCATGTAATGTGGTGAAGAAGATAAGAGCAGTTAAATAGTCAAAATGTAGGCTCTCATCATTGGATAAAATCCTAATGGTGAGGAGCTTTCTTATAATGCATAGAGAAGTATGAGTTTCCTTAAATTATACTTTTTGTAAAAGCATTTCAAGAAAGGCTTCTTTAATTGTTATAAATACCATCAAGGGAAGCCTTTCTTTTAATTTTGGAAAAATTAAAAAAAGGGGTTGAAGTATAGCTTATACTTTGTAAAATTAAGATATCGAGCGCTCGACGAAAATAAATTTATGGAGGTCCAAAATGAACAATATTAAAATAATTCCCGTCGGAAAGATTAAAAATGAGAATGAAGATTTTGCCATTAAACTGGATGAAAAATATACGACAGCACTAAAAGGACTTGAAAATTACAGTCATATACAGATTATTTGGTGGATGGATGGTTGCGACAATGAAAGAGACAGAGCAATGCTGATTCAGAAAAAACCATATAAAAATGGACCTGATGAGATAGGTATTTTTGCGCTTCGATCTCTTGAAAGACCAAATCCTATTGGAGTATCAAATGCCCAAATTACATATATTGATAACATATATGGGATAATAGGGCTTACTTATGTGGATGCCAATGACGGAAGTGCGGTTCTTGACATCAAGCCATATACCCCAAGCATTTACAGAGTAGAGAATCCCATTACACCGGATTGGTGTAGCCATTGGCCTAAATCCTTTGAGGAAAGTGGAGCATTTGACTGGGCAAAAGAATTTAACTTTTAAGGGGGGACGGAAATGGCACTTGCAGATTATATTGTAAGCAAACCTATTTTGAGGACTGAGCGACTAACACTGCGGCAGTTACTTCCCTCTGACGTTCCGGCATTGAAAGAATGGATGTCTGATAAGTCAATGTATGCCTATTGGGGAAAGCCCGCAGGAAAGACGGATAAAAACCCCGAATTGCTGTTTGAAAAGGCTAAGAAAAATACAAAGAGCTTCCATTGGGGTATTGCACTGAATGAAAGTGATAAGGTCATCGGCGAAGCATGGATTTATCTGATCGAAAATAACCGCATGGCAAAGGTTGCTTTGAGGATTGCTCCAGCTTATCAAAATCAAGGAATGGCAACATAAGTCATGAAGGCAATCATTGATTTCTGCTTTACTCATACAGAATTACAACGTATCTGGGCGGATGTAGACGTTCGAAATATCGGATCATGGAAAGTTCTCGAAAAATGTGGTTTTACCCGAGAAGGTATGATTCGGCAAGGAAAAATGGTCAATACATGGTGTGACTATTATATTTATGGTTTATTGAAAACAGATATAAAATGTTGATATTTTCCAAGGACTCTACAATCAATAATGGCATCTCAACAATGGACACTCGATGCATTTGCAGAAACATACGAAAAAGCACATCTATTGAAAAGAGGATGCAGAGCAACAGCAGTGGAATATGGAAAGAATCTCGCAGACTTATGCCTTCAGAAGTGAAGGATTATTTGCAGAGCCATTAGCATATAATGTGGCATCCTGCTGAGTTCTAGAAAAGGCAGTTTTTCAGTATGAAGGTACTTTGCATTGCAACGCAGCAAAAGCGGATATGAAAATGTATGCTCTAATTAAGAAAATTTGATGGTTTAAAGAAGTTTAGATTGTTTGAGTAAAAAATAGAAAAATGATTTCTCACTAAAGGTTGACTAAAGGTATATGGCTTATGATAATAGTGTAAGGCGGCCGCTTACAAGAATTATCTTTAGGAGGTATAGCCATGAAGAAGGAATTTTTATCAAAGCTGTATACATCAAAAAAGAAGGCAGGTGCTATTCTTCTCTGTACAGTACTTGTTGCCGTACTAGGTGCCGGAACGGTTTTTGCATCAGATTCAATTAATTCTTTACAGATTAGAATGGAAAATGGGGTTAAAATCTATTCTACAGATGGCGGTAAAACTTGGAACCAGGACATACTTAATGGTTTAACAATCAGCAAAAAAGATGGCAAATTTATCATAACGAATGGTGTTCCAGCAGAGGATAGTGAAGCGACTGAAATGATGATAAGAATAGAAGATGGTATCAGATACTATTCTACTGACGGAGGTAAGACCTGGAGTCAGGCATTACCCAATGGCATAATAGTGAACGAGGATGGCTCTGTAATTGAGAAAACGGACATCAATTAGTTGGGTTAATGCAGAATTATTAAAGCAATCTAGATGCGAAGCAGAGAAAGACTATTTGGCACATAGGAACTGTGTTCAGTTCCTATGTGCATGTATATTTTATCATGTTATTTCAATTGGTTTAAATCAGTAGGTAAGGAGGTAGGCAATGAGGTTATTGATGGTTGAAGATGAGAAGTATATGGCTGAGGCCGTTGTTCAAGTTCTAAAAAAGAATAACTATAGTGTTGATTTGGTATATAGCGGTGAAGAAGGCCTGGATTATGGGCTTTCGGGCATTTATGATATCATCATTCTTGATATTATGCTTCCTAAAATGGATGGCATAAGTGTACTTAAGGAATTGCGCAATAACGGAATTGAAACGCCGATTATATTATTAACTGCTAGAGGTGAAATAGAGGACAAAGTGCACGGTCTTGATAGCGGTGCTGATGATTACCTGGCAAAACCATTTCATACCGAAGAATTGCTAGCTCGTTTGCGTGCATTGGGACGAAGAAAGACGGAACTAATAAATGACGGCATACTCACATATGGAGATATTAGATTGAACCCATATACCCTTCAGCTTCAGTGTGAAAGTAAAGAGACGGTGCTAACGCTAAAAGAGTCCCAATTACTGGAGTTACTAATTAAAAGAAATGGAATGATTACTTCAAAAGAAAATATTATTGAGAAACTATGGGGTTATGATACTGATGCAGAAGATAACCGTGTAGAAATACATGTATCTCTTCTAAGAAAAAAGTTGGCTCAATTGGATTCCGATGTTTACATACATACTATACGAGGAGCGGGATATGTTTTGAAAACCTTAAAGGATGGTCGGTGAAATGTTTAAAAGGTTACGCAACAGATTTCTCATTCTTAATATGGTCATGACTTCGACAGTTATGATAGCTGCCTTTGCTGTTATTTATATCATTAGCTATAATAACATAAGTTCAGAAATAGCAAAAAAATTAAGTCCTCAAGCTGTAACGCAAACTGTAATAATAGAAGGAACAGATTTGCCGGATGATACAGAAAATAATAAACACCAAACTATAATAGTTAAGGCTCTGACCGATACTCAAAACTACGATGATACAGAAAGCAATAAGCCAGAATTTGTTAATCGGAGGTTTTTATCAGACGGCACATATTCATTCACTATTCAGGTAGATGAAGATGGCGAGATTTTGGAAATAGACTCACCATTTAATATGCATGAGGAAACATATAAAAAAGCTGTTCATATGGTCTGGAACAATAAAGAAAAAAGTTCGTCAATTACATTGGAAGGTAAGCAATGGAAATATTCCATAGCTCAAATGGAAAAACAGGTCATTCAAGGGAACGGGCAGTCATATAACATTCCTGAAAGCAAATATCGGATAATATTTTTGGATGTTACAATGTATAATAAAACTTTGCTTCAATTGCTCACTACATTGATTTTTGTAGGTTTGATAGTGCTTTTTGTTATTTTCATAATAAGCCTTTATTTTGCCAATCGAGTAATAAAACCAATAACTGAAGCATGGGAAAGGCAAAAGCAATTTGTTGCTGATGCTTCTCATGAATTGAAGACACCTCTCTCAATTATTAACGCCAACTACGATGCACTATTGGCAAATCAGGAAGAAACCATTCGAAGCCAATTAAAGTGGCTTGATTATATAAAAATCGGAACTGACAGGATGACAAAACTTGTTAATGATCTATTGTCTCTGGCCAAAATGGAGGATATAAGATTTGAAATGCAAAAAGTGCCATTCAATATAAGCAATGTAATTGAAGATGTGGTTATATCAATGGAAGCTGTAATGACTGAAAAAGATATTGAGCTCATTTCTTCAATTGAGCCTGACGTAATTGTTAAGAGCGATCCTGAGAGAATTAGTCAGGTTGTAACGATTTTATTTGATAATGCTGTAAAATATACAGATAGAAACGGGCAGATAAATATATATCTGATTAAGTCAAAACGTCATGTTGCATTTTCCATAAAGAACAGCGGAAAAGGAATAGCCAAACAGGATTTGCCGAAGATATTTGACAGATTTTATCGTGTAGATCCTTCAAGAAATCAAGAAACAGTCAGTTTTGGGCTAGGGTTATCAATTGCAAAAACAATCATAGAAAGGCTAGGAGGTGAGATATCTGCAGAAAGCGTGGAAAATGAACATACAACTTTTACTTTTGCAATTGGACTATGAAATATGAAATAATGCTGTTGGAAGATGAATTTTGAATGACGGCAAGGAATACTGCTAACTGCATAACAAGTTATGACAGCGTAGATGGAGTGGACTAAAATGATGAATTGTATATATCATTGAAAAGTAAATCAAAAAGCAAAACGCTGAAGATGTAAATCTGGTTAATACAGATAATCATATAACATATACATATAGATCAAGCATTATGATTGTATCACTTATCATAAGCTTTATGTCTGTACTGGCATTAGGTTATTTACTGTCCGAAGATATTAATAGAGCTTTTATAACACCAAATGATAGAGAGCTCTGCTTAGTGTGCACATATATAGATGTTAATGAATCAATGGAGAGGGTAATTTAAATGATCGAAAAAGTTGATAATAACAAGAATGCAATTATAATATTGCATGAAATTTATGGCATAAATAAATTTATAGAAGAAGTATGTGCAGAATATAGCGCGCAAAGGTTTGATGTGTTCTGTCCAGACATGATACAAAGATATAGCTTTTTGTATTCACAGCAAGAAGAAGCCTATTCAAATTTTATAAGAAATGTGGGCTTTGAGTATTACAGTAAAATTGAAGATTTGATTTCTAAGTTAAAGCTTACTTATGAAAAAGTATTTATTATTGGTTTTAGTGTAGGTGCAACTATTGCATGGAGATGCTGTGAGCACCCTGAATGTGATGCAATTATTTGCTGTTATGGTTCACGTATTCGTGATTATATATGGCTGGAACCTTCATGTCCTGTGCTTATGCTTTTTGCAAGACATGATTCATTTAATGTAGAAAATTTGGCAGAGCAGCTTATGGGCAAAGAAAATATTGAGTTGCATTTATTGGAGGCACATCATGGTTTTATGGATAGCTATTCTGAATATTTCAGTGAGAAACAAGCCCAAATAGCGGCAATGCATATACAGCAATTTCTAAGTAAGCAACTATAAAAAATCAATAAACCAGTTTAGTGAAAATATTTAATATGTTAAGATGTGTTTAAGACGATTTGCTTGCTAATTGAGCTAAATAATTTTACAGCAAGATACACTCATTTGTACTAAAGTGTGATCTTGTGGTAGAAACTCATTTGGCAGAAAGTTGAGTAGGTTAAAAGTAGCCTTCGGTAGATTCATAAATTAAATAAGGCAGGTTTTTGAAAAGTAAGTCGTCTAATGAGGAATGACCGTATGGACAGAGGACAGGTTTAGCTATAGGTGTATCAGGGTAAAGAATTAAAGAGGTGATGATTTTTTGGCACAGCAATATACCAGAAAAATGATTTGTGAGGCATTCATTAAGATGTTAAATGAGCGTCCGCTTAGCAAAATAACGGTTAAGGATATTGCTACAGCATGTGGAATCAATAGAAATACTTTTTATTATTACTATACAGATGTGTATGCACTTCTGTCAGAGTTGTTCCAAACGGAACTCCAGACTGTAATTGATGAATATAATGATACACTTTCTTGGGAAGAAAGCTTTATTTTAGCTGCCCGATTTGCTTTAGAAAACAAAAGAGCAATTTATAATGTATATAATTCTATGAAGAGAGAAGAATTAGTGAACTATATATACAATGTATCTGGCAATGTAATGATTCGATATGTTGAAAAAATGAGTGAAAGTATCCCGGCTTCTGCAGAAGACAAAAAACTAATTGCCTCTTTTTATCAGTGTGCTCTTACTGGAATGGTACTGCGCTGGATTTCTTCCGGAATGAAAGAGGAGCCTGAAACTATTATCAGACGAATAGGACAACTTTTCAATGGAAATATTGAATTATCCCTTAAGCGAAGTGATGTTTTAGATGTACGGTAAAAAGTAATACGGGGTGGATATTAGGCAATTTACTGTCAATGCTTATAAATTAGATAAATAGAGTGCGGTGTTTGAACTTTGAACACCGCACTCTATTTATCTAATGAAAATGATGCCCAAAAACAATATTATTGATTTACAGAATTGATTTATACAAATCTAATAAACCAATGGAGTATACAAAGTAAAAGGAGGATTTGAGCTATGTCGGTATGAAAATAAAGTGAATAAAAGCATTGAGAATTTAATAAATAAATATGGAAAGATTATTATAATTATGGAAGAGGTAGATAATATGAAGTTAAAAACCCATGATAGCAGACTTACACTTACGAACGGAACTTATCATTCTTTGGTAAATGCAAGAAAACCAAAGGGAATTGAAAATAAAAAAGCCTATTTAATCGGCACCGGAATTGGAGCTTTAGCTGCTGGTTGTTTTTTAATTCGTGATGCTCACATGGAGGGTAGCAAAATTACATTTCTGGAGCAATTAGATATTCCTGGCGGATCGTTAGATGGTCAAGTTCTCCAGAACGTTGGTTATGTCGCCCGCGGTGGACGTGAAATGGGTCATCATTTTGAAGTTTTATGGAGTTTATTCAGTTCATTACCATCTACAGAGGATCCAAGCATGACCGTTTTAGATTATTTTTATTATACAAACTACGATGATCCAAATTACAGCAATTGCCGGATCACAAAAAATTGTGGTCAGCGCTATGACAACGGAAAATTTAATTTAGGTCAAGATTTGGTAAAGGAATTAGTTGCTTTTATCAATATACCGGATGAAGAACTTGAAGATAAGACTATTGAGGAAATTTTTTCTAAAGAACTCTTAAACTCAGATTTCTGGACCTATTGGAGAACAATGTTCGCTTTTGAAAATTGGCATAGTGCTTTGGAAATGAAATTATATATGAATCGTTTCATTCACCATGTTGATGGATTGCCGGATCTTTCTGCGTTGCAATTTTCAAGGCATGATCAATATACTTCATTTGTAAAACCTATGGTTAAATACTTACAAGATCATGGGGCTAAATTTGAATACGGAGTTACGGTTCATAATGTTGAATTCTTAATATCAGATGATAAGAAAGTTGCAAAGCGAATAGTTGCTACAGACAAAAATGGAAAAGATATCTCTATTGATTTAACAGAAAATGACTTAGTGTTTATAACCAACGGTTCTATGACCGAAGGTTCTGGTTATGGTGATGACAATACACCTCCACCATTTAATAAGGAAGCAGGAGGATGCTGGCGTTTGTGGAGAAACATAGCAGCTCAGTCAGACGAGTTCGGAAATCCTGATAAATTCTGCACAGACCCGGAAAAATCCAATTGGGTGTCTTGTACAGTGACCTGTCATGACGAACGTGTTCCTGAATATATCGAAAAGATCACAAAGCGTTCTCCATATGGTGGGCGTACTGTAACAGGCGGTATTGTGACAGCGTTGGATTCTTCTTGGCTAATGAGCTGGACAATCAATCGTCAAGAACAATATTACGGACAACCTGAAAAAGATGTTGTGGTTTGGTTATATGGTTTATTCTCTGATGTTCCGGGAGATTATATTAAAAAACCTATGAGAGATTGCACTGGGAAGGAAATCACGAAAGAGTGGCTATATCATATTGGGGTTCCTACAGATAAAATTGAGGTATTGGCGGAATCATGCAGCGCAGTTCCTGTCATGATGCCATTTATCACATCACAGTTTATGCCTCGTGCAGCAGGGGATAGGCCCTATGTGGTGCCAAAGAATGCAGTGAATTTTGCTTTTATTGGGCAATTTGCTGAAACTCTGGATGATCCAGGGCGTGACACTGTGTTTACCATAGAATATTCAGGTCGCACGGCAATGGAAGCAGTATATGTGTTAACCGGCGTGGAAAAAGGTGTGCCTGAAGTATTTTCATCAAGATACGATATACGATATTTACTAAATGCAATCGTATGTTTGTTAGATGGAGAAAAACCAGAACTTGATTTACCACCAATGGTTAAAAGTAAAATTTTAAAACAAATATCAGGGACAGACATTGAAAAGTTATTAAAAGAATATGGGATTATATAATAATATTTAGATGACTGATTCGATATGCTCCCCTTATGGAAGACGGTGAAGTATAAATACTGTTTACTGTAAGGAGGAGCATATTTTAAAGATAATTATATTACAAATGGCTTAATAGAAGAGAAAGTAATAATGAATTCAAAGAAACTTCTATTATGCCATTTGTACTTAAATTTTACCTCTTGTCACTAAAACTCTACCTCTTGTCATATGAATATTGATTTTTTTAAAGATTTGTTATATTTAATTAATAATGACATTATAATTAAATTAGATGTTGATATTATGTTGATGTTCTAGTTAAAGTTTTTAAATGATATAAAAATCATCTATACTTCATGAGATATTAAAAGGCAGATCATAATATTGTTCTTTTTTGTGATAACAGTAATTATCATTATTCTATACACTCCATAAGACACCAATAAAACCTATCACATCATATAAACTTAAAACAAATCAAAATATATGTTCTATATTAGATAATGCTGCGATTTTTACTGCACCCTCATTCTTGCCCAAAATCTATCCATCATTACCAATGCTTTGCATCAGCATAGGCAGAAGATAATTATTATGTTTCCTACTATGTCAGTTACTTCGTTTAATAGTCTTATACCGTCTCTATCAAGCAAGTGTCAGTTTTATAAGTCGTTGCATTCTCTTATATAGCTGGGGGGTTAAGTGCAATCAAATATGTTACCATATAGTATCATATTTGAAACAGATTACCTTTTTTAGATGGTTCTGATCACTAAAGGATTTTGCATTATATTTCATATAATTGGAGTTTAAATGGGAAACTGAATCAAGTTTCCTGTTAATAGTATTGTTGCGTTGTTTTAGAGGAGGTGATTGAATGTGAAATTGCTATAGATTTAAACACGTCGAGCAAAACATTATTCATACTATATGTTAAGAAAGGGAATAGGAGAGATGGAAGCTGAAAAAATATTGGAAGTTAAAGATTTGCATGTTGCTTTTAGATTTCAAGATAAATATTATGATGCAGTTGACGGTGTAGATTTTACTTTAAAAAGGAATGAAATTTTTGCAATAGTAGGGGAATCTGGCTGTGGTAAAAGCACCATAGTTAATTCTATAGTTGGATTGCATGACAAAAATTTTACTAGAGTTTCCGGCGAAATAATATATGATAATGCAAACATAGCTAATTATAGCGAAGAAGAATTCAATAAAATTAGAGGAAGGCATATTGGCTTCATATTTCAAGACCCATTGGCATCATTAAACCCTTTGCATAAAATTGGCAAACAGATTGAAGAGCCTTTGATATATCATACTGACCTGGATAAAAATCAAAGAGAAGAAAGGGTTTTAGAGCTTTTAAATCAAGTTGGGATCAATAACCCTAAGAGAGTAGTTAATCAGTTCCCTCATGAATTGTCGGGAGGTATGCGACAAAGGGTTTTAATTGCCATTGCACTTTCATGCAAACCTAATATTATTATAGCAGATGAGCCAACCACGGCATTAGATGTTACAATTCAAGCTCAAATATTAGATCTTTTGACTGACCTCCAAAAAGAGATTGATGCAGGCATTATTCTTATAACCCATGATTTGGGAGTAGTTGCACAAATGGCAGATAGAGTTGCTGTCATGTACGCAGGACAGTTTGTTGAAGTAGCTAATGCTGAAGAACTTTTTGATAACCCTCTTCATCCTTATACACGATCATTATTGCAGTCAATTCCCCAATCAGACTCCCTAGGGAAGGATTTACATGTAATTCGAGGAATGGTACCTTCTTTAAGAAACTTGCCAAGAAAAGGATGTCGTTTTGCTCCAAGAATACAATGGATTCCAGAATCTGAACATGAAGAAAATCCTGAACTTCGTGAAGTTTCAAAGGGCCATTTTGTGAGATGCACATGTTGGAAAAACTTCCACTTTGAAGATGAAGGGGGTAATTAAAATGAGTTTTTTGGAGATAAAGGATCTGAAAGTTCATTATCCTATACGAGGGGGCTTTTTTCACACAATACAGGATTATACATATGCAGTGGATGGAGTAGACTTGTCAATTGATGAAGGAAAGACTTACGGACTTATAGGAGAATCAGGCTCAGGAAAAACAACTATAGGAAAGACTATTGTTGGATTGGAAAAACCAACAAGCGGGAAAATTTTGTATAACGGGCAAACTGTAAATTCTAAGAGGGCTAGAAAAAAACTGGGATACAATAAGGAAGTTCAAATGATATTTCAGGATGTTTTTTCAAGTTTGGATCCCAGAAAAAAAGTTATAGATATAATTGCTGAACCATTGCGGAATTATGAAAATTTGACAAAAGAAGAAGAAAGGAAAAAAGTTTTGGAATTGCTAAACATAGTAGGAATGCCTGGTGATTCTTTATATAAGTATCCACATGAGTTCTCGGGAGGACAAAGACAGAGAATAGGCATAGCGAGGGCCATAGCTCTAAATCCAAAGCTTATTGTTGCTGACGAACCTGTTTCTGCATTGGATCTATCTGTTCAAGCACAAGTTTTAAACTATTTGAAGAAGATACAAAAGGAGTTTAACTTGAGCTATCTTTTCATATCTCACGATCTAGGCGTAGTAAAACATATGTGTGATTATATCTATATTATGCATAGAGGAAGATTTGTAGAAGCGGGAACAAGAGAAGATATATATAATAATCCCATCCATATTTACACCAGAAGATTGATAGCAGCTATCCCGGAAATAGATGTCAAAAATAAAGAAAAGTATTATATGATAAGAAAAAAAGTTGAGGAAGAATATAACAATTACAGCAGCCTATTCTATGATGAAGATGGAAAAGTATTTGATCTGATTCAGATTTCAGATACTCACTATGTTGCAATAAAGGATAAGGAGGCCTTAAAAAATGTGGAAAACAATATTGCGTAGGGTACTACTGATGATACCTCAACTTTTTATATTAAGTATAATAGTTTTCGCTTTGGGAAAAGCCATGCCGGGAGATCCATTTACAGGTTTAATAACTCCTGATATGGATCCTGCAGTTATTGAAAGATTGAGAGAAGAAGCAGGATTAAATGATCCCATACCTGTTCAATATAAGAACTGGATTGTGAGAATACTTAGAGATGGAGACTTTGGAAGATCTTACACATATAAGATGCCTGTTACCAAATTGATTGGCAAGAGAGCAGCCAACACGCTATGGTTATCATTGTTAACTGTAATACTGACGTATTTAATAGCAATACCTTTAGGAATTTATGCCGGACGATACAATGGCTCAAAATTTGATAAGGCAGTAATGGTATATAACTTTATCAGTTATGCAATACCCAGATTTATTTTAGGACTATTGTTGCTGTTATTTTTCGGATACAGATTAAAATGGGTTCCAACTACAGGTTCTGTAGATTTGGGCCTTGAACCTGGCACACTGGACTATTTCCTTAGCAGGTTACATCATATGATCTTACCGGCAATAACATCTGCCATATTAGGTACCATAGGAATTGTGCAATATCTTAGAAATGAAATAATTGATGCCAAAACTCAGGATTATGTAAAGACGGCTAGAAGCAAAGGAGTACCTACAAATAAAGTTTACACCCACCATATATTTAGAAATTCATTGCTTCCCATAGCAGCTTTCTTTGGATTTACGATTACAGGGCTTTTAGGAGGATCAGTCTTTATTGAAACAATATTTACTTATCCTGGAATGGGTGAATTATTTGTTTCAGCAATTAGCAGCAGGGACTATTCAGTGATAAACAGTTTGGTCTTATTATTTGGTTTTTTGACATTATTGGGTAGTTTGCTGTCAGATATAATCATGACCATTGTTGATCCAAGGATAAGGATAGAATAGGAGGTAGCAGATATGAGCAATTTGGAAATAAATAAAAATTATGTTACCCCTAATATAGATGAAGAAACTTTAAAAGCCCTTAGTCGTGAGCAATCTTTTTGGAACGTACTAAAGAGAGAATTTAAAGTTGATAAGTTGGCAACGGCATGTTTAATAATACTTATTATTATTTTTGCTGTATTATTTATCGGTTCTGCTCTATTAGATCAGGAAGAAGTCATGAAAATAGATTTGAAATATAAATATGAACCGCCAGGGGATAAGTTTATATTGGGAGCCGATCTTGGTGGCAGGTCTATTGCAGGACAGTTATTGATAGGTGGGAGAAACTCTGTTTTAATTGGCTTTGCTGTTACAATACTGACATCTTTTATAGGGATTGTAGTTGGACTGATTACTGGATATTATGGCGGAAAAGTTGATAACATCATAATGCGAATATGTGATTTCATATCGATACTGCCTGCTACTTTGCTTATTATTACATTTGTAGTTGTTATACCGGACTATACCATGTGGCATTTCATATTTATAATGAGCATATTTTATTGGGTAGGTATGACTAGATTAGTAAGAAGCAAGGCTTTATCAGAGAGCAGAAGAGATTATGTAAACGCTTCGAAGATAATGGGAACCAGCGATATAAAGATTATGTTTGGAAGTATTTTGCCTAATATTAGCTCAATAATCATTGTTGATTTGATTCTAGAGTTTGCAGGCAATATAGGGATAGAAACCGGATTGTCATTCTTGGGATTCGGACTACCGCCTTCAACACCTTCTCTTGGAACATTGGTTTCCTACGCCAGAACACCGGGAGCGATGTCAAGCAAATTGTGGCTATGGTTACCGGCATCATTGCTGATATTGGTGATGATGTTGTGTATAAATTATGTGGGGCAGGCCGTTAAAAGAGCATCCGATGCAAAACAAAGATTAGGTTAAAATGAAAAGGGGGAATAAGAATTGAGAAAAAGTTGGAAAATCATAGCTTTAGTGCTGGTGCTATCACTGTTATTTGCGGCTTGTGGCAAGAATGCTGAAGAAGCAACTGCGCCAAAAGGAAATGAAGAAGAAAAACAAGAGCAAAAACAATCCTACGGAAAAGTGGGAAATATAGAATTGCCTTATCCCACAGTGGTAAAAAAGGATGGAGAAACAGTCGGAGGAACTCTCAATGTGGCACTGATTGCATCAAGTCCTTTTGAAGGTATATTTAACACATTTTTATATGAAAATTCTGATGATTCTAGTTTAATGCAACCGATGTTATGTGGCTTTTTCAAATCAGGCCCAAACCTTGAAATGAAGGACAGCAATTGCTCCATTAATTTCGATAAAGATAGGAAAACAGTTACATTAAAGATTAATCCCAATTTATCTTGGTCAGACGGGGTTCCTGTAACTGCCGATGATTTAATCTTCGTATATGAATGTATCGGACATAAGGATTACACAGGTGTAAGATATGATAGAAACTATATGAATGTAGTAGGTATGGAGGAATATCATGCGGGTAAAGCGGATACTATATCCGGAATTAAGAAGATCGATGACAAGACTTTGGAAGTGACTTTTAAGGAATTTTATCCGGGCATATTGTGGGGTGCAGGGATACCTTATAATCCTGAACCAAAGCATTACTTAAAGGATATACCGTTAAAAGAGATGGTATCCCATGAAAGAGTAAGATTAAAACCATTATCCTGCGGTCCGTTTATGGTATCCAATATAGTGGCGGGAGAGTCAGTGGAATATGTTCCCAATCCACATTGGTGCGGAGAAAAACCCCAAGTTGATAAAATCGTAATAAAAAGGACAAATCCTGATACTATAGCAGAGGCCCTGGCTTCCGGTGTTTTTGATGTTGTCGATGGTATCAGTATTAGCAGTTATGATAGATACAAAGATTTAAAGAATATTACATTGTTATCTAATGTATCAAGAACTTATTGGTATATAGGATTCAAGCTAGGGAAATGGGATGCTGAAAAAGGCCAGGTTGCACCGAATCCGAATGCCAAATTGGCCGATGTGAAATTGAGGCAGGCCATCGCTTATGCCATGAATAATAAAGAAGTGGCAGAAAGATTTTACCACAATCTGAGAATACCTGCTAATGCGCTAATCGATCCAATGCACACTACTTTCTGGAATGAAAAACAGGAAGGATACGATTACAATCCAGAAAAGGCAAAGCAAATTTTAGACGAGGCAGGATATGTTGATGTTGATGGTGACGGGTTCAGGGAAGATCCAAAGGGAAATAAGCTTAAGATTAACTTCTTATCAATGGCAGGCGGAGAAATTGCGGAACCATTGGCACAATTTTACATCCAATGCTGGCGTGATGTCGGGCTGGATGTTGTACTGCAAAACGGAAGATTGGTAGAAGCAAATGCTTTTTATGACATGATTGCGCAAGATAATCCGGAGATCGATTTGTATATGGCAGGATGGAGTACAGGTTCAAATCCAGATCCACAAGGTTTGTATGGAAGATATGCGCAGTTTAATTATACTAGGTTTGCCAGTGAAGAAAATGATAGATTGTTAGCTGCCATCGCATCAGAAAAGGCTTTCGGTGAAGATGGCTATTTAGATGAAGAATATTTGATAAAGGCATATCACGATTGGCAAGCTTATGTTAGAGATCAAGTTGTAGTGGCCCCCACATTTTATACTATTTCATTGTCAGCTATAAACAATAGGGTTAACTACTGGGATTTGAATGTAGTCAGCGATTGGTGGTGGGAGAAAGTCGGTTTATTGTCAGACACTCCTGAAATAGCAAAATAACAGACACATGAATAGAAAGTGGCTTCCTATATTAAAATAGGGAGCCACTTTCTATTGTACCATAAAATCAATTTGCCTAATTAATCTCTACTGTTGCCCCGATATTTTCCAGCTCTGCTTTGATTGCTTCAGCTTCTTGCAAAGATATGTTTTCTTTTATAATGCAGGGAGTGTTATCAACCAGATCTTTTGCTTCTTCTAATCCACATTCAAGATATTCTCTTATGGAATTTATAACTTGGATTATGTTTTCACCGCTGTTGAGCAAAATAACTCTTGAGGTATCATCTTGCTCATCATAAGAAGCAGCGCTCTGACGATTGTCTTGACTCATTTTTAAAAAGGTATCAAACTCATTTTTATAGCATTTCATTAATTCATCGCTATAACCCAAAATTATATGTGGGTTATTGTATGAATAGAATTCTAATACTGAATTAACATCTTCTTCGGAACTCATATCGATCGTATGTGTTTTCTTATTTATTGTATGTAAAATCAATGATTTAGTAACATGAGCTTTAATTCCGTTGGTTCTATGAGTTGTACTTCGCAAATATGCCCATACGATATCATCATTTTTTACTATAAAGGATTTTGGACCTTTAAAGTAGAAAGTATAATTTTTGCTGATTTTTACTGAATCAACAGTCTCTGCTTCATGATATTCCTTCTCGATTTCTTCAATACTAACGATGCCTTCATTATTTTTTATAAAGGATTTTATTGGGCGAAGGTAAGCACCTGAAAAGCCTTTAATAAGAGAGATTATCATATATATCAAAATGCATGCACATACAATGATGGCTACATAAATATAACCTTCTGAAAATGAACCTACATAATCAGAATCCAACACGTAGGTTAAAGCGTACTTTTCAATCTCTTCAGGCATTGAAGACCCTAAAAATCCTGTTCTCTGGAACCAATTATTATAATAGGTTATAAGCTTAGAATTCATTTTTCTTATAGTTCCTCTTACATGAAGGGTAGTTGTAACATCGTCCCTTGCACCCGTTATGTATTCATAGGTTTCATCAATCATCCTGTTTGCTGTATTAAAATCACCCGAATAAACTCCCAAAGCAATATATTCTTCTTCACAGATGGGAATTATATAGTAATTCCTTTTATTGATTTTTTTGCCGGAACGACTTGTTTCGCTGGATGTAGCAAAGCCATCGAGAATGTAATAAACATCTCCTTCAACGTAGGAACCAAGCAACTCATCTTTTGACAATGAATATAAGTCTACAGGGCCCTGTATTAATTTCATGAAGCTTGAGGTAAACAAAATAATTATTATGGCCATTATGCCTACACATGCTGCTGCTCTTTTTAGAATTTTTTTCATAGCTAATTCTTGTAATTCATCAAACATCATAATTGCTCCTTTCAAGTATCAACAAAAAGTTGTTATAAATGTAAAAGTAACAATTTTATACCACACTACAATACTACAAAATATAAAGTTTTGCAACAAAATTTTCATAATATGTCTAAAATATAAGCAAGAGGATAAACTTGTAAGCTCTGAGAATCCGCATAAAATCTATATGGAAGGCTTCTTATATGACTTTTGTCTCATTTTTATAATACAGAGAAAATGTATAATTATACCTTAATATAAACTTAGCGCAATGAGCTTCAAGAAAGGTTTCCTTGATTGTTAAAATGTTTCCAAAGGAAGCCTTTCTTATCTATCAGTAACATGTTGAATCCGTACTATTTTACGTTGCTTTTGACGATTTTTGCTGTTTTACTTTATACAGTGACATGGGCTGTTCCAATGTCCAAAATAATTTTATAAAATATAGGATTATTGATAGATTTTATCTTGATTGTGCGAATTATTAAGTGAAAGCGTAGACAGCCAGATGCATGAATAATTGGAAGAGAGGTGATACAGTGAAAATAACAGAGGAAAATTTTATTGATCAAATGAAGAAGGGAGATGAGAAAGCCTTAGAATATGTTATAGATAATTATGGTTGGGTTCTTAAAACCGTTCTGAAAAAACATTTATTTTATATTATGGATTACTATGAAGAATGCATGAATGATTGTTTGCTTGCTATTTGGGAAAATGTCCATAATTATAATCCTGAGAAGGCCACATTTATTAACTGGATAGGTGCAATTGCAAAATATAAATCTATAGATTATGCGAGGAAACATTTAAAGAATTTAGAGAACAGGAGCATAGAAGATGTAAATATTGCTGTAGAGGATAATTCAATAATAGAAATTCTAGAAAATGAAATAAGCGAAGAAACAGAAAAAATGCTTAAAAATCTATCGGATGAAGATAGAAGAATTTTTGAGAAACGTTACCTGGAAGATAAAGGAATTGATGAAATATCTAAGGATACGGGTTTTAGTGAATCAGTTATTTATAATAGGCTTTCAAGAGCGAGAAGGAAAATTCGTAAAATAATAAAGGTTGGAGGAGATTGTAAGAATGAAGGAGTCTAACGATATCTATAATTTGCTAAATCAAGTGAATTTTAATATTGAGGATTATGAAAAAGAGGAACTTAGTGATATGGAGAAACAAAAGCTAAAGAACAGTTTTAGAAGGAGAAATAAGAGAATAACGAAACTTAAATGGGCGTCGACTATTGTTGCTGCCTTGGTATTGGTTTCAGTGGCTGCTGTAAATTATACGAATTTTGGTGGAAATGTTTATGCTGCTGCTCAATCAAAGATTTCGGAAATATCTTATTCTATAGGCAAAGCTTTAGGTATCGAGAGAAATATTGAAACTTATACAAATATAGTTGGTCAATTTGTAGAGGATAAAGGAATAGAAGTCAAGTTGACAGATGTGGTAATAGATAAAGATGAATTGATTTTTTGCATTGTTGCCCATATGAACCAGCCAATAGATATGTTCCGCTTCGATTATGATATATTTATTGACGGAAAGAAAATAAAAAATTTTGGTGTAAGCGGAAGTGCCGGACCAATTGATGATTCTGGTACTCTATTTTTTGCAACATATGCTGTTGATATAAAAGATATCGATACAAATAAAAATGTAGATATAAGAATTGTACTAAAAGATTGCAACCTCTATTTAGCAGGAAAAACAGAACAAGAGATAAGAGGAAAGTGGGAATTTGAGTTTACTGCAAATGGTGATGACTTGAGAAAAAGTACTAATGTAGTACCTATAGATTATTCATTTAATATAGATAACACAATTTACACTTTAGAAGAACTTAGATATAATCCTATAAACCAAAAAATAATAGGTAAGATAGAGAATATTTCTGAGGAATTTTATGTGATAGAGTTAGATGGTGAGGATAGTCTAGGGAATAAGGTTGTTTTTGGGCTATCCAGTATGGATGACAAAAATATAATATTTAAATATGAAAAAGTTTATGGCAATTTGTCTGATGAAATTACATCCATAACTTTGACGCCTTATGCTGCAAAACAATCCAAAGAAAGTGGAAGAGAGAGTAATGATTATAAACAAGTTGGAGAAAAGTTTACAATATTTTTAAATAAGTAGATAAAAATGTGGTAACACGAAGCACGACCCACATCCCTAAATATCATGTATTCAGTGATGTGGGTTTTATTTATGAGCTTAAGCCTGTTAAGATAGTGAAATAATTTGGTCGGATGAATTTTTAATGTTTTACTTTTTTATAGTAACCCGGGTAAAGCCATGATTAGATAACCTGATAATTGGAGCAGCATTTCCCATGCTTTGTGTCCTTGACCAACCGTCGGGAATAATAACTTGCCCTTGAGAGCCTGATACATCCAAATACAGGTTTTGTGGCATCTGATTGAATGTCAGTTCACATTCCCCATGGCTGTCAACCGTTATATTGCTTGAAATTGTGTCCGCAGCTATTGAAATACTACCGGAAGAATTTTTTATATTATATGTGCCTTGGTATATTTCAGTATCTGTAAGAGATACAGAACCCTCAACACATTCAATACTGACCGGAGCGTTCAGATCGGGCAGGACTGCAGGGACTCCATCCAATGAAATGGAAAATGCGCTGTATTTTTTGTCCGGAATGCCAATGCGGACGACATTTACATAATTCGGTCCATTTTCTACATAGTAATGCTTTGACGAGTTATCGGCCGCGTCTCTTGCTGCTGTTCCGTCAACACATATTTTTAAGATGCCATTAACAACTTCGCATTTTGTTTTAAAAAGTGAGGGATTATCAATCCCCAAAAATTCAAAAGTGACCTGTTCACCATCAGTCTTTGCTATCTCAATTCCGCAGTAATTAGCTGAAAGAGATACCGTCCTGGAACTGTCCGTATCAATAAAGCTTTGTCTTGGTATATCGTTATTTTCTGAGGTAGGAGAAACGATATCTGATGCGGGATTTTTTCCAGGGACAGTATAGGCCCCACTGACAGTAGCACCTATGCAAAACGCCATTGTCAGGATAAGCGCCATCCCTATCATGATTTTAGAGGCTTTCTTATAATACATAATGGACTCCAACCTTTCTTTCAAAAGTTCTTTGCTTTCATTTAAGGTTACAGAGGCAAGGGAACCATTATAATTGCCTCCGGCTCCTATTGCATGGATCAGTGTATCACCATAAGCCCGGCGGCTTTCCATGTCCAAGTCTTTAATTACCGCTTCGTCACAAGCCAGTTCACAGGCGTGATTAATTTCACGGCCCATAAAATAAATCAGAGGATTAAACCAATGCAGGCATATAGTAACCTGTACCAACCATTTATAAAATATGTCCAGATGTTTATAGTGTGTAGGTTCATGGATAAATGTATATTGCAAATCAAGTTCTGACAATTCAGTGGTGGGAAGCACCACACAGGGGTGGAAAAAACCAATTAATAGCGGAGAAGAGGTCAGCGGATTTATATAGAGTTCCACCGGTTTTTTTACCCCTATACGCTCTCCGGCTGAAGCCAGCAAATCTAAAAGGGCTACGTCTGAAACTTCTTTGCATCCGGTTTTGATATAGCGGACAAATCCCTGATAGGTTGTAATTTTTCTTGTCAACAGGACCAGAACACCTGTAAGCCAAATTAACCACAAATTTTCTGTTATAATTGAAAGTATGCTTCCATAATTTTGATCTGCAGGCGTCAAAGTATTGAATTTTGGTGTGAAATTAATTTCTGCAACATTTTTTTGAATTTCCGTCTGGTATAATTGATTGGTATTTTCTTTAACATCAGGTTGTATAAATGTTTGTACGACTTTATAATTGATATTACGTACCATTGACCCCACAGGGCTGGCTTCCGGAGAAAGCGGCAGGGTCAGCCGAGCGATTACAACCAGCCAAATGTAATACTGCCAGCGTTTACTAATTTTGGTTTTTAGTAAAGGTTTGAAAAGGAATAGTGTCAAAATCAAAATAGAACCGGAAATTGAGAGTGAAAAAACGATTTTGAGTAAATTGTTCATTTTTCTCCTTTTATATTTTCCCAGAACTTTTTCAAATCCTCATAGTCCTCCGGGGTAAGCATTTCCCCTTGTATCAATGTTGACACCAGCCCTTTTGCATTTCCATCATATAGTTTTTCAAGGAAAGTTTTTGTTTGTGCCGCTCGATAGTCCGCCTCAGTAACGATTGCTATGTATTCGTTACGGCGTCCTATTTTGCTTGTTTTCAGCAATCCCTTTTCCACCAACCGGGAAAGCAAAGTAATAATAGTGTTCTTCTGCCAAGTATGGCCCGTTCCTTTCAGGCAGTCTGTTATTTGAGCATAAAGAGCTGTTCCGCCATTTGCCCAAATAATTTTCATCAATTCAAGTTCTGCGTCTGAAACTTGCTGTATCAAAATTGCACCTTCCTCCTGGATGACATATTGTAGTCTAATAAAAGGATAACATGATGTAGTCTATGTGTTAATATAAGGTGAAAATTGGACAATATTCCTTACTTTCAATAATATGCTTAAGTATTGCTTTCTATTTTTGGACTCCATATATTTTTAAGCTTTTGTTATACACTGTTATTTTTCATAGGGGAATCTTAATAAAATCTTATGCATTCATTAAGAATACCCCAAAAATAAGATATAGTAAGATAGAAAAAGCTCTTACAAAGGAGCTGATAATATGTCTGAAAAAATTCTGATTGTTGATGATGAGCACGAGTCATCTAGATGCAATGATTCCCTTAATGCTTTGCTGATTTCCATTGTAGTCTTGCTTATGCTGCATTGGAGCAAACTGGATTTCAAGTATCCTTTCCTCTGCGTGTATTGGCATTAAGAATAATTTCCTATACCATCTGGTGAATTTTAACTGTTTGCATATTGGCGAGATTGGGGCCTGGATACCTTATATTATTCTTATTTCAGCGGCAATTGAAATTCCAGCGTTTTTGCTTATGTCTGTTCGTTCCTATTGCAAGCATCAAGTAATGTGATAGCTGTTAATTGAACAAGTTGAGAATGATGCCGCTATTCCATATATTTTATATTTTTATATAGCTTTTAACGATAATTTATATTTATCGGTGACGCTTCATATTCTTTCTATGTTTTTATAGGGGTATAGCCTGTTCTTATATACAATAAATATATGTATTTATATATAGTAAGTTGATGTTAATATGTCATTATTATGATATCATGAAACCATTGTATGGTAATTAGTGCTATTCTAAACAGTTTTATCAATTAATATATAATATGATTATTTTATTGGAGGATTTTAATTTGATTCTCTAAAGAGATGACAAAAAATGAGAAATAGTGATGATCTTATGCAAGAATGGGCAGCTCTTGTACCTATGTGGATCAAAGAGATGAGAGAGGGTAAAAACTCAGTGCGCAAGGGTTTGCTGGATTCAGTAATGCTTGATGTATGCGGAAAGGTTGAAGGTCTGAGCATTTTGGATAGTGGGTGTGGAGAAGGTCGTTTTTGCAGAATGCTTGTTGAACGTGGTGCTAAATATGTGCTGGGATTGGATCTATGTGAGGAAATGATTGAGGCCGCAACAAAACTGAAGTCTGAGTGTGATGACTATCGTTTGAAAAATGTGCAAGATCTCGGCTTTATTGAGAATGAAATTTTTGATATTGTTGTCTCATATCTTAATCAGTATGATTTGCAGTATTTTGAAACGAATAACAGAGAAGTGTTTCGGTTGTTAAAAAGCGGTGGCAAGTTTATAGTTGCCAATCTGCACCCAATAAGGTCTGCTACTGGAAAGTGGTATCGAGATGCAAGTGGAAAAAAGTTACACGTCATATTGGATAATTATTTTGATGAAGGAGAACGACATTGTTAGATGATGGGAGTTAAATTTACAAATTACCATCGTTCATTATTCACTTACATAATTAGTGTTGTGCACTAAAAAGTCAAAAATTGTATTACCAAATTCATGGTAAAACAAAAGCATAAGCTGACTATTTGTGATAGTTTAGAGTTACCCAATACTATAAACAAATCACGGAGGTCAAACTTATGCCTGAGATAATAATAGAACAAAACCAGAACATCATCAACTATATAAATATGTTACAATTGCCTTATTCTACTGCTTTGAATAACCATATCATAAATATGGTCTCAGGCATAATTACTACAGAAGGTAATAAAACTGTCTCTGCCATCTACAAAAAACTTACTTCTAATAGAGATAGAAGCACTGGCTCAAGATTCTTAAGTGAATACAAATGGAACAACGAATATGTAGACTACAAGAGAATTTCACACTCTATTCATACTATCCCCAAGAATATCGATGAAAATCAGGTTGGCTTTCTAATTATAGATGACTCTTTGAGTAAAAAAGATGATTCTACAAAGAAGATGGAAGGCATTGATTATCATCATTCTCACAGTGATGGTAAAACTATGTGGTCACACTGTATCGTTAGTTCTAATTACAAGGTATCTAATTATTCGTTGCAACTTAATTTTAAGCTCTATCTCAGGAAACAGTTTTATGGTTCAAAATCCAAAAAACTTTTTAAAAACAAAGATGAACTTGCCATGCAATTAATTGACGAGTTTACTCCAGCTACTGAAATAAATTATTTGCTGGTAGATGCCTGGTATACTTAAGGTAAGCTGATGCTTCATGCTCTAAAAAGAGGATATCATACTATCGGAAGAATCAAATCCAACTGTACAATTTATCCTTTTGGATTAAAAGCAAGTGTCAAAGAGTCCTCCAACCATATACGTAAGAATGAAACCTGCCCAGTTACAGTAGGTGAAAACAAGTATTACGTATATAGGTATGAAGGTAAAATCAATGACATAGAAAATGCTGTTATTCTAATATGTTGGAGCAAGGCTGATCTATCTGGTAAACCATCATATATTGTAAGTACAGATGTAGGCCTTGATAGCCAAGTTATCTTGGAATACTACCAAAACCACTGGGATATTGAGGTCAGCTACAGGTATCATAAGAACTCACTTGGGTTTGACCAATATCAAATTGAATCCTTAACATCTATTAAGATGTACTGGAGTATTGTATTTATGACTTATACATTTTTAGAGCTTTTCAGAGCATCTAAAGGCAAAACATTAGGTTTAAAGACCATAGGTGATACAATAGGGTATTTCCGTCAACAATACATAGTTGAAATTGTTAAAGCTGCATACTCTTGTGCAGCTAAAGGGCTAAGTGTAAGCTCAATAATTACCAAGTTAGGGCTTGTTGCTTAAAAATTTCCTTTTTACTGCACAGGTCTAATTACTAATTTTAATTTTATATTATATTTTTCGGTAACACTTTGTATTCGTTCTATAAGCTCAGTTTCTGAGATTTGCTCAGGGTCAATGAATATTTCAAGTCCCATATGGTCCTTTGCAGACTCAATCCTTAAAACATAATCACTTACTTGCTCATAAGTATCAAATTTTTTAAAATCAATATCCGCTTTTTTCAGGGTATAGGCTGCAAAGAATATGGGGCCTTCGTAATCCCACATACTCGAATATGCTTCTATCAATTCTGTAACTATTCGATAATCAATTTTGTTGTAATTTAGAAAAATCGATCCATCCTTTAACTCATAAAAAGAATAGATATGTCCTAATTCTTCTTTTAGACTTAGACCATTCCCTATCCGGCGTATAAAAATATACATTATAACCTGTTAGGATTGAAACTATAACATCCCTTAATAGTAATACCAGAGATATAGATTATCATGCATGACATTGTAACTTTTTGTGCTATACTTCTCTAACGTAAGAAAGTAATTTGTCGCTATCCCATTATCTTTTTCAAGAACAATGCAGTTTATTAAACCATATACGATTTGATCTTTCTTCTTTTTATTAAAAAACATTTATATCACCTCTCCTATATATAAGCAATTTTTATATATACAGCCTTTGTAATTTCCTTATCTGATGCGCTATTTATCCTTGTCCTATATTGTTTCTTCTAAATTATTGCTATATTGAGATGTTCAATTTAAAGTTAAAATATTAATACTTTCCATATAGTTTGTACCAATACCAATCAAATTCCATCAAAAAGCTATCATGTTACATGGAGAGTGTCAATATCAAAAATGATAAATGGGAAAATGTACTTATAATTTTGTTGAATTTCATCATGTTTTTGATCATATCATGCAAAAAAATCAAATAGAAAAGGACAAGTTATATTGAATGCTTAATTTTCCTTGTAAATGAATAACATTCTATTGACTTTTACTATTAATAATAGTACTATTATTAATAGTAAAAGGGAGGTGCAATAATGTCATCCATAGATTTGGCGATACTTGGTATGGTATTGGAAAAACCACAAAGTGCATATGACATACAAAAAGATGTAGATTATCATCAGTTCCCAAGATGGACTAAGATAAGCGTTCCATCTATATATCGAAAAGTCATTCAGCTTAACAAAGAAGGTTATCTTCAATGCGATATTGTGAAAGGGGATAAATATGCTGATAAAGCAATTTACTCTATTACAGAAAAAGGACGTGCTTATTTTTATGAACTTATGAATACTTATGCAAACCAGCATGTATCATTTCTGTTTGATTTCAATGTGGTTATTACCAATCTTAACAAAATCGACAAGGAAAGTGCTTTGGAATTAGTGAAAAAGTTGCGAAACAGTATTACTGCTTCAGCTCAATTAAATGATGAATATGCTGCTAAATATGCTGATATTCCCCTTGTTGGAAGAACTATTTTTGAACAACAGAAATTGCTTTATCGCTCCCTTTTAGAGTGGCTTGATACTTTTGAGGTTCAGTTCAAAGAAGATTGATATTATGGATATCAAGAGCAGTTTAATCATTCTGTTTGAAAATCCTTTTTGGATTGGTTTATATGAACGCATTGACGGTGACCAATATGCGGTATGCAAAATAACCTTTGGTAAAGAGCCAAAGGATTATGAAGTTTATGATTTCTTGCTAAGAAATTGGCATAAGCTGAAACTTAGTACACCTGTTACAATTGATAAAATCGAAGAAAGAAAAATAAATCCCAAGCGCATGCAGCGAGAAATTCATAGGCAATTAGATAATAGAGGTATTGGTACAAAGGCACAGCAGGCATTAAAGCTGCAACATGAGCAGAATAAACTTGAGAAAAAGACCAAAAGCCGGGAGAAAAAAGAGGCTGAAAAAGAACGGAAGTTTGCTTTACGCCAGGAAAAGAAAAAAGCAAAACACAAAGGGCGATAATGTTGGTAATAGCCTATGATAAAGTCACTTGGTGAGGATAATAAAAAAGTACTTTAATGAAAAGCAATACTCTTTTCTGTCGCGTATCTTAATAATATTAAAGCCAGAAAGGAGTATTGTTATATCAACATTACCAAAAGAAGTATTAAAAGAGATGATGAAAGATAGAACTTTATGTGATTTAAATGGGCTGTAATAAATTACAGGTCTTTTTACATTATGAGCAAATATAAAGGGCATTACAGAATGATGATTCTTTAACTGCTATTTTGAGATATGAAATACATGGAGAGTTTTGATGATAGTTCCACCCATTGCCAATACTCAATTCTTGAAAAGAACATATTAAGGTAGAATACTCAAAATTGCTTTGTGTTACCTGGAATTCATCTATTTTAAAGTCTTTTACAATTTCACCAATTGGAGTTGGTTTAGCCTTGGCGATGATTTATAATTGCAAATTTCTATAACAATAGAATCAATGTGTGGATATTGCATGGACATATTTAAAGTATTGCCCGGGAAACGTATTATGTTAAATATTGATGTTTAGAGTTATATTCCAAAATGAATATCCAATAGAATACTTTGAAATTTATTAGCAACTCATAAATTTCCTTATATCTTCTTACCATTAGGAAGATTGTTTATAATGGGGTCATCAAAACTGATTGATGGAGGCGATAGGTTATGCTGAATGAAAAGGTAAAAAATTTATTAAAGAATGAAATGTGGGATTTGGCAACATGTTCGAAGAACGAACCAAATGTAGTGCCCGTCGCATTCAAGGACGTGACAGATGATGGCAAGTTGATAGTAGGAGATGTGTTTCTGGAAACAACACTGAATAATATAAGAGAAAATGGAGGGAGAATTGCCATCTCGATATATGATGCATATAATTTTGAGGGATACCAGATTAAAGGGAAGGCTGAATATATTAGAGAGGGCATCATTGTTGATAAATTCAAAGCAATGGTAGAAAAAATGTTCAATGGAGCAGTAACGGCTAAGGGAGCGTTGATAATAACTCCTGAAAAAGTTATCGTCACAACACCTGATGAAGATAATAAAAAGGTGCTTTAATGGATAAAAAGAGATGTGGAGATGAAAATCTCCACATCTCTCTTTATGTGAAAATTTAATTATTTTAAAGAAACTCATATGAACAAGATATATTATTTTGAGGGATGCCAAAAATGTATTGACTGTGGGGGTTATATTTTTATATTATAAAAAAAGCTCTCTCTTTTCAGAAATAGTAACTACCTAGATTTTGTACAAACAGAATGAAACAAATTAGACAAAATTACCTTGGTAATCTATCCAATAAATACAAAGAGGGCAATACCTATTACCTGTCAAATTAGTAAGTCAACCAAAACAAA
>Ga0134090_1000665_pt1 | contig 27036 bp, 32 predicted proteins | sample 1_4taG_FD_94453 | JGI IMG/M metagenome (GOLD analysis project Ga0134090, IMG submission 94453) | Switchgrass degrading microbial communities from high solid loading bioreactors in New Hampshire, USA - 1_4_20_6_A1 metaG | ecosystem: Engineered > Bioreactor > Semi-continuous > Anaerobic >...
CGGGCCGGGGCCGGCGGCGACGAAGCTTCGCTGTTTGCCGCGGAACTCTACCGGATGTACACCCGGCTGGCGGAGCGCCACCGCTGGAAGGTGGAGCTGGTGGATATCAGCGAAACCGAGGCCGGCGGCGTCCGGGAAGTCATCTTCCAGATCAACGGCGAAGGGGCCTATAGCCGCCTGAAGTACGAGGGCGGCGTCCACCGGGTGCAGCGGGTGCCCGTCACCGAGTCTCAGGGCCGGATTCACACCTCCACCGCCACTGTGGCCGTCATGCCGGAGGCCGAAGAGGTGGACGTGGAGATTCGGCCGGAAGACCTCAAGATCGATGTGCAGCGGGCCGGCGGCGCCGGTGGGCAGCACGTGAACAAGACGGAGTCTGCCGTGCGGATTCATCACATTCCCACAGGGATCGTGGTCTACTGCGCCGACGAGCGCTCTCAGATTCAGAACCGCGAAAAGGCGATGCGAGTGCTGAGGGCCCGTCTGCTGGACCTCTACCAGCGGCAAGCCCGGAGCGAGGAAGAGGCCAAGCGCCGTTCGCAGGTGGGCACTGGCGATCGCTCGGAGAAGATTCGGACCTACAACTTCCCGCAGGATCGGATGACTGACCACCGGATCGGCCTCACTGTGCACAACCTGCCGGCCATTCTGGACGGCGACCTGGATGAAGTGATTGACGCACTGGCTCACCACGAGCAGGCGGAGCGGCTCCGGGGTATGGAGGCAGAGGGATGACGATTCGCACTGCCCTGGCCGACGCCGCCCGCAGGCTGGCCGAAGCCGGGGTGGCGGATGCCGCTCGGGAGGCCGGGTGGCTGCTGGCCCATGCAGCCGGCACCTCCGTCGGAACGCTGCGGGCGTGGGGCGACAGAGAACTGAGCCCTGGGGTGCTGTCTGAATTCGACCGGTTGGTGGCCCGGCGGGCTGCCCGAGAGCCGATTCAGTACATTCTGGGCACCCAGGAGTTCTGTGGGCTTACGTTCCGGGTGACGCCAGATGTCCTGATTCCCAGGCTTGATACAGAAGTACTGGTGGAGCGTGCAGTGGCGCACCTAAAAGCGCAGTCTGCCAGCACCGAAGGAGGCGCCCTGACTGTGGCCGACATCGGCACGGGCAGCGGCGCCATCGCTGTGGCGGTGGCCCACCTACTGCCGGCGGCAAGGGTGGTTGCGGTGGACATCAGCCCAGCAGCCCTGGCGGTGGCTCGCGGAAATGCCAGCATCAACGGCGTGGCAGAGCGGATTGACTTTCGACTGGGCGATCTGCTGGAACCTCTGGGTGCAGACCACTTCGATGCGATCCTCTCGAACCCGCCGTACATCCCGACCGCCGAGTGGCAGAGCCTGATGCCGGAGGTGCGGGAGTGGGAACCGAAAGAGGCCCTGACGCCGGGTGACGACGGGCTCCTGTTCTACCGCCGGCTGGCCCGGGAGGCGCCAGCCCGGCTGAAGGCCGGCGGTTTTCTGGCAGTGGAAGTCGGCATCAGGCAGGCGCCGGCGGTGGCGGCGCTGTTTGCTGCTGTTGGCCTCAGCACAGTTGTCTATCAGGATACAGGCGGCGTGGAGCGGGTCGTGCTGGGACAGCGCAGAGAGAGAACACTCGCGTAAGAGGGAACGGTTAATCCCTGGTGGAATTGGAGATGCTTTGGGTGGCACGATTCAGGTGCGATTCACCGGAGGGGGCAGGAAATCCATCCTGTAATCCAGAAAGTCAACCGGCAGCCACCATGGGTCTGAACGGGAGGGATGGCCATGGAGAATCTGGTGAAAGGCACAAAGGTGCTCGTAGTCGATGCAGCCCATCCTGACGGTGCGGAACTGGCTGAGGCGGCTCAAGTCCTCCGCAGTGGAGGGCTGGTGGCCTTTCCCACCGAAACCGTTTACGGGCTGGGGGCCAACGCCCTCGACGGACAGGCGGTGGCACGCATTTTCGCGGCCAAGGGTCGGCCGCAGGATAACCCCCTGATCGTTCACGTGGCGGACCGCGAAGCGGTAAGCCAGGTGGCAGCGGTGGTGCCGCCCAAAGCCCAGCAGCTCATGGAGCGGTTCTGGCCCGGCCCCCTTACGCTGGTGCTGCCAAAGACTCCGGAGGTGCCGGAGGAAGTCACCTGCGGGCTGCAGTCTGTAGGCGTCAGAATGCCCAGCCATCCCGTTGCCCGTGCCCTAATCCGGGCGGCTGGGGTACCTGTGGCGGCGCCCAGTGCGAACCTCTCCGGGCGGCCCAGCCCCACTTCGGCGGAGCATGTGATTGAAGACCTCGCCGGCCGGGTGGATGTGATTCTGGACGGCGGTGAAACAGGGGTCGGCGTTGAGTCCACCGTGTTGGACATGACGGTGGATCCGCCGGTGCTGCTGCGGCCCGGCGGCGTCACCGTGGAGCAGCTTACGGCGGAGATCGGCCCGGTCAACTTGGATAAGGCGATGGCCGGTGCGGCGCCAGGCGAGAAGCCGCGCTCGCCGGGTATGAAGTATAAACACTACGCGCCCAAGGCCCCGCTCATTCTGGTGGATGGGCCGGTGCTCGCCATGCAGGCCAAGATTCGCGACCTGAGCTATGAGTACCGGGAAGAGGGCCGCCGGGTCGGGATTATGTGCTGTGCCGAAAGCCGCGGCGCATATCAGGCCGACGTAATCCTGGAGTATGGAAGCCGGGCGCAGCCGGAGACCCTCGCCTGTGACCTCTTTGCCACGCTCCGGGCCTTCGACCGGCATCAGGTGGATGTGATCCTGGCCGAGGGCGTCTCCACGGCGGGTATTGGTTTGGCGGTGATGAATCGCCTGATGCGGGCGGCTGCCGGCAGGGTGGTGCACGTATGAGAGTGGAGCGAGTCCTGCTGGTCTGCACGGGCAACACGTGCCGGAGCCCCATGGCGGAGGCGCTGCTCCGGCACCTTTGGAGTGAGGCCAACCCTGGCTGGACGCTTACGGTGCAGTCGGCAGGCACCTGGGCCCTGCCGGGCATGGGCGCCAGCCGTAATGCAGTGGAGGCGATGCGCCGAAAGGGGCTGGACCTGAGCCAGCACAAGGCCCAACCGGCAGCGCCTGAGCTGCTCGCACAGGCGGATCTGGTGCTTACGATGACCGCACACCACAAAGAGCAGGTACTGGCCGCTGCGCCTTCAACGCAGGGGCGCGTCTTTACACTGGCTGAGTTTGCCGGCAGCGGCGCCGACGTACCCGATCCTTTCGGCGGCTCGCTGGCGGACTATGAACGGACGGCCGAAACGCTGGAGCAGCTTTTGAAGCGTGTCGTGGAACGGATCGCCAAGGAGGGGAAGTCCGAAGATGAAAGTGGCCATCGGGTGTGATCACGGCGGTCTCGACCTGAAGGAGACCGTCATTTCTGTGCTCAAAGAGATGAATCTGGAATACGAAGATTTTGGAACCTATGACCGCAGCTCCTGCGACTACCCGGACTTTGCCGCGAAGGTGGGCGAGGCCGTGGCCTCGGGCCAGTGCCAGCAGGGAATTCTGATCTGCGGCACTGGCATCGGCATGAGCATCGCTGCCAACAAGATCCCCGGCATCCGGGCAGCCCTGTGCAACGAGGTCTACTCTGCCAAGATGGCCCGGGCCCACAATAACGCCAACGTCCTCTGCCTGGGTGCCCGGGTGGTGGGTCCTGGCGTGGCCGCCGAAATCGTCAAGACGTTTCTGACTGGCGCCTTTGAAGAGGGGCGGCACGCCCGCAGGGTAGAGAAGATCTCGCTGCTTGAGGGCAGAAAGAAGGCGTAGGCATGGCGGACACAGCCTTCCTGGCGGCGGTCCGCCGGCAGGTGGCGGAGGCCGCAGAAGAATTGATCGCAGCCGCAGCGCTGGCCCCTGGGCAGGTGCTGGTGGTAGGCTGCAGCACCAGTGAGGTGGCCGGGCAGAGAATCGGCACTGCGGGCAGCGAGGCCATCGCAGAGGCGGTGTTTGAACCGCTCTACGAGATTACAAAGGCGCGGGGAATCTACCTGGCGTGCCAGTGCTGTGAGCATCTGAACCGTGCGCTGGTGGTGCAGCGGCCGGCGATGGAGCGGTACAATTGGGAAGAGGTGGCGGTGGTGCCGGTGCCCCATGCAGGGGGCGCTTTCGCTGCCCGGGCCATGCGGGCGATGCCTGATGCGGTGGTGGTGGAGGAGATCCAAGCCCACGCCGGGCTCGACATCGGCAGCACCCTGATCGGGATGCATCTCCGGCGCGTGGCCGTACCGGTACGGCTGAAAGCCAACAGGGTGGGCAGCGCACTGGTTACGGCAGCCCGTACCCGGCCGAAGTTGATCGGTGGAGAGCGGGCCGTCTATCATCTCTAGTTGACCGACGGAGCGGGGCTGACTGCAGAAGAAGCTCTGGGAGGGAATACGGATATGTCTAGGGTTGTCATCATTGATCATCCGCTGATCCAGCACAAGCTATCCATGATTCGAGATGAGCAGACGGGCCCCAAGGAATTCCGGGAACTGGTGGAGGAAGTGGCCATGCTGATGGCCTACGAGGTAACCCGCGACCTGCCGCTGGAAGAGGTCACTGTGAAGACGCCGGTGGCCATGGCCAAGTGCAGGCGGCTGGCCGGCGAGAAGGTGGCCATTATTCCGATCCTCCGGGCGGGGTTGGGCATGGTGCAGGGAATTCTGAACCTGATTCCCACGGCGCGGGTGGGCCATATTGGCCTCTACCGGGATCCCAATACGCTGAAGCCAGTGGAGTATTATTGTAAGCTTCCCTCGGATCTGGCCGAGCGGGAACTGATTGTGGTGGATCCGATGCTGGCCACCGGCGGTTCTGTGGTGGCAGCTCTGGACCTGGTGAAGCGGCGGAGTGGCCGCAGGATCAAGCTGCTCTCCCTGATCGCCGCGCCGGAAGGGCTGCAGGCTGTACAGCAGGCACATCCGGACGTCGATATCTACACCGCGGCTGTGGACGATCATCTCAACGAGCACGCGTACATCGTTCCCGGGCTGGGAGATGCAGGAGATCGACTCTTTGGCACGAAGTAATGGGGGCAGTGATGCCCCCACTTTTTTTGCGCCGGATGCGAAGGAGGGAACGACTTCCCTCTGGATTCTCTTGGAGGTGACTGGGCCATGGCGCGCCCCACTTGGGACGAGTACTTTATGGAGCTGGCGCAGGTGGTGGCCAAGCGTTCTACGTGCAACCGCCGTTCAGTCGGCGCCGTCTTAGTAAGGGACAAGCGGATTCTGACAACCGGATATAACGGGTCGCCTCCCGGACTGCCCCACTGCACCGATGTCGGATGCCTGATGGTGGATGGGCACTGCGTCCGGGCGATTCATGCTGAGCAGAACGCCATCGTGCAGGCGGCGCTCCACGGCATTGACCTCAGGGGAGCCACCTGCTACGTAACCAGCTTCCCCTGCGTTCACTGCAGCAAGATGCTGATTGCCGCCGGCATTCAGCGGATTGTGTACATGGACGAGTACACCGAGTCGCTGGGCCGGGAGATGGCCGAGCAGGCGGGGGTTGTACTGGAGCGGTTCGTACCAAAAGAGGGTGTGGAATAACTATTTACGCTTTGACTTTTGCGCGTCGACGGTTTAGAATGAGGCTGTTTTTGTAATTACTCAGAGGTCAAAGCGTAGTGGTTCAGGCAGATCGGCCGGCAGGTCTCGGCCGGTCTTATTGGGAGTGATCACTATGTGGAACACAGCCCTGGTTTTTCTCTCGGCGCTGGTGCTCTCCCTTATGCTGACCCCGCTGATGCGGCGGCTGGCCCTGCGGATTGGGTTTGTGGACAGACCGGTGGCCCGCAGCATGCACAAGGAGCCGAAGCCCTACTTGGGCGGTGTGGCGATCTTTGCTGCTTTTGCGGTGGCGGTGGCGATTGGGGGCGGCCTGGCAGACCGCGGGGTCGTGGGTATGCTGGTGACGGGCTTCCTGGTGGTGCTCCTGGGCGTCGTGGATGACCGGGTGTGCCTCAGCCCGCGCACAAAGCTGGCCGGGCAGATTGTCGCTGCAGCGCTGCTGGTCTACGGGTTTGATGTACAGATCAACAGCATTTACAGCCCCTTGGGTGACCGGTACGTGCAGTTCGGCATCCTGGCCGGGCCGCTTACGATCCTGTGGCTGGTGGCCTTCACCAACGTCGTGAACCTGATCGACGGGCTGGACGGGCTGGCTGCCGGGATCTCCACCATCGCATCTCTCACGCTGCTTATCGTTGCCATGCAGGAAGGGTCCAGTTCGGCGGTGGTGGTAACCGCTGCCCTGGCGGGCGGCGCCATGGGCTTCCTGCGGTACAACTTTAACCCGGCCAAAATCTTTATGGGCGACGCCGGGGCCATGTTTCTGGGCTTCGTGCTGGGCGCCGTCTCCGTGCTTGGGGTGATGAAGACTACAGCCACCGTCGGCGTGGTGGTGCCGGTGATGGCCCTCGGCCTGCCGATTATGGATACCGCGTTTGCCATTGTCCGCCGCCTGGCCAGCGGCCGTTCCATCGGTGAGGCGGACAAGGACCATCTGCACCACCGGCTGCTCCGGCTGGGCCTCTCTCACCGGACCACTGTGCTGGTGATGTGGGCCATTTCCGCCTGGCTGGGCCTGTCGGCCGTAGCTGTTACCGAGGTGGCTGCTTCCGAAGCGCTGGTCATTGTGGGGGCCGTTTTCGTGGCGATTATTTGGGGCGCTCGGAAGATCGGGCTCCTGCGGGTTACCCAAGAGCCCGAGGCAAGACATAGGAGTGCAGGAGACTAGGCTGGGGAATGATTGATACAACATGCGCTACAAGGGGACCGGGGAGGAACAGTTGTGCCTGAACGCCGCAAAGTAATGACTATTTTTGGTACGCGTCCCGAAGGAAACAAGATGATTCCCGTCATTCGGGCACTTCGGCAGCATGCGGACTGGTTCGATGTGGTGGTCGTGAGCACCGGTCAGCACCGGGAGCAGCTGGATCAGGTGTTCGAAGCCTTCCACATGAAGCCCGACTACGACCTGGCGGTGATGCAGCACCGCCAGACGCTGACGGGAACGCTGGTGCGGATGCTGACGGGGCTGGATGAACTGCTGGAGCAGGAGAAGCCTGACCTGGTGATGGTGCACGGTGATACCAACACCACCGCGGCTGGCTCATTAGCCTCGTTTTATCATCAGATCCCCCTGGCCCATGTGGAGGCAGGTCTGCGCACCTTCGACAAGTACAGCCCGTATCCGGAGGAGATCAACCGGCGGATCGCCGGCATCACCGCAGATATTCACTTTGCGCCGACGCCGCGGGCCAAAGAAAACCTGCTTAAGGAGCAGGTGAAGGAAGAGACGGTTTTTGTGGCGGGCCAGACCGGTGTGGATGCCACGCTGGACACCTTGGCCCGGCCCCATGTGTTTGAAGAACCGCGCCTTCGGGAGCTGGACTTCGAATCCCACCGGGTGATTGCTGTAACGGCGCACCGGCGGGAGAACTGGGGCGAACCGATGCGGCAGATGTTTAGCGCCATGCGGGACCTGGTGGATAAGTACCCGGATGTGCTGCTGGTCTACCCGGTGCACCTCTCGCCGGCGGTGCGTGAGGTCGCCTTCCCCATTCTGCAGGGACACCCGCGCATCATGTTGCTGGACCCCATCAGCTATCCGGACATGCTCCACCTGGCCAGCCGGTCTTACATGGTGATGTCTGACTCGGGCGGCCTGCAGGAGGAGACCCCCTGCATGGGTGTGCCACAAGTGCTGATGCGGGAGACGACAGAGCGCCCCGAGGCCGTGGAGGCCGGCGTGGTAATCAAGGCCGGCACCAGCTACCAGGGCGTTTTTGATGCGGCAGACCGGCTGCTGTCTGATCCGGTGCTCTACCAGCGGATGGCTAAGGCCAGGAATCCCTTTGGCGATGGCCGGGCCAGCCAGCGGATCGCACAGTACCTCGGCTGGATGTGGGGATTTACGGACGAACGTCCGGCGGAATTTAACCCACAAGAAAGCGCTATCCATCGTTGAGCTGATAGTCTATTCGGGCTGGTTTCGATGATGCCAAGGTGCTATGTTGAACCTAACATTTAGGAATGGCATCAAACACGCACAAATCGCTTTTTGCCTTGTCTTTTATGGGGCGCTTTAGTATAATCCGCTTTGGGAGTTTTCAGCCGGTCGGGCGAGAGGGGCTGAGGCCCATGCCTAGGAAGAAGCGGGCGAAGTCTCCATATTTCCTCCTCGCTATAGACTTTGGCTATACACTCCTGGCGGCGATCGGCATTTTCGGCGCTGCCGGCTGGTGGGTGGACGGCAAGCTCCAGACCAAACCGTGGTTTCTATTGCTGGGGATTGGTCTGGGCATTGCCGTGAGCTTCCAGAGTCTAATGCGGAGGATGCGGTATCTGGAGCAGTCCCGGCGGACCGATTCCGGTCCCGACGATGACGCCGGCGGGACGTGAGGCCCCACGCCGGTAGGGGGCTCGCCATGATTGCTGTCGTTCTGGGCATCGCTTATGGTACTATCGTCGGCCTGGTGAGCAACTGGCTCCTGTTCCGCAAAATACGCGGAAACCGCCAGCAGGGCCAAGATCCGCTGCATCAGGTCGCTTCTGTTTTTGGGCTGAGGCTTCTCCTCGATGCAACTCTGCTATTCCTCTTCGCCGTGGTCGTGCGCGATCCATGGGCGATTATAGCGTCTGCATTAAGTCTCACTATGACTGTTAAGGTTTCACTATTCACCTTTTACCGGCGGAAAGGGGGGAGACTTGAGTGACCGACTTCCTGATCGGTCTGGCCTCAGCCGATTTCCACCTCCACCAGCCGTATTATTACGAGAAGGTCAACCTTCCGTTCCTTCCCTTTAACAATGCGATCGTCGCCCAGTGGGTCATCATGGCGGTGCTCGTCATCATCGCCATCGTGATCAACCGGTTGGTGCTGACTGGGCGGACGAACAAGCTGCGGAAGTCGCTGGAACTGCTGTTCGATTTCCTGGAGGGTTGGTACGCCGGTTTTATTGGGGGGCGGCAAAACGCCCGCCGGTTCCTTCCGCTGCTGGGCAGCCTGTTCCTCTTTATCTTGATGTCCAATTACTTGGGGCTTTTCCCCACCGTCGGGTATCCTGGTTCCCTCTTCGCTCCGACTGGGCGCTGGGGCACCACACTGGGCTTGGCACTCGTGGTGGCGATTTCGGTCCAGGCAGTCGCCATCAAAGAGCTGGGGTTCCTCGGCTGGATCAAGCACCTGCTCCATTTGGGGCCGCTCTCCATCCTGGAGGAGTTTGTCCATCCGTTCTCGCTCTCACTGCGACTTTTCGGCAACATCTTCGGTGAAGAGACGCTGCTGGCGGTCATCATTTTCATGATGCCGTACCTGGTACCGATCCCCATCATGATTCTGAGCCTCATCTTTGGTTTGATTCAGGCCATCGTATTTACAACGCTCTCGGCTATCTACATAGGTGACGTGCTGGAGGCGGCCGCCCACCACGGCCACGGCCATGCCAAGCATGCCAAGCCGGTTGAGGCCGCAGCCCAATAGGGGCCTGTGGGTGCTGCCGGGCCCGGATGGGCCCCATTCCTTCGGTTTTAGCTTTCCTCCCCCTCTAGGGAAGGCCCAGCCTTCTGCATTCCTCCGGGAGGATTGACTAAATGGGGTAGAACCCCGCAAGTAATTTGTTCCTAATTATTTCCTCGTGTGAGAAGGGAGGAGAGCTTCATCATGACATTTGCCTGGATTGCAATTGCTGCTGCTCTCGCCATCGGTCTCGCTGCCATCGGCGCCACCTGGGCGCAGGGCAAGGCTACCGCAGCTGCTATGGATGCCATCTGGCGCCAGCCTGAGGCTGCCGGCGAAGTTCGTGGCGCCCTCATCGTTTCCCTGGCCCTTATGGAAGCCATCGCTATTTACGGTCTGCTGATCGGTATCCTGCTGGTTGTCATCTTCCCGGGCAGCGTGCCGCCTGTCGGTGCGGCCTAAGTAGGCGGAGGGGGCGACCCGAGGCTAGTCACCTCTGGTCGCCCCTTACTGGAGAGGGGGGGAATCTTTTTTGGATCCGGTGTTTCTGCTAAACCTGGCTGAAGAAAAGATCAGCCTTTTTCCTACGTTTAACGAGACGCTCTGGACCATTATCAACTTCTCGCTCCTCGCGGGCTTGCTTTATTATTTCCTTTATAAGCCCCTTATCAACGCGCTGAACAAGCGGGATGAAGAGATCGAAGGCTCGCTGCGCAGGGCGAAGGAAGACCGTGAGGAGGCCGCCCGGCTGCGGGCAGAACTGGAGGAGCGGCTGGCCAACGCTCAGCGGGAAGCTAACGAAATTATTAACAAGGCGACGCAGGCCGCCAACGCCACCAAGGAGCAGATTGAGGCCGAAGCCCGGGCCCGGGCCGAGGAGATGCTGGAGAAGGCATCCCGCACCATCGCGTTGGAGAAGGCCCAGGCCATCGCAGAACTGCGGGCCGAAGTGGCCGACCTGGCTGTCATGATTGCCGGTAAGGTGATCGAGAAGAACCTGGACGACGAGGACCAGAAGCGGCTCGCTGAAAGCTTCTTGGCAGAGGCAGGGACGCACTAATGGCTAACCATGCTGTGGCTCGCCGTTACGCCCGGGCGCTCTTTGAGCTCGCACAGGAAAAGGGGCTGCTCGACCAGGTGGAAAAGGAGCTCGAAATGGTGGCGGAGATGATCCGCACCAATCTGAAGCTCCGCTGGGTGATGAACGATGTAATGACCTCCCCTGAAGTGAAGAGCCGTCTAATCGAAGAGCTTTTCAAGGGGAAGGTCTCCGACCTGGTGCTCCGCTTCCTGCTCGTGGTGGTTCGGAAGCGCCGGGAGGCTTATATTCCCGAAATGTACCGCGCTTATGTGGACCTGGCCAACGAAGCCCGGGGCATCGTGGAGGTCGAGGTCCGTTCTGCGGTTCCGCTGGATGAAGAGATCGCGCGGAACCTTGAGCAAAAGTTGGTGGCCCGCCTGGGCAAGCGGGTGAAGTTCCAGACACAGGTCGCCCCCGAACTGATCGGCGGCCTGGTCGTACGGGTAGACGATACGCTAATGGACGGATCGGTCCGGACGCGGCTGGCCCGTATGCGGGAACGCCTGATCCGCGCAAATGCCGAATAGTACAGGGGTGAGACTGGGATGGGCATTCGGCCTGAAGAGATCTCCTCAATTCTCAAGCAGGAGATTGAGAACTTCTCCACCGACATCGAAATGTCCAGCGTGGGCCGCGTCATCCAGGTCGGTGACGGCATCGCCCGCATCTTCGGCCTGAAGGACTGCATGTCCATGGAGCTGCTGGAGTTCCCCAACGGCGTCATGGGCATGGCCCTGAACCTGGAAGAGGACAACATTGGTTGCGTTATTCTCGGTCCCGACGAGGGGATCGAAGAAGGCATGGAAGTGAAGCGCACCGGCCGCGTCGTCGAGGTGCCGGTGGGCCCCGGCCTGGTCGGCCGTGTGGTGAACTCGCTGGGTGAGCCCCTGGACGGCAAGGGGCCCATCGAGGCGACCGAGTATTATCCTGTTGAACGGAAGGCGCCGGGCGTCATCACCCGTAAGTCGGTCCATGAGCCGCTGCAGACCGGCATCAAGGCGATTGACGCGCTGACGCCGATCGGCCGCGGCCAGCGCGAGCTGATCATCGGCGACCGCGGTACCGGCAAGACGGCCATCGCCGTTGACACCATCCTGAACCAGAAGGGGCAGGGTGTGATCTGCATCTACGTCGCCATCGGCCAGAAGGCTTCCACCGTTGCCGGCGTTGTGAAGACCCTGCAGGAGCACGGCGCCATGGACTACTCCATCGTGGTCTCCGCCACCGCTTCTGACCCGGCGCCGCTGACCTATCTGGCGCCCTACGCCGGATGCGCCATGGGCGAGTGGTTCCTGAACAACGGCAAGCACGCCCTGATCGTCTACGACGACCTCTCCAAGCACGCCGTTGCCTACCGCGAGATGTCCCTGCTGCTGCGCCGTCCGCCTGGGCGTGAGGCGTTCCCTGGCGACGTCTTCTACCTGCACTCCCGCTTGCTGGAGCGCGCGGCGAAGCTGAATGACGAGCTCGGCGCTGGCTCCCTGACGGCCCTGCCGATCATCGAGACCCAGGCCGGCGACGTCTCCGCATACATCCCGACGAACGTGATCTCCATCACCGACGGTCAGATCTTCCTGGAGACCGACCTGTTCAACGCCGGTTTCCGTCCGGCCATCAACGTCGGTATCTCCGTCTCCCGCGTCGGCGGCGCTGCTCAGGTGGATACCATCAAGCGGGCTGCCAGCACGCTCAAGCTGGACCTGGCGCAGTACCGTGAACTGGCTGCCTTCGCCCAGTTCGGTTCCGACCTGGACAAGGCGACCCAGGCCCGCATCATCCGCGGCCAGCGCCTGATGGAGATGCTGAAGCAGCCGCAGTACTCCCCGCTGCCTGTGGAACTGCAGGTTGCCTCGATTTACGCCGCTACCCAGGGCTATCTGGATGACCTGGATCTGTCCGAAGTGGCCAACTTCGAGAAGGAGCTGCATGCCTTCCTGAAGGCGAACTACGCCGACCTGCTGCTGAAGCTCCGGACTGGCAAGTTCAAGGAACTGGAGCCCGAACTGCGTGCAGCGGTGGACGCGTTCAAGAAAGGGTTTGAACCCCGCGCTGCCGCTAACCAGTAAGGTGGTGAGCACCGTTGGCTGAAAACAAGAAGGCGGTACTACGCCGCATTCGGGCGGTCAAGAACATCCAGCAGATCACCAAGGCGCAGAAGATGATCGCGGTAGTCAAGCTGCGGCGGGCGCAGCAGAAGGTGCTCGCTGCCCGCCCATACTCCCGTGAACTGGCCAAGACCCTGTCTCGCCTGGTGGCGAGCGGGGCCGGGGTGGATCATCCCCTGCTGGCCAAGCGGGAAGGCGGCTCTGGCGCCGTTGCCTACGTGGTGATTACAGCTGACCGGGGCATGGCCGGCGCCTACAACGTTAACCTGATTCGTGCGGCTGTAGGTGCCATGCAGAAGGATCCGCGGCCGCAGAAGCTGGTGGCCATCGGCCGTAAGGGGCGGGACTACTTCCTGAAGCGGGGCATCGAGCCTGTGCTGGAGTTTACCGGCTTTGGCGATGAGCCGAGCTTCGCCCTGACCAAGCAGATGGTCTCGCAGATCGTCAATCTGTACCTCAAAGGTGAGGTTGACGAGGTGCGGCTCGTTTATAATGAATTTGTGAACACGGTGACACAGCGGCCCACTGAGGTGCAGCTCCTGCCCGTGCAGCCGCCGGAAGAGTCCCATGCGGAGCAAGGGCATATGGAATACATCTATGTACCCTCTCCTGAAGCGGTTCTCAACACCCTGGTGCCCCGGTTCGTGGAGGTCACCTTCTACCAGGCGCTGCTGGAAGCCAAAGCCGCCGAGCACGGTGCCCGCATGACGGCCATGGGCAACGCCACGGACAAGGCTGCGGAAATGATCGAGAAGCTGACCCTGGCCTACAACCGGGCACGGCAGGCCGCTATTACCACGGAGATCTCCGAAATCGTCGGCGGCGCTAATGCCCTCAAAGGGTAGAGCGCTGGGCTTATGAGTCGCGGGAGCATGACGGCCCGCTGAGGAGGGTGAACGTAGCAGTGAGCAATGTGACTGGCAGGGTCCTGGCCATCATGGGCGCCGTCGTCGACGTTGAGTTCCCCGACGGCCATCTGCCCAGCCTGAACAACGCGCTGAGGATCGAAAACGGCGGCGAGAAGGGCAACATCAACCTGACGCTGGAGGTGGCGCAGCACCTGGGCAGCAACCAGGTCCGGTGCATCGCGCTGGACTCCACCGACGGCCTGCGCCGCGGCGAAGTCGTGATTGATACCGGGGGCCCCATCACGGTCCCCGTTGGTGAGAAGGTACTGGGGCGCATCTTCAACGTCCTGGGCGAGACCATCGACGAGAAGGGGCCTGTGGAGACCGATCAGCGGCTCCCGATCCACCGCACGCCCCCTGGCGTTGCAGATGTCAGCCCGGCTACTGAGATGCTTCCCACCGGCATGAAGGTCATCGACCTGCTCTGCCCGTACGCCAAGGGCGGCAAGATCGGCCTGTTCGGCGGCGCTGGCGTGGGCAAGACGGTTCTGATTCAGGAACTGATCCACAACATCGCTTATAAGTTCGGCGGCTACTCCGTGTTCACCGGCGTCGGCGAGCGCACCCGTGAGGGCAACGACCTTTACTACGAAATGATGGAGGCCGGCGTTCTCGACAAGGTGGCCATGGTTTTCGGCCAGATGAACGAGCCGCCTGGGGCCCGTATGCGGGTGGGCCTGACCGGCCTGACCATGGCGGAGTACTTCCGTGACGAGCAGGGTCTGGACGTGCTGCTCTTCATCGACAACATCTTCCGCTTCACCCAGGCCGGTTCTGAGGTGTCCGCACTGCTCGGCCGTATGCCCAGCGCCGTGGGCTACCAGCCGACGCTGGCCACTGAGATGGGCTACCTGCAGGAGCGCATCACCTCGACCAAGAAGGGTTCCATCACTTCCGTTCAGGCGGTCTACGTCCCGGCGGACGACCTGACCGACCCGGCTCCGGCTACCACCTTCGCCCACCTGGACGCCACCACGGTTCTGAGCCGCCAGGTGTTCGAGTTGGGTATCTTCCCGGCGGTGGACCCGCTGGATTCCACCTCCCGAATCCTTGACCCGAAGATCGTGGGCCAGGAGCACTACGAAGTGGCCCGGGGCGTTCAGAAGGTGCTGCAGCGGTACAAGGAACTGCAGGACATCATCGCCATCCTGGGCATGGACGAACTGAGCGATGAGGATAAGCTGATCGTGGCCCGGGCCCGTAAGATTCAGCGCTTCCTCTCCCAGCCGATGTTCGTGGCTGAGAAGTTCACCAACCTGCCTGGCCAGTTCGTGGATCCCAAGGACACGGTCCGCGGCTTCAAGGAGATCCTGGAAGGCAAGCACGACGACCTGCCTGAGCAGGCGTTCTACATGGTCGGCACGATCGAGATGGCGGTGGAGAAGGGCAAGAAGCTGCTGGCCGAGGTGAAGTAATATGGCCGGACAGAACATGATGACCCTTCATATCATCTCGCCGGAGCGGACGGTCTTGAAAGACGTCGCCACCGACGCAGTCGTGGTGCCCGTGGTGGACGGCTCCATGGGCATCCTGTACAACCACGCTCCGATGGTGACCGCCCTGCGGATCGGGGTTCTGCGGTACAAGCAGGGGAACGAGTACAAGCGGGTGGCCATCAGCGGCGGCTTCCTGGAGCTGAGCAACAACCGGATTACGGTGCTGGCAGACACCGCTGAGACCGGCGACACCATCGATGTGCTCCGTGCCAAGGAAGCGAAGCGGCGGGCTGAAGAGCGGCTGCGGAGCCGGTCGGAGAAGATCGACCGGGCTCGGGCGGAGGCGGCTCTACAGCGGGCACTTGCCCGGCTGAAAGCTGCCGGTGTTGACGATAAGTAATACAGAAGGCTAACGGAAACCCCCGGAGCAGCGCAGCTCCGGGGGTTTTTCTGGCTTGGACTTGGCCTAGTTCTTGTTTACCTTGACTTCAATCTGGGTGAGCTGCTCCTCCAGGCGCCGGACCCGCCGGCCCAGGCGTATCAGGTAGACAATGGAGCAGATGAGGGCTGCGGGGAAGGCCAAGCAAGGCAGGAGGTTGATCAAGGTCCAGATGATTACGCTCGCCGTCGGCGTCGGGAAAAGAGTGATCTCCACGTGGCAAGCCTCCCTTGCTAACGGGTCGCCATGATCAGGTTGTCGGTCATGTCGATCAGGTCCTGGACCGTTCGGACCAGGTAGAGGCGATCGGCGTACTCCCCCAGTGTGCCGTACCAGAGGGGCGGGCCCACCTGGTAGATGGGGATTTCCCGGAAGCCGTACTTCAGGCTCCCCAACCGCTGAGACTTATCCACCCGGCGGCCGCTGCCCGAGAAATGGGCAGAGGGGGTAAGGAAGATCACCCCCCGGGCTCGTTCGCGCAGAGCCCGCATGTGCTGGTCAATCAGCTTGAACTCGTCGCCCTTGAGGGCCACCCTGCCGTCTGTGGCGATGATTACCCAAGTGTTCTCATCGACCACAGCTTGCTGGGCGATCTCCTTCAGGGAGGAGCCGAACTTGGTACCCGCATTCCAGGAGGAGGCAGCCTCCACCAGCCGCTTGACCCGCTCTTCGAAGGTGCCTACCCCGTTCAGGTAGGGGGCGGAGTGGGTGGCGTGTTCGCTGAAGACGTAGCTGTCTACAGTAAAATAGAAGTTCAACTTGTGGAAGAAAAAGAGGATGATGCTGACGTAGTGGGCTACGGAGCGGGAGACGTCGCCGATGAGCAGCAGCTTGGCCGGCCGCACTCGCTTGGGGATGGGCCGCTCCCTGTCGGCCCAGCGGAAGTTGAGGATCCGCCCGCCGTACCTGGGGATATTGTGGCGCAGGGTGCGGCCCACGTCGAGACGGCTGCGCCGCTGGTATTGCTCGAAGCTCTGGTCTTCATCCAGCCACTTGCGGGCCAGGCGGGCGATCAGCTCCTCCAGCTGCTCCACATCCTTGGGATCCATCTTTTTGATCTGAGTAGCCAGGAGATCCACGTAAGCATAGCGCCGGTTGGCAGCGGCGGCGCCTGCCTCAGCCTCTTCGGCTGACACCCTGCGCTCTCCCCTCCAGAGGGAGAGGGCGGCGGTGGTTGCAGCGACTCTGCGGCGCTGCCCATCGACTGCCCAGAGGAGAGCGGTTCGGGGGGCGCCATCATCCTCCGGTTCCAGGGACTTTGGAAGGACCCCTTCCGGCGCCTCCATCGCACCTTCCTCAGCGCTGATCAGGTAGAGATTGTTGGGATTGCGGGGACGGACCAGAGAGAGGACCACGTGGTTGGCTGCCTGCAGGCCCAGGCGGGCCTGGCGCAGCAGGTGTGCCAGCCAGATGAGGAGCCAGCGGAAAAAGAGCCGCGGGTACCGGGTCAGCCCGCGGACTAGGCGGTTCTGCCAAACCCATCGTACCAACGGCTCAGCGCCTCCTTGACGATGGCCTCATCCTCCGGATACTTGGCAAGGAAGCCGATGGTGGCATCCACGGCTTCTGGGGTGATGCGGCCGTCACCGACGTCGAGCAGAGCCCGGGCCCACTCGATGGCCTCGGCGATGGCCGGTTTTTTCTCCATATTCAACTGCCTGAGCTGGATGACCAGCCGGGCGACCCGGGCAGCGAAGTCGGCCGGGACCTGGAGAGTGGACTGGAGGATTGAAACGAGGATATGCTCAGGCGGGAAGGAGAGATCCAGCCAGGCGGTGCGCCGCATGAAGGCAGTGTCCAGCCGCTTGTATTCATTGGAAGTCAGGAAGATATAGATCGGGGCCTTGGCTCGCAGCACCTTCTGCTCGCCGGTGCCCGAGAGGTTGTGCACCACCAGCTCTTTCTTGTCGAGGTACCGCAGGAAGAAGTTGGTGGTGTGTTCGTTCAGCTTATCAACCTCATCCACCCGGACGACCGTAGGCACGTCGGAGAGGAGACTTTCCAGCAGCGGCGTCTGGTTCAGGTAGTCCAGCGTATACAGGTCGCGGGTTTCGGCACCCCGGGTCTGGGCATCAACGATCTGCCGGAAGCCGTTCCAGGAGATGCCGATCTCCTCGGCTTCCAGCTGGCTGTGGCACTCCATGTCGATGAAGTGGTAGCCCAGGGCATCGGCAAAGGCTTCGGCCAGCCGCGATTTGCCGATGCCCGGCTCGCCCCGGAGCCCCACCGGCTTGCCCTGTCGGAGGTAGGCCCACAGGCGCAGAGTGGTGCGCCGGTCGAGATAGTAGCCGCGCGACTCCAACGCCCGCTGCAGTTCGTCGGGGGATAGGCTGAACAAATGCATCGCCTCCTCCTGAATCCGCCGCCTGGCCTCTGCCAGCCCCGCGATGTTCTGAACTTCCCGCCGCCACATCCGGAGCCAGGGACGGCCCCGCAGGATCAGCAGAATGAAGAGAACAGCGGCTGCAGCCGCTGTACCGATTATGACGTAGTGATACCAGTGCACGGGTAGCCCCACCGCCCTTGCCTTGGGGCAGCAGCCGGTGAAAACGGCTGCTGGCGCATGTTCTCTATGATACGGCTTCTGTTTGAAAACTCCTGCTTATGCCGAAAGGATCGATCCTTTGTAGGATTCCACTAATGTGAAGAGGGTATTGGGTCTGCTGTTTGGGAGCCACAGTCGGGGGTTTGGCCTGCCTACCTCTGCGGGACAGGGCAGTGGCCCTTTATGTAATACTCGCCGCACCTGTGCCATACAGATTATGTGACAGTCTCCGGCTGGGCATGCCGGGGATGGAAGTTCGTGGAGGAATGGCATGCGGCGGCTCACACTTGTGGCTCTGGTCTATCTGATCACGGCTTTGATTGTGCTCCCCACGTTTCTGACCCGGATGACCGCGGCGCCGTCATCGCCCCAGCCGGTGGATGGCACTGATGCGCTGCCGATTCAGGTCTACTTCCCGGAGACCCAGGAGATTCGGGAGATGCCCCTGGGGGAGTATCTGAAGGGCGTGGTGGCGGCCGAAATGCCCCACGACTTTGAAACGGAGGCGCTCAAGGCGCAGTTCATCGTGGCCAGGACCTACGCCGTGCGGCGCATGCAGCAGTTCAACGGCCCGGGGCGGGGCGGCTGCCCGCTGAATCCCGAGGCTGACGTCTGTGCGGATCCCGGTACTGGCCAGGCTTATACCACCCTGGAAGAGCTGGCAGCGAAAATTGGACAGCGAACCGCGGACAACTACTGGCGGCGGCTGTCGCAGGTTCAGGTGGAGACGGAGGGGCTGGTGATCCGGTATCAGGGGGAGTTGATCGACCCGCTCTACCATGCAGTTTCCGGTACCATGACCGAGGCGGCAGAGGAGTATTTCAGCCAGCCGCTGCCTTACCTGCGGCCGGTGGACGACCATTGGGGGGCAGATGCGCCGTTCTTGGAGGTGACGGAGCGGTTCACGCCTGAAGAGTTGGCTGCCCGCCTGTCTGTGAAGGGGACAGCCATTCCTGCTGCTGCAGTGGCCGCCCGGACCCAGGTGGGGGAGCTGCCTGTGCGGATCCTGGAGCGGACGGCCACCAACCGGGTGAAGCGGGTGCAGGTAGGGGAGGAGATCCTCTCAGGGCGGGAGTTTCGGGAGCGGCTGAACCTCCGATCCACCAATTTCACGCTCAGTGTGGGGGACGGCGAGATTCTGGTGACGACCACCGGCTACGGTCACGGCGTCGGCATGAGCCAGTACGGAGCCAACGGGATGGCGAAAGCTGGAAAGGGGTATGCGGAGATCCTGAACCATTACTATCGGGGGATCACGTTGGGGCGACTTTTTGACGGCTAGAATGAGCGGTATGAAAATGGTTCCAGCTGGGCAGGCTAGGCGTAGAGGTGATGCTACGTGAAATCTGCGCGCAGCCTGGCCACTGGCTGGATCCATCAGCTGCCGCTGGAGCGGCGGAGCGTGCTGGTGACCGCTCTGGTGTTGGTCGTGATGCTCAGCAGCGTGGTGCTGTACGCCCGGTGGCGCGATGGGATGGCGCCAGCTTCTGAGGATCTGACTGCCGGTGCTGCGGCGTCCGGTACTCTTGGCGCCGGCACAGCGGGCGCCGGCACCTCGACGGCTGGCGCCGCGGCCTCCCGCACTGAAGCCGCTGGCATCCCACCGTCTGGTACAACAGCAGTGTGGACCGGCGGCGATGCAGCGGCTGGGCAGGCGGATTCCGGTGCTCTGCCTCGTGGTTCGCACTCTCCGGAGGACGCTTCCCCGACCGCACAGGGTGACACAGCCTCTGAGGCGGTGGCCGCCCAGGAGGCCCTCGCCGAACCGGTGGAGTTGGCCTTCCCGCTGTCCGGCGAACCCGAAGTGCTGCAGGCTTACGAGTTTGCCTTCTCGCCTCTCTACGAGGACTACCGGCTGCACCCGGGCATCGATTTCGCCGCAGCTGAGGGGCAGGCAGTGCTGGCCGCCGCCCCCGGGAAGGTGGTTTCTGTGGAGACGGATCTGGAGGCCGGCATGGCCGTGGTGGTTGACCACGGCGGCGGCCTGATGACCCGCTACGCGGGCCTGGGCCAGGTACAGGTTCGCCCCGAGGCAAGGGTAGCCCAAGGAACACGCCTGGGCACCATACGAAAGCCGGTGGACGGCGCTCAGCCGTTCCTCCATTTCGAAGTACTGGAGGATGGCGATCCGGTAGATCCTTCTACCTACCTCTTCCAATGAAACTGCTGGATTATGGCAGGGCACGCCCTTGGGCGTGCCCGTCATCTTTGAATCCCCCCAGCCCATATATATCTACCATCTATGCAGGCCGAAGGGGGGCCCAGCGGTGCAAGATTACATCTGGAAGCGCGTTCTGGAGGTGAGCGAACACATCTACAGGACGAAGGACACTGTTCGAGAAACCGCCATGCGCTTTGGCGTCTCGAAGAGCACAGTCCACAAGGATGTAACGGAGCGACTCCCCCGGGTGAACCCAGAACTGGCCAAAAAGGTAAAAGAAGTGCTCGAGTTTAATAAAGCGGAACGGCACATTCGGGGGGGAGCAGCCACTCGCCAAAAGTACCTCGAAAAATAGAAAGGTACACGAAAAGACGGAGGACTTTGTAGACCGATGTCGAAAATTGCAGAACGCGACATGGCAATTTGCTTCCAACGGGACGGGGGGCAGCAACATAGTGTTCGGCTTGGAACAGGATATTGGAATTGACCTCGGCACGGCTACAGTCCTCATTCATGTAAAAGGCAAGGGGATCGTTCTGCAAGAACCGTCAGTCGTGGCGATGGAACGCGACACGAAGCGGTTTCTTGCCATCGGCGAAGAGGCGCGGCGCATGCTGGGGCGGACTCCCGGCAACATCGTCGCGATTCGGCCGATGCGTGAAGGGGTCATAGCTGACTACGATGTGACCGAGGCGATGCTCAAGAACTTCTTACAGAAGGCCTGCGGCTCCAGGTTCCTTGCCCGTCCGCGGGTGATGGTCTGTGTGCCTGCCGGTGTGACTACCGTCGAAAAGCGTGCGGTGGTGGACGCAGCGATTCAGGCCGGCGCCGGCAAGGCTTACCTGATCGAGGAACCGCTGGCCGCCGCGCTGGGGGCTGGGCTGGACGTGATGGAGCCCAGCGGTCACATGGTTGTCGATATCGGCGGCGGCACTACCGATGTGGCGGTGCTCTCGTTGGGCGGCATCGTGCGGAGCCAGTCCATCCGGATCGGCGGCGACAAGTTCGATGAAGCGATCGTTCGGTACGTGAAAATGAAGTACAACCTGCTCATCGGCGAGCGGACCGGTGAGGAGATCAAGATCCAAGTGGGCAGTGCAGGCTGTAACAGCCGGAACGAGTCGATGCAGATTCGGGGTCGCGATCTCATGACTGGCCTGCCCAAGACGATTACCATCACGAGCGAGGAGACTCGCGAGGCCCTGGCCGATTCCGTGGAAGCGATCTGCGACGCGATCAAGACGGTGCTGGAGTCGACACCGCCCGAACTGGCGGCGGATATCATTGACACCGGGGTCATAATGACGGGCGGCGGCGCACTGCTGCACGGGCTTGACAAGGTGATTTCCAGCCGCACAGGCGTGCCGGCCTATGTGGCTGAAGATCCTGTCTCGTGCGTGGCCAAGGGTACCGGCGTGGCCCTGGAGCACTTTGAGATGCGGGACGATCACCTGGTGCCGGTCAAGCGGCTCCGTAAATGAAAGGCATCAACCGGTTTCTGCAGCAGAGCTGCGGGAACCGGTGTTTTATTTATGCCGAATGCCCTCTCCCACTGGGTTTCTCTGCCATACGGAAGGGAAAAGCTACAGCGTGGGGAATAGAAGAGCCTATATTTGGCGAAAAGTGAGGGTCAGAGCAAGGTGGACATAAGCGAGATCATGGCGGTGCTTCCCCACCGGCAGCCGATGCTGATGGTAGACCGGATTGTGGAACTGGTGCCCGGGCAGCGGGCGGTGGGCATTAAAAACGTAACGGCCAACGAGCCGGTCTTTCAGGGGCACTACCCGGGAAATCCGATCTTTCCGGGGGTACTGATTCTGGAGGCCATGGCCCAAACCGGCGCGGTAGCGCTGCTGGTGCAGCCCGAGTTTGCCGGCAAGGTGCCGCTCTTTGCCGGGGTGGACAAGTGTAAGTTCCGGCGCCCTGTGCTGCCGGGGGATGTACTGCGCCTGGAAGTGGAGTTGGTGGGCATTCGGCACGGCATCGGCATGGGCACTGGGAAGGCCTTTGTGGGCGACGAGTTGAAGGCAGAGGCTGTTATCAAATTTGCCCTGGCAGAACGGCCAAACGAGTAGACTCCCTGCTTGACAGGGCACCAGGCGAATGATACCATTCAGTCCGAACCAACTCTTATCTAGAGAAGCTGAGGGACTGGCCCGATGACGCTTCGGCAACCCATCGCCCTCCCTCGGGCGATAACGGTGCCAATTCCAGCGGCCTAGGCGGGCCGGACGATAAGAGCGAAGAGACGCCATTTCACAACCCTCTTCGTGCGAAGAGGGTTTTTTCATGTGTCCGGCGTCCAACACTAGGTGATAAGTACCGAAGGAGGCAGGGAATGATGACCGAACGCCGTGGACGGTATGTGTTTACGTCGGAGTCGGTGACTGAGGGCCACCCGGACAAAATGGCTGACCAGATTTCGGACGCCGTGCTGGATGCCATGTTGGCGGAGGATCCCAATGCCCGGGTTGCCTGCGAGACGATGCTGACCACCGGCTTTGTCATGGTGGCTGGCGAGATTACGACAACCGCATATGTAGATATTCCGAACCTGGTGCGAGAGGTCGTGCGCGACATCGGCTACACCCGGGCCAAGTTTGGGTTCGACGGTACCACCTGCGGCGTGGCCACCATGATCGACCCGCAGAGCCCGGACATTGCACAGGGCGTCGACGTCGCACTGGAGGCCCGGGTCGGCGACTCCGACGGCCTGGACACCGGTGCTGGCGACCAGGGCATGATGTTCGGCTACGCTTGCGACCAGACTCCTGAGCTGATGCCGATGCCCATCGCCCTGGCCCACCGGATGGCCCGCCGTCTGGCTGTGGTGCGCCGGAACGGCACCCTGCCCTACCTCCGGCCCGACGGAAAGACCCAGGTCACCATCGAGTACGAGGACGGCCGCCCGATTCGGGTGGATACGGTGGTCGTCTCGACCCAGCACGACCCGGACGTCACCCAGGAGCAGATTCGCAAGGACGTCATCGAGCATGTGATTTTGGAGACGGTGGACCGCCGCCTGCTGGACGACAAGACTCGGTATTTTATCAACCCGACGGGCCGTTTCGTCATCGGCGGCCCTCAGGGCGACACAGGCCTTACGGGGCGGAAGATCATCGTCGATACCTACGGCGGCTATGCCCGGCACGGCGGCGGAGCCTTCTCCGGCAAGGACCCCACGAAGGTCGACCGCTCCGGCGCCTACGCGGCCCGGTGGGTGGCGAAGAACATCGTGGCCGCGGGCCTGGCCGCCGAGTGCGAGGTACAGGTGGCGTACGCCATCGGTGTGGCCCGTCCTGTCTCCATCCTGGTGACGACCTTCGGCACCGGCGCAGTCAGCGATGCGCATCTTGCCGACCTGGTGAACAAGAACTTTGATCTGCGCCCGGCTGCGATTATCCGGGATCTGGACCTGCGCCGGCCCATCTACCGGCAGACCGCTGCCTACGGCCACTTCGGCCGTACCGATCTCGACCTGCCCTGGGAGCGCACCGATCGGGCTGCCGAGCTGCGCCGCCAGGCTGGATTGGCTGGGGCATAGACGACCTGGTTGGAACCCGGCCACGCCCCCAAGTGGGCGTGGCCGGGACCTGAACTTGGACCGGTACTAGCCCTTTGAACTGGCCGGAGTTCGGGCCTGGAAAATCCCCCTGGGGGCCTGCTGTCCATTTGGGCGGCAGGCCTTGCCTGCTTTCACCTCCGCCCGGAGTCTACATAGATTGGCAGAAAAGGGCGGGGGAGGGGACTATATGGCCTGGCTGTTGGAGTTCCCCGGCCTGTGGATTACGCTGAGTCTGGCCCTATATGGACTCGCGTGTGCAGTGGAACACCTGGTTACGCTGGTGCGGCGGTGGGCTCGCGCAGAGTTGAGAAAAGAGCCAGCCCTTCGACTGGTGGTGCTGGTCCGCAACCAGGAGGAGCAGGTGGAATGGTTCGTCCGAGAACTTAAGAACCTGCTGCACTGGCGAGCCGGTTCGGGATGGGAATGCGTACTGGTGGACTTGGCTTCTACAGACGACACGGCCAGCATTTTGGAGCGGTTGGTCCGAGAAGAGGTACATATGCACTTGGTGAGGCTGCCCACCGCACATGCTGGACAGGCGCTTGAGGCTGTGCTCATGATGAGCAGCGACGGTGTCTGCCTGCTCGCCGACATGCAGCCGCCTGCTGTAGGACGGAAAGTCCTGAACCGATTGCGGGATTTCTGGCAATAACAGGAACCGCGCCTTGGGACGGCGAACCCCCTTCTTCTGTGGAAGGGGGTCATTCTGTGTTGGGCATGCTGGTTGAGGGGCTGCTGGATCTCCTGTGGCCGCCCCGCACCACGTGTATATACTGCGATGGCCCACTGGAGGCCGGCGCTGCGCACCGGCTTTTCTGCGGTGCCTGCTGGGGCTCTATGGGATTCCCGCCGGGGCGGCGTTACTGCTTTAACTGCACCCGGCCGTACACCGGGTGGGGCGACTACTGCCCGGAATGCAGCAGGGGTTCGCCCTTCGGTTATGTCTTTTCGTTGGGGCTGCACGAGGGGGCTCTGCGAGAAGCAGTTCACCTGGTAAAGTATGGGGGACGTGAAGCGCTGGGCATCCTGTTGGGCAAGAGGCTGGGTGCGCTGGTCTCCATCCGGCCTGACTGCATCGTCCCCATGCCCCTCCACTTCATTCGCCTGCGGGAGCGCGGGTACAACCAGGCAGCTCTTATCGCCCAGGGGATCGCGTCCGTGCTGTCGGTGCCCGTGGTGGACGGCGTGCTGCGGCGCCGCCGGCGGACTGCACGGCAAGCTGATCTGGACCGTGCAGCCCGCCTGCGAAACATGGAGGATGCATTCGGGCTGAGGCGGGGAACGCCCTACTGGTTCGGCCGCTCTGTCCTGCTGGTGGATGACGTGCTGACCACAGGCGCCACAGCCAGTGCTGCGGCGAAAGTGATCTGGGAAAGCGGCGCTGCGGAGGTGAACTTAGCCGTGCTGGCCGTCTCGTCCACTCCAGTTGCGCAATTTTGAAGCTGCATGAAGGCAGGCCGAACAAGGGGACGCGGCGAAAGGTTTAAGCGAAAACTACGCACCGCACGTGCGGCAGTCTGGAGGAGTGTTCCATGGGTGGAGCACCAGCCAATACCCAAACAGAGGAAAAGGCCTTCGAGTTCCCGCACGGCCTCTTCGGTTTTCCCACAGCCCGGCGTTTTTTGATCACGGACGTTCCCGGTGGCGGCGACCTGATTAAGCAGATGGTTGCTCTGGATGTGCCGGACCTAGCCTTTACGCTGGTTGACCCCTTCGCTTTCTTTCACGGATATGCTCCGGACCTTCCGGAAGCGGAACTGGCGGAACTGGGCGTCACCCAGCCGGAGCAGGTGGTGGTTATGGCCATCGCCAACGTACCCGCGTCCATCGAAGAGGCAACGGCCAACCTGAAGGCCCCAATCGTGTTCAATCCCCACACCCGTAAGGCCCGGCAGGTGATCTTGTCCGATGACCGCTACACCACGCGGCATCGCCTGTTTCAGAAGCGAAAGTAACGCCGGGAGGAGGCCCACCCATGCTGGTCCTAACCCGTCGGCTGAATGAGAGCATCCTTATTGGAGATGGCATCGAGGTCAAAATCGTGCAGGTGCGGGGCACCGGCGACCAGGCCGTAGTGCGCCTCGGCATCAGCGCACCCCGTGAAGTGACCGTTTTCCGCAAGGAAGTCTACGACGAGGTAGTGGCGGCCAACCGGGCCGCGGCTCGCTCGCAGGTGACGGTTCCGCCCGGCTTACTGCCCGCTGTCAGGGTTAGTGACAGAGGTTCTGCAGAGGGCGAAGCCGCCGAGGCTCCCTCTGCGCCGGAGGCAGAACGTTCCGAGTGACGATATGAGCGCGATATCGATGACCTGGGCCCGGAGCATAGGCTCCGGGTTCTTTCGTTAAGCCACTGAGCATGAGCAGGCAGCACCAGCTGCCATCAACTCCATGAGGCCATACGGCAGTGGACTGCTGGACCGGCAGCAGCCGAGAACAACTCTGCATGTGGGCGGAAGGTGCTTGGACCCCGGGGCGAACTGTGGATATACGTGTCTTGGAAAGCCCGCGTCCACAAGGTTGTCCCCATTTGAGATGCAGAAACGGTGCGTTATCAACAGACTTATCCCCTTTATCCACAGGGAAGATGCCCACGGCGTGTGGATATGCACGAGCTTGGCTAGCTTCCAGCAGAAGGAAGATCCGGGGTATCGTCGAAGTAATGGCAACATTCTCGGAAAGGGTTGGGTGAGGTTGAGGGTTCCTGGCCTGTGATGGAGGGAGGAGTGTTTGCATGCGTCGGTACCATAGGCCCCTGGCGCTGGCGGCCGTCACGCTGGTGGGTGTGTTCGCGATGGGCTGCAGCAAACCGCAGCAGTCCGGTACGCAGGGCTCGGCATCAGGCCAAGCGTTCACGTTCACTCTGCAGGCGTACACCACTGAGCGGCCGTACAACCCGCTGAAGGATCGCCTGGCAGAGGCCATTCAGCAGGAGTTGGCCAAGTCCGGGGTCAACGTAGAGATCAGGGCGCTCCCCTGGGCAGAACATCTTGATGCGGTGCGGGTGAAAGAAGAGGGCGACGCGTTCCTGCTGGGGTGGATCGGCGACAACGGCGATGTGGACAATTTCCTCTACACCTTCTTCCACAGCAGCCAGACAGAAGGCGGCCTGAACAACGCCGGCTACAAGAACGAGCACGTGGACCACCTGCTGAAAGAGGCGCAGATGGTGTCGGATCCGAAGCGGCGGGCGGAACTTTACCTTGAGGCGATGGAGCAGGTTTCGGCAGATGTCGTCTGGGTACCCATCGCCCACATGAACGACTATCTCGCGACCACGAAGAAAGTACAGGGGCTCGCGATTCACCCCACCGGCTATCTCGACCTCAGGCATGTCACTGTAGAGGGCAAGTCGGAGTTCGTCTTTGGCCGGGGATCTGACTC
>Ga0134090_1000680_pt1 | contig 26500 bp, 21 predicted proteins | sample 1_4taG_FD_94453 | JGI IMG/M metagenome (GOLD analysis project Ga0134090, IMG submission 94453) | Switchgrass degrading microbial communities from high solid loading bioreactors in New Hampshire, USA - 1_4_20_6_A1 metaG | ecosystem: Engineered > Bioreactor > Semi-continuous > Anaerobic >...
AAGTGCACCCAAAAACCGATATAATTCTATCTATATCCATCATCACATTAAAATTACTCCTAAATGTAGTAATGGAGCAGGATTGAAGCCCAATCCTACCCCAACTATTGACAAAGAGCCTTTTTTGTAATGAATTGAAAAAGTTTCACTATATAAAAGGTTTTAGTTTAATAAATTTTAAGAGAAGATATAAATACATCTGTAGAAGTTTTTTACATAACATATTCTTGTGATTTTACACATTATACTAGTTTGAATTTATAACAATATGTATTATAATTTAATAAAACCAGAAATAGAATTAATCAGGAAGGTTTTATAATATAAAGGGGGTATATAAGTGAGTGGTCGTGAGCTTTTTTTAACTGGAATGTCTTTTGAAGAATTTGTAAACACAGATACAAGCACTTATAAGGAAAAAACTCTAGAAATTTATGACTTTATTAACTTTGACGATGAATACATAGAAAAGATAAAGTCTATTAATAAGGTTGTAAATGTACTTGTATGTGCGGAAATGTGGTGTCCAGATTGTATGATAAATGTGCCAGTATTAGAAAAAATGAGAAAGCTGAATTCTAATATTAATATTTCTATAGTAAAGAAAGAGGGAAATGAAAGCTTTTTCAGCAAATATACTCAGGGTGGAGTAATAAAAATACCTACCTTTGTCTTTTATGATGAGAATTTTAATGAACTAGGCTGCTTTGTAGAGCATCCGAAAAAGGTAACAGAAGTAATATCGAAAGGAAATCAGCCTAATATAATAGTAACTATGAGAAAATATAGAAAGGGAGAATACGCTCAAGAAACGCTAAAGGATATTCTTGAAATAATAGGATAAGATAGGAGCATAGGCTCCTTTTTTTATGATAATTTGCATTTGGAGAAGCAGAATTGTAATTATTTATGAAGTGGCAGTATATAGTTGTGAAGAGATTTGTTAGTAAGTTATAGAGCATAGCAATTATGAGGTCTGAGAATTTATACTCGATTTATAAGAGTTTTTGTCGAGAAAAAATATTGATACTTTAGTCCTATTATTTTTAAAATATGAGTTGCTTTTTCGGGCGAAGATATTAGAAATTAGAGATTCCCCAATATTTTTATTGTGATTAATTATAATTTGACACTGAAAACATGAGATGGTACAATATCTAGTGCATATACATAAAAAATATACTAAATGTAGTTTGTGGAGGTGCCTCATGGAATTAAGTCAGAATGCAATTAAGGTATTAGAGAGACGATATTTAGCTAAGGATATAGAAGGTAATGTAGTAGAAACTCCAGAAGAAATGTTTAGAAGGGTTGCCAAACATATTGCACAGGCAGACAAAATATATGATGAAAAAGCTGATATAAAAAAGACAGAAAATGATTTTTACGAAATGATGACTAATTTAGAATTTATACCGAATTCACCTACTCTCATGAATGCAGGTAGAGAATTAGGTCAGTTATCAGCTTGTTTTGTGCTGCCTGTTGAAGATTCTATGGAAGGCATATTTGATGCTATAAAGAATGCAGCATTAATACATAAAAGTGGTGGAGGTACAGGGTTCAGCTTTTCGAGGTTAAGACCAAGAGGTTCATCAGTTAAATCAACTGGTGGAGTTGCGTCAGGACCAATTAGTTTTATGAAGGTTTTTAATGCAGCAACTGAGGCAGTAAAACAGGGTGGAACTAGAAGGGGAGCTAATATGGGAATTCTAAGAATAGACCATCCTGATATAATGGAATTTATTAAATGCAAAGAAGATTCAAATGAAATTACAAATTTCAATATAAGTGTAGGATTAACTGAGAAGTTTATGGAGGCTGCAGAAAAAGGGGAAAATTATGACTTAGTTGACCCACATTCTAATAAGGTAGTTGGTTCTTTAAATGCAAAGGAAGTATTTGATACTATAGTTAGTATGGCTTGGAACAATGGAGAGCCAGGTATAATATTTTTAGATAGAATAAATAAGACAAATCCTACTCCTGGATTAGGTGAAATAGAAAGTACAAATCCTTGTGGAGAACAGCCATTACTTCCATATGAGTCTTGTAATTTAGGGTCAATCAATCTTGCTAAGATGCTAAAGCAAGAGGACTCAAAGTATGTGATAGATTATGAAAAGCTAGGAGAAACAGTAGATAAAGCGGTGCACTTTTTAGATAATGTAATAGATGTGAATAAATATCCATTAGCTGAAATAGATAAGATGACCAAATTGACTAGAAAAATAGGTTTAGGAATAATGGGCTTTGCAGATTTATTGTTTTATTTGGGTATACCATATAATTCTAATGAAGCAGTAGCTATAGCAGAGGAAATTATGCGCTTTATAAACGAAAGGTCAAAGAAAAAATCTGCTGAATTAGCAAAGCAAAGAGGAGTTTTCCCTGCATACGATAAAAGTATTTATAAAGAAAAAGGAATGGAGCTTAGAAATGCAACTACTACTACCATAGCACCTACTGGTACTATAAGCATTATAGCAGGAGCTAGTAGTGGAATAGAGCCATTATTTGCAATATCTTTTGTACGCAATGTAATGGATAATGACAAGCTTCTTGAGATACATCCATACTTTGAACAAGTAGCGAGAGAAAGAGGTTTTTATTCAAAGGAATTAATGGAGAGAATAGCTTCAGAAGGTACATTAGCACACATAGATGAAATACCTGAAGATGTAAAAAGAGTATTTGTAACAGCCCATGACATATCTCCTATATGGCATATAAAAATGCAGGCAGCATTCCAAAATCATGTTGATAATGCTGTTTCTAAAACAGTGAATTTTAGGAATGAAGCAACAAAAGAAGATGTAGAAGAAGTATATACCTTAGCTTATAAGCTTGGATGTAAAGGTGTAACTATTTATAGAGATGGTAGTAGACAAGATCAGGTACTTAGCACTACTAAAAAAGATGAGAAAAATGACAAAAAGGAACAGGAAAATAAAGAGAGGACTATAAAACCTAGACCAAGGCCTGCCATAACTCGAGGAATGACAGAGAAAGTTAGAATAGGCTGCGGAAATCTTTATATAACTGTCAACTACGATGAAAATGGAATCTGTGAAGTATTTACTAATGTGGGTAGGGCTGGAGGATGTCCAAGTCAAAGTGAAGCAACTAGTAGATTAGTATCTATAGCCCTTAGATCAGGTATGGATGTTAAAGCAGTAGTTGAACAATTAAAGGGTATAAGGTGTCATTCTACATTACGTCAAAGAGGTACGAATAAAGATATTAAAGTACTTTCTTGTCCAGATGCCATAGGAAGAGCTTTAGAGAGGGTAATGAATACTTATGTAGAAGATGTAAATCCTACAGTAAATGATATTGCTATGGAGATTGAAAGAGAAACTAGAGATATATCTTCTTCATGCTGTGGACTACATAATGATTTAACAGCAGACAGCGAAATTTCTGTAGCATTAGAAGTAAATCATAAATCGGAGAAAAACATTTGTCCTGAATGTGGAAATGTGGTTGAACATGAGGGCGGTTGCATGATTTGCCGCAGCTGTGGATTTTCTAAGTGTGGTTAAAATATAATAATTAAGTATAGATTAATTATAAGACAAGCCATCTGAGAAGTTAAATCTTAGGTGGCTTGTTTAGCAGAAAAGGAGGAATTAAAATGAGTATAAACCTTTTTCAGTATGATATCTTAACGAAAAAACCTCAAGAATTCATTGATATCACATATTTAGTTAATCAAGCAATAAAAGAATCAAATATTGATAATGGCATTGCAGTAATATATTGTCCACATACTACAGCAGCAATTACTATTAATGAGAATTCAGATCCAGATGTAGTAAATGATATAATATCGACACTTAACAAGGTTTTTCCTGTGAATGGTCATTATAAGCATTTTGAGGGTAACTCTCATGCTCATTTGAAATCCTCTTGCCTTGGCGTAGAGAAGACGATTATTATAAAAGACGGGAAGCCTATTTTAGGGACATGGCAGTCTGTATATTTCTGCGAATTTGATGGTCCTAGGAATAGGCGAATATTTATTAAAATCATATAAGAAATACATTAGAGTAAGTATGATATTTTTTTAGATTGTCATTTTAATAAAAATAAAAGCCTAAGGCTTTGTATTCAGCTTAAAATTTGTAGGAGTTCTGAGAATTGATTTCTTTGCAAACTGATATTGTTAGGGAGAATTGTAGATTAAAACGAATAACCAAAATATACTTCTATAGATTATATTTTACCATATTTTGTAAGTCGTTTCGTTTTTTATTAAAAGTGGTGTTGGCATTATAGAGCTAAAAAAGAAGCATCGCTGACTACTTATTCAGTAGTTTTGCGACACTTCTTTTTTTATTGAATATCATCATCTGATTCAGCTTTATTTTCTATATATAGTTTAATTTTTTCAATTCTCTTATCTTTTATTTCTTCTATTTTAAATACTAAGTTTTCATACTCAATAGTATCTTCTTCAGCATCTTTTGGAATTCGGCCAAGGAGGTCAATAATGAATCCACTTATGGTTTCATAGTCTTCACTTTCAATTTGTAAACCAAAAAAATCATTAAATTTGCTTAATTGAAGCATGCCATCTAATATATAAGTATTATTATCAATTTTCTTTATTTCTGGTTCATCATCATCGTATTCATCTTCAATATTGCCCATAACTTCTTCTATAAGGTCTTCTATAGATACTATACCTGAAAAACCACCATATTCGTCAATTAATATAGCAATGTGTTTTTTAGTACTTTGCAGCTCTCTAAATAAATCATCAATGTTTTTAGTTTCAGGAACGAAATATGGTGTATGCAATATGTTTCTAATATTGACATTTTCAAAGCCATGCTTTCTAGCTTCTACTAGGAAATCCTTCATATATAAGATGCCAATAATATTATCAGTATCTCCTTCATATACAGGAACTCTAGAATATCCTTCTTCTATTAGCTCATCTAAATATTCACTTAATGGTGTTTCTATATTTATTGAGTATACTTCAGTTCTTGGAGTCATAACTTCGTAGGCTAATTTGTTGTCAAACTCAAATATACTATTAATCATTTCTTTTTCAATGTCATTAATTACTCCATGTTCTTGTCCAGCTTCTACTAAGGACCTTATTTCTTCTCTTGATACTTTTTCATCTAAATCATCTTTTTCTAATCCAGATATTTTTATCAGTATAGAAGTCGACACAGTTAATAGCTTTACAAATGGTGCTGCTATTTTGGAAGCATAGAATATAGGCTTTACTGAAAACATTGCTATGGCTTCTGACTTCTGTAAAGCTATTCTCTTAGGGAACAATTCTCCAAATACTAATGTTATATATGACAAAGCAACAGTAACTAACACCAAAGCTATTTCTTCACTATACGGAATATTGAATAGTTTTAGAAAACGAGCTAAATCATCAGATATTCCAGTTGCTGCAGAAGCACTGTTTAGAAATCCTGCTAATGTAATACCTACTTGAATAGTAGATAAAAACTTAGTAGGTTCTTCAGTGAGTTTAATTAAAAGCTTAGCTTTCTTGTTTCCTTCATCTGCTAATAATTTTATCTTGTTTTTATTTAATGATACTATGGCCATCTCAGCAGATGCAAAAAAAGCATTAAGTAATGTCAATATGACCATTAGAATTAGTTGCGAAGTTATACTCGCAGGTTCGGGGTCTTCAATCATTTTTAACTTTTTAACTCCTTTCATAATAAAAATATAGTAACTATTAATAATAGTAACATATAAAACGAAAATATGAAAGATGTAAGTAAAATAAACAATTGATTTACATTTTATCTCATATTGTGCAGTATCTATATTTATTTTTTATTATGAAACATTAGGGGTGGACTTTGAGTAGCTAATTAAAATGATTTTCTAAATATTTAGCGTCATGCTATAATTATTATAGTCAATATCTGTTCTTATGAAACTTATTTTGGATGTAATTTTTTTATGCAGCATATTATATATTATATTTTTAATTATAGTTAATTGAGTATATAATGAAAATGAAATTAAGGAGGAAAATATGTTAACTACAGAAAGATTAATATTAATTCCTTTAACTGTTGAAGATTTAAAGCTTTGTATAGCAAACAGATCAGAAATGGAAAAGAAATTAGGATTAACTGTAACTGGAAAACAGCTTACAGAAAAAATGAAAGATATATATAGAATAAAAATTGATTATATACTTAGGGACGAGAAAAATTTTTTGTACTACACATATTGGCAAATTGTGCTTAAGGATAATAATTGTATAGTTGGAGAAATCGGATTTAAAGACATACCTAATGTCTATGGAGAAATTGAAGTAGGTTATGGTTTAGATGAGGAACATAGAGGTAAAGGATATATGACAGAAGCATTAATAGGTCTTACTAAATGGGCATTTTCTCGGCCAGATGTCAATGCTGTAATAGCATTGACTCTAAAAGATAATATTCCATCACACAATGTGCTTAGAAGAGCAGGCTTTATTATTCAAGGATATGATGATAAATATATTACTTGGAGATTAGATAACTATAATAAACTTTATACAAATAAACGGAGGTCTTAAAATGTCAAAGAGTGCTTTAACTACAGAATTGTTAGCTTGGATAAGGAGTATAGCAATTGCACTTATCTTAACGTTATTTATTAATGTATTCGTTTTTGAAATGACCGGAGTTGATGGAGCATCTATGAATCCAACCTTAGAGCATGGAGATAGACTATTTGCAGTAAAGATAAATCAGATATTTAAGAATGTACCTAAACGTGGTTCAATAGTCATAGTAGATGCAAATATTACTAGAGAGAGAACTATAATAGATGAGTTCAAAGACAGTGCAATAGTAAGTACTATTTTAAGGCATAAGAATAGGGATTTACTTATAAAAAGAGTTATCGGGATACCTGGGGATGTATTAGAATTTAGGGATAATAAATTATATAGAAATGGAGAATTAGTTGAAGAGAATTATATACTTGAGGAAATGGATATGGTAGATGGAAGCATAATAGTTCCAGAAGATCATGTGTTTGTTATGGGCGATAATAGGAATAATAGTAGAGATAGCAGATCTATAGGACCTATTCCTTTGAAAAATGTGAGGGCGAAGGTTATTATCAGATTATATCCTTTTAATAAAATAGGTTTATTATAGTAAAAAACCTAGATCTTAAGAGGTGAAATTGCAATGAAGTATAAAGACTATTATGAAATACTAGGAGTATCAAAAAACGCAACAAATAGCGAGATAAAAAAGGCATATAAAAAATTAGCTAAGAAATACCATCCTGATTTAAACCCAGGGGATAAAACTGCAGAAGAAAAGTTTAAGGAAATAAATGAGGCCTATGAGGTTTTAGGGGATGAAGAAAAAAGAAAAAAATATGATACCTTTGGACAAAGCTATAATTTTCAAAATGGTGCAGATTTTGACCCGTCTCAATTTGGATTTGGAAAAGGTGGATTTTACTATCATACAACAGGCAATACTTCTAATTTTAGTGATTTCTTCAATATGTTCTTTGGTGGTCAGGCAGGAAATAGAGAGTCAAGCTTTGATTTAGGGAGTATATTTTCAAATAGAAGAAATAAGAGTATGAAGGGAGAAGATATTGAAACTGAAATAGAAATAAGCCTACAAGAAGCTTATGAAGGAACAAGTAAAACCATAAGCATTAATGCATCAGGCACTACTAAGACTATTTCAGTAAAAATACCTGCAGGTATACTTCCTGGTAAAAAAATAAAGATAAGGGGGCAAGGAGGTAAGGGCCTAAAAGGTGGGAAAAATGGAGACTTATTTATTAGAGTAAAAATTCGAGATGAAAAAGACTTAAAATTAGAGGGAATTGATTTAGTTAAGGATTTGCCACTTACTCCTTGGGAAGCAGCATTGGGCTGTGAGGTATTAATAAAGGGATTAAAAGACAAAGTTAAAATAAATATACCAAAAGGAATTCAAACTGATGAGAAAATAAAGCTAAGGGGCTTAGGTTATAAGGACATGGATGGGAACAAGGGTGATATGTACGTAAGAATAAAAATAGTAAATCCAACTGATTTAACTGAAGAAGAAAAGGTTTTATATGAAAAGCTGAAAGAAATATCTAATTTTTCACCTAGGAGATAGGATTATTCTATCTCTTTATATTTATTATAAAGCAATAAAGAGATATCTTATTTATAAGTCAATATAAAGCATATCTTGGTATGTATTTAAGCATACTTATGTTAAAATCCTATAATTTTGTAGAAAGCTATAAAGTGCTCTCAACTTACAAGCTATCTACTTTTATTTTACTATTTCTTATTTTCTATAAATCTAGTATAATACTTGATGTATGTTAGAGTTTATCAACAGGTGTGAGAAATAACTAAAATGCTTAAGATCTAGACTAAAAGCTCACATTATAGTCAAAATGTAGACAAAATAAAAAAATAAAAGCTTTTTTAATATTACTGACTATTATAGGTATAGCTGATATTTATTTGATTGTGCAGATAAATAACATTATATTTCAATATATAGAAATATCTTAAAGCAATAGCATTAATTGTTTTAAAAAAGGCTTTTAAAGTTATTGAGAAAACTTTAACTTAACTTTAAATTGAGGTGATTAAATGAATAGAATAGCCGGAAAAGGCTGTGAGACAATAGTACATTCTTCAGATAGAAAGCCTTTAGAAGAAATAGAGAGAAGTATAATAAAGAAATATAGAAAACCAATATGGTCTAAATTCATTAAAGCTATTAAAGATTACAACTTAATAAATGAAGGAGATAGAGTAGCAGTTGCCATATCAGGAGGAAAAGACAGCCTATTAATGGCAAAGCTATTTCAAGAACTTGAAAAGCATGGTCCTGTAAAATTTGAAGTAGAATATATAGCTATGGATCCAGGTTATCATCCTGACATAAGAGAGCTTCTAATTGAAAATTGTAAATACTTAAATATACCTATACACATATTTGAATCTGGTATATTTGAAATAGCTGATAAAATGGCTAAAGATTATCCATGCTACATGTGTGCTAGAATGAGAAGAGGAGCACTTTATAATAAGACCAAGGAATTAGGATGTAATAAACTAGCTCTTGGACATCATTTTAACGATGTAATAGAAACTACATTATTAAATGTACTATATGCAGGAAGCTTTAAAACTATGCTTCCTAAATTGAAATCTACTAACTTTGAAGGTATAGAGCTTATTAGGCCTTTATACTATATTGAGGAAGCTAGCATAAGGCGCTTTATAGAATACAGTGGTATTTGGCCATTAAACTGTGCATGTATGGTAGCAGCTGAGAGGATAGGAAATAAAAGATACGAGATTAAAGACTTAATAGAAGAGCTGAAAAAGAAATTTGTCAATGTAGATAAATCCATATTTAAAGCGGCAGAGAATGTCAATCTAGACTCAATACTAGGATGGGAAAAGGATGGAGAAAAGCATTCTTATTTAGACTTTTATGAGTAATATTGTTTTTATATACTTTTAAAATATACACTTTTAAGGGGGAATAAACTTGGATAAAAATTTGATGTTTATCATTGATGAAAGAGTGAAGAGAACTATTGAAAATCTAGAAAAAAACAACATGAATGGCTATTATGTTCAGACAGAAGAGGAAGCACTTGATATAATTAAAGGATTAATATCAGAAGGAGATACAGTAGCTGTTGGGGGCTCAATGACTCTTTTTGAGACAGGGGTTATAGAATTACTAAGAAGTGGTAAATATAACTTTCTTGATAGATATAAAGAAGGCTTAAGCCCTTCTGATATGAAAGAAATATATAGAAAGAGCTTTTTTGCAGATGCTTACTTTACAGGAACAAATGCCATTACGGAAAGTGGAGAATTATATAATGTAGATGGAAATGGAAATAGAGTTGCTGCTATGTTATATGGACCAGATAAGGTAATCGTAGTAGCTGGCAGAAATAAAATAGTGAAGGACATAGACCAAGCTATCTTAAGAGTGAAGGAAACAGCTGGACCTGCAAATAACGTAAGGCTTAATAGAGCTAATCCTTGTACTAAAACAGGTTGTTGTATGGACTGTAAACAAGAAGGAAGAATATGCAATGAATATACAGTTATTAGAAGGCAAGGCGTAAAAGGTAGGATTCACGTAATAATAATAAATAAGGACTTAGGGTATTAATTTGATTAATTAGATTTTTAAGAGCATAATTCTATAATCAATCAATAAAAAAGTCTGCAGCTTTATAGAACAAAGTTGCAGACTTCATTTATTGTTTAATGTCTAATTAGAAATTTGGCTTTTCAACCTTATTTCCAGCTACATATCTTTCAATAATATTTCTATCATCACCTAAATAGATGAATCTTTGAATACGTTCCTCAAGAGTTAAATCATCACCGAAGAAATTAGAATCATCTATTACAAGAGCATCAAACTCATATCCTTCTTCAAAGCTACCTACCTTACCGAAGAATTTACCGCCGCCTTTAGTACCTAGATAGAATACTTCAGGAGTTGTAAGAGGAGCAAATTCTTTATTAGTTTCTAACCATTTAATCTTAGAAGCTTGAACTGCAACAGCCATTACGCTAGGTATTGAAATGTCATGTCCTCCACTTACATCAGAACCTAATCCAACATTAAGACCTTTGTTTAGGTAGTGTCTTACAGGCATTATTCCACTTGAAAGATTTAAGTTAGAATGTGGACAGTGAGCAACAAAAACTTCGTTATTTTTCATTAATCCAACTTCATCTTCAGTATTATATATACAGTGAGCCATTACAGTAGGCTTTTGACCAAATAAATTATAGCACTCATATACACTTGCATAGTTTTTATGTTCAGGATGTAATTCTTTAACCCATTCTACTTCTCCTGTATTTTCAGAAAGGTGAGATTGTATAGGCACATCGTATTCCTTAGCCATTTTTCCTAGTTCTTCAAGTATTTCTACAGAACAAGTAGGTACAAATCTAGGAGTGATAATAGGTTTAACAAGGTCAGACTTTCCAATATGTGCTTCTAAGTACTCTCTTGTGTCTTTTAGAGATTGTTGAGTATCCTCTCTTATGAAATCGGGACAGTTTCTATCCATATTTACTTTACCTACATAAGCACCTAGACCTGCTTCTACTAGTAAGTCAAATAATAAGCCTGTTGCTTCCTTATGAACAGTACCAAATATTACTGAACGAGTAGTTCCATGTTTCCAAAGTTCTTCTACAACTCTAGAGTATACCTTTCTTGCATAGTCTAAATCCTTATACTTTGCTTCTTCTGGGAAAGTGTATTCCTCAAGCCAAGGAAGAAGCTCTTTGTCAAGACCTAACCCAACGTTAGGGAACTGTGGAGCATGTAAATGTAAATCAACGAATCCTGGAATGATCATTTTGTTGCCAAAGTCTGAAACAGGGATGTTTTTATATTCTTCAGGTATTTCTGATACAACTTTTTTTACTTTTCCATTCTCAACTATAATGAAACCGTTTTCTACAATATTAAATTTTTCAGGGGACTCGGTAAAAATTATATGACCTTTATATATTTTAACATTATCTTCTTTAATTTTCTGATTCATTGAATCAACTCCTCAATTATTTATTTATAGTTGTGTTTCTAAATCAATTATACCCTATTTATTATAATTGATTCAAGAAAAGCTTAAATAATGTCTAGGCCTTGGAATTGCTAGCGTACAGCTATTTTTCTTTTGAAATTTAATTATAAAAAGGTAATAAATGAAGAAATACAAAAAAATGTAGTAAAATACTTACAAAGGCTTATTTATTGTAATATACACATTTTTAGAGATAATTATTATTTTTTATCTCTATTTTTTTTTGAAGGAATATGAAAAAAATTGTAGAATTTATACTAATATTTATTTTGTACTAAATATCTTGTAAAAAAAGCTTTACTTTTAATGTTAGCATTTATTACATTTATTATGTAAGAAGTAGTGATAAAAAACTTTCTAACAAAAGACTTGACTAATGAATGGGGGTACTATGATGGGGGATGTAATTATACAGAAGGTTGTCACAAGAAAACAAGAGAAAGAATTTATTATGTTACCTTGGAAAATATATAAGGATGATGAATGTTGGGTTCCACAACTGATATCTGACTGCAAAAAAGCCATAAGAGGTAAAAACAACTCATTAATTCAGAGTGGGCCATTTCAACATATAATTGCTTATAAAAATAATGAGGTTTGTGGAAGACTTTGTGTAGGTATTAATGAAGAATTAAATAAAGCTAAGAATTATAAAGAAGGATATATATCTCTCTTTGAATGCATTGATGATTATGAAGTTGCTAAGGAGATGTTTGATTATGCCAGCAATTGGCTTAGAGAAAAAGGGATGGAGAGAATTATAGGGCCTATATCTCTGCCTAATGGTGATGACAATAGAGGACTTATAATAGATAATTTTACTGATCCTACACTTGTGATGAATACATATAATAAATACTATTACAGAGAGCTTTTTGAGAAATATGGTTTTTATAAATACTGGGACTGCTATGCATATCGCTATGATATGGAGAATGATATAGATGAAAGATACAGAAAATATGTTCCTTATGCAATGGAAAAATATAAATTCAGAGTAGACAAACTAGACTTAAAAAATCTTAAAAGAGAAATGAGAGATATAAAACAAATATTAGATGAGGCAATGCCAAAAGAATGGGATGACTTCATACCTCCTACAGAAGAGGAAATAGAGATTATGTCGAAAAGCTTAGCTCCTGTGGCTGATCCTGATTTAATATATATAGCGAGAACTGAAGAAGGAAGACCTATAGGATTTAATATAGCATTACCTGATTACAATCAGGCACTTAAGAAAATCAATGGAAGGCTTTTTCCAATAGGATTCATAAAATTTTTATATTATAAGCGAAAAATTGATAGAGCAAGGCTCTTTGTCTTATTCGTCATACCTGAATATAGAAAAAAAGGAGTGCCATCAGCTATATATCTTAATCTATTTGATGCAGCCAAAAAGAAAGGATATAAATACGGGGAAGGCTCTACTGTATGGGAATATAACAAAATTATGCAGAGAGATATAGAAAAATTTGGAGGAAAGGTTTATAAAACTTACCGAATATATAAAAAAGATCTATAAAGAATGCATAAATTATGGACAATATGCTAGAAAGCTAAATATTATTTAGAAAACTAAAATCATATGAATTTAAAATGAAAGAGCATTATATGTAAACTATTTTTTAGTATAAATAACAGTGTACGAAAATTTTACACTTATTGTATAATGAAATATTTATTAAAAGAATCTCTTATAGTGTCTTAAAAAGAGTAATTTACAAAAAATCAGTATTGTGTCTGTTGACAGCAATGCTGATTTTTTTATTAATCCAAAATATTTTTCATATATCCGAAGTCCTACTATTTATGCATAAAGGAGCTATTTATTCCCCAAAAAGGCTGATATCGTTAGTCAAATTATGGTAATGCAGTGGGTTAAGAAGGCTTAAAAAAGCTAGTTTTACTTAATCGATTTAATTTAAGGAGTAAAAATTGTATTAATTACGAACATGTACATATTTTGTACATACAAAAAGGTAAATTTTAATGTTCTTAACTCTAAAAATGCAGCTTTGCATATGAGATTAGATTGGCATATGAATTGCATAATTTATTTTCAGTATTTAGGTAAATAATCAAAAAATTGAATATAAATCAAGAATTAGGAGGGATGGTATGACAAGAACAAATGTTGGCATAGTTGGAACTGGTATATACATACCTAAGGGAAGAATGACTGCTAAAGAAATATCTGAAGCTACAAAAGGCTACTGGACAGAAGAAGCAGTTATAAACAAATTAGGGATAATAGAAAAGCCAATACCGGGAGAAGGTGATGGTACACAGGAAATGGGTGTTAAGGCAGGACTTGATGCAATAAGAAGAACTGGAATAGACCCTAAGGAAATAGATTTAATTATATGCATGGGTGAAGAGTGGAAGGAGTACCCTCTTACAACATCAGGAATCTATATACAAGAGAAGATTGGTGCAACAAACGCGTGGGCAATAGATGTTCAGCAAAGATGTTGTACTACTGTAGCAGCTATGAAAATAGCCAAAGACATGATGATAGCAGATGATGAGATAAATACTGTGATGATTGTTGGTGGCTACAGAAATGGGGATTTTGTGGATTATACTGATAAAGATATGTCTATGATGTACAACCTATCAGCAGGTGGAGGAGCTATAATACTAAAGAAAAACTACAATAGAAACCTACTTTTAGGCACTCATATAATGACAGATGGAACTATGGCAAGAGATGCTGGTGTTGAGTTTGGAGGAACAGAAAAACCTATTACATGCGAAAACATACATGTAGCTTACAAATCACTTAGAATATTTAATCCAAAGCACATGAAAGACAGATTAAATGAAGTTTCTATGAAGAATTGGTTCTATTGTATAGATAAGGCATTTGAGAAATCAGGCATACCAAGAGAAGAATTAGGATATTTAGCTTTACTACATTTTAAGAGATCTCAGCATATAAATATGCTTGAGACTTTAGGGTTGACTGAAGATCAATCTATATACCTGGAGCATTATGGGCATATGGGGCAAGTTGATCAGATCTTATCACTCCATTTAGCTTTAGAACAAGGTAAAGTTAAAGATGGTACAGTGATATCTATGATTGCAGCTGGTATTGGCTATGCTTGGGCTGCAAACGTTATCAAGTGGGGAGAAGCTTAGAGGGTAAAATTAAGTTTGGATGATTATTTTTAAAATTTAGAATGTCAAAAGATTGGGATATAGGAGGTAATGTAAATTGAGACTAAAAGATAAAGTAGCTGTAATTACTGGAGGAGCAAGGGGTTTAGGTAAGGCAATGGCAGAACTGTTTGCCAGAGAAGGAGCAAGGGTTATAGCTGTAGATATGGAAGAACTTAGCTATGAAAATCCTAATGTAGAAGGATATAAATTAAATGTTACTGATGTAGAAAAGTGCAAGCAATTTTTTGATTATGTAATTGAGAAGTATGGGAAAGTTGATATTTTAGTTAATAATGCAGGAATTACCAGAGATGCACTGACTAGAAAAATGACTGACGAACAATGGGATTTAGTAATAGATGTAAATTTAAAGGGAGTATTCAATTTAACAAGATATATAGGGCCACATATGCAAGAAAATGGCGGTGGTTCAATTATAAATATATCTTCGGTTGTAGGAGAATATGGGAATATAGGCCAAGCAAATTATGCTGCTACAAAAGCGGGAGTAATAGGTCTTACTAAGACTTGGGCAAAAGAATTTGCCATGAAAGGTGGAAATGTAAGGGTCAATGCAATTGCACCAGGCTATACAATGACAGATATACTAAAAACAGTTCCACAGGATTTACTAGATAAATTTGCGTCACAGACAATGCTTGGAAGACTAGCTCAACCAGAGGAGATAGCATATCCAGCTCTATTTTTAGCTTCAGATGAATCATCATATATAACAGGACATGTGCTAAGTGTGAACGGCGGAATGAGATTATAGTGCTAATGGAGGGTAGAAAATGAGTTATAAAGATAAAGTGATTTCACTAGAAAAAGCTCTCAGCCTTGTTAAATCAAATGATGTCATAGTTACAGGTTTAGGTGCAGCAGAAGCTCAGTTATTTATGAACAATATTCATACTATTGCAGATAGAGTTAAAAATGTAACTATTACTAATTGTCTTCCAACTTCAAATTGTGAGTTTTTAAAGCCAGAATATAAAGATTCTTTTAATGTGGATGGATGGTTTTATTCTCCATCCCTAAGAAAGGCACATTCAAATGGAAATGTGGCTTTTATTCCAAATCATCTTCACTTTGCAGGCAGTAAAAGACTGTTTCATGTGAAGCCAAACATTTATGTAGGAGCTGCAACTCCTCCAGATAAACATGGATTTATTTCTCTTTCTTTGAGCAATACTTATGAAAGAGAAATGATTGACGCTGCTGATTTAGTAATACTTGAAATTAATCCAAACTATCCTAGAACCTTTGGAGACGTAGAGATTCATTATACTGAAGTAGATTACTTGATAGAAGCTGATTATGAAGTTCCAACTCTTCCAGATGTACTTCCTAGTGAAAAAGATAAGATTATAGGTAAGTACATTGCAGATATGATAAATGATGGAGACTGCATACAATTAGGTATTGGTGGAATACCAAATGCAGTAGCAACCTATCTTAAAGACAAGAAGGACTTAGGAGTTCATACAGAAATGATGACTTCAACAATGGCAGAATTGGCTAAGCTTGGAGTCATAAATGGCAGGAAAAAAACTTTGCATAGAGGGAAGATAGTATGTACATTTGCCCTTGGGAATAAGCAGCTTTATGAGTATATTGATGACAATCCTTCAGTTCTTGTAATGGCTGGAAAGTATGTAAATGACCCTTATACTTATGCCCAAATAGATAACATGGTATCAATAAATACGACATTGGAAATAGACTTAACAGGACAATGTGCATCTGAATCAATTGGTCCAATGCAATTTAGTGGTACTGGAGGACAGGTAGATACAGCAGTAGGTGCACAAAACGCTAAAAATGGTCGTTCGATTATGGCTCTTTATTCTACAGCTATGGTTACAAATAAAGAAACTGGAGAAAAAGAGGAGATATCTAAAATAGTTTCTATGTTAAAGCCAGGAGCTATAGTAAGTCTTTCAAGAAATGATGTAGATTATGTAGTTACAGAGTATGGGGTAGCTTCTTTAAGAGGTACAAATACAAGAGAGAGAGTAGAGAGACTTATTAATATAGCTCATCCTAAGTTTAGAGAACAACTTTGGAGAGAAGCTTATGAAATTGGAATAGTATGCAGAAAATAAAAGTATAAGCCTGTACATTTTCTATTGTACAGGCTTATACTATAATTAAATTTATTTTCCAAGAACTTCTTTTAACTTTTCGATGAATATTCTATTTTCATCCATAGTTCCAATACTAACTCTTATCCACTGACCAAATTGAGGTCTTATAATAACTCCTCTTTTTTGAAGCTCAATAAATACTTCATTTCCGTCTTTTTGAACATTTACAAATATATGATTTGTTTCAGAAGGAGCATATTCTAGGCCTAGTTTGTCAAATTCTTTATATAGATATGCTTTACCTTCAACATTAGTTTCATATGATTTCTTTAGGAATTCCTCATCTTCTAAAGCTGCAATAGCTGCAACTTGTGCTAAAGTATTTACGTTAAATGGTCCTCTTACTTTATTTATGTTAGCGATTATTTCTTCACTTGCCATAGTATAACCTACTCTTAATGCAGCAAGTCCATAAATCTTCGAGAATGTTCTTAAAATAATGAGATTCGGATATTTCTTTAGTAGAGGAATGCTGTCCTTAGTGTAGTCATCTCTAGTTACAAATTCTCTGTAAGCTTCATCGTAAACTACAACTATGTTTTCAGGAACCTTATCAAGGAAGTCAATTAACTCTTTTTCAGTAAACATTGTTCCAGTAGGGTTATTTGGGTTACATAGCCAAATAAGCTTTGTTTTGTCTGTTATAGCATTAAGCATTCCGTTAAGGTCATGAGTCCAGTTAACTAAAGGCACTAAAACAGGCTTTGCTCCCATCATCATTGTAGTGGCTATGTATCTAGGGAAAGTAATATCAGCCATTATTGCCTCGTCACCTTTATTAAAGAAGGTTTTAGCTAATAGGTCTGTCATTTCATCTAGACCACTGCTTAAAATAATATTATTGACGCTGATACCTAATTTTTTTGCAAGAGCTTCTTTCAATAATGTACAGTTACCATCTGGGTATAGACCTAAATTATCCAAAGAGTTTTTTATTGCTTCGATTACTTTAGGTGAACAACCAAGAGGATTTTCATTTGATGCTAGTTTTATTACGTCCTTAAGCCCATATTCTCTTTTAACATCATCTATAGGCTTACCTGGCTTATAAGGAGTTAAATTAGCTAGCTCTTCTCTGAATTGAATTGACAAATACAACGCCCCCTTTAGAAAATTAATTGTTATTTGACTATAATTATAACATAACTATGAAAAAGTTTTCCTAGATATTTCATTTTATTAATATAACATTAATTAAATAAATCTTTAAAAGGAAGGGGAAACAAAAGCTAGGTATTCTAATTAAAAGTCTTGATTATATATTTGCTCTCAGTTGATTTATCAAAACTAACTTTTGCTCTACATTATTTCTAAATTCCTTTAGTTGATTCAATGAAATTTGTATACAAAAACCCATTCCTGTTCCTGTAGAAAACCCGTTTAAGTATTTACAATTATCAATTAAAAAAATTAAGTTAATGATTTTTTTCTTTTCTTCTATAATTTCTTTCAATTCCTTTAGAGAATCTTTATAATGGGGAAGGTCTTCCATTTCTTTTATTATTTTTAACATGTCAACCTTAGGAGGCCTTTCGAAAATTGCAAAATCTTCTTCAAGAGGTGTGTAATAAAAATAATCTATTTCACCCGCAATGTACTTATCAATATATTCTATTAACTGCTGCATTGAGTCAATGCCAAAAGCTATATTTTCATAACTATAAATTTCATCCAAAAAATTTACTGTGATATTCAAGTTCATTATAAAAGTCTTATCTTTAAAGTATGCATTGTCATTTAAATCTATATCGAACTTAATGCTTATAGGATTTGTTTTTTTCATTTATTAGAATCATAAAAACTCCTCCTTGTTTTTTCTACATCCAGAAATGTTAATTTATTGTTTTAAACCATTAATTCAATTTTATGCTGTAATGCTTAGTCTACAAGACAGAAATTGAAGAATAAGAAATGTATATGAGTTAATAATTTAAAAGTCATAATAGAAAGTTTTTTAGCATAAATAAATATCTGAACTTGTTTTAATAATCACAATAAATAAGTGAAATTATAAAATGCTAAAATCTATAATATTATAATATTAAAAAATTTGAAATTTTTAGAATAAAAATACATAAAATGGGGATATTTTCTACATGTAAGTGATTAAAGTTATTAATTTTAAAATTATAAAAAAGAAGGTATTTAAAAAAATGTGTAGAATTATTAATATTAGCAATTATAACAATTGTCTGAAAAAGTCAAAACTAAATCTGCAAGGGGGAAGTTAGATGAAGGAATATCAAACTGACAAAATAAGAAATGTAGCGTTTTTAGGTCATGGAAGTTGTGGTAAGACTACATTAACGGAAGCCATATTATTTGTAGCAGGATTGACAAAAAGAAAAGGAAGAGTAGAAGACGGAAATACTATTTCAGACTACGATAAAGAGGAAATTGCAAGACAATTTTCTATAGGAACTTCTATAATTCCAGTAGAGTGGAAGAATACGAAATACAATATTTTAGATACTCCTGGATATTTTGATTTTGTGGGAGAGGTAAATAGCGCACTTAGAGTAGCTTCTGGAGCGGTTCTAGTTGCTGATGCATCAGCAGGAATAGAGGTAGGCTTTGAGAAGGCTTGGAGTTATACAGAAAAAGGTAAAGTACCTAAAATTATATTTTTAAACAAAATGGATAAGGAAAACGTTAACTATGATAAGCTTATTAATGAGCTTAGAGATAAATTCGGAAACAAGGTAGTTCCTTTTGCAGTTCCGATATTTGAAGCAGGTGCCTTTAAAGGATTTGTAAATATAGTTGACTTAGTTGGCAGAATATACGATGGGAAAGATTGTGTAGATGCACCTGTACCAGAAGACATGAATAGCACAATAGAGCCTCTTAGAGAGATGCTTATGGAATCAGTAGCAGAGGCTGATGAAGAATTGATGGAGAAATATTTTGAAGGAGAGGCTTTTACAGCAGAAGAGATCCATGCTGGACTTAGAAAGGGCGTAGTAAATTGTGATTTAGTTCCAGTAATAATAGGTTCAGCTCAAAATAACATAGGTATTCATACTCTTTTAGATGTGATAAATGCTTATTTACCTTCACCAAGTGATGTTGGAGCTTATGAAGGAGTTAAACCTGGAACAACAGATAAGATTGAAAGGAAAATAGATAAAAATCAGCCATTCTCTGCATTTGTATTTAAAACTATTGTAGACCCATTTGTAGGTAAAATCTCTTTATTAAGTATATGTTCAGGAAAGCTTACAAAAGATATGGAAGTATTAAATGCAAATAAAGATGAAATAGAAAAAATAGGAGGACTATTCTTATTACGCGGAAAAAATCAAATAGAAGTTGATCAATTAGTAGCAGGAGATATAGGTGCTACTGCTAAATTACAGTTTACAGAAACAGGAGATACGCTTTGCGATAAAAATGCTCCAATTCAATATGAAAAAATTAAATATCCTGAACCATGTTTATTCCTAGCAGTAGAGCCAAAGGCTAAAGGTGATGAAGAGAAAATAAGTGCATCACTTGCAAGGATGACAGAGGAAGACCCAACATTTGTAGTACAAAGAAATACAGAGACAAAGCAGCTTCTTATAGGCGGCCAAGGTAATATGCAGCTTGCAGTGATTACAAATAAGTTAAAAAATATTTTTGGAGTTGAAGTAGAGCTTAAGGAGCCAAAGGTTCCATATAGAGAAACTATAAGAGGTACAGCAAGTGTTCAAGGAAAGCATAAGAAACAATCAGGTGGAGCTGGACAATATGGTGATGTTCACATAAGATTTGAACCATCTGAACTAGAGTTTGAATTTGCAGAAGAGATATTTGGAGGAGCAGTGCCTAAACAATTCATCCCAGCAGTAGAAAAAGGCTTAAGGGAATCAATAGAAAGAGGTGTATTAGCTGGGTATCCAGTAGTTAATGTTAAGGCAACACTATTTGACGGGTCATACCATCCTGTTGACTCAAATGAAATGGCATTTAAAATTGCTGCCTCTCTCGCATTTAAGAAAGGTATGGAACAAGCAAAACCTGTATTATTAGAGCCAATTATGAGATTAGAGATAACTGTTCCAGAGGAATACATGGGAGATATAATGGGAGACATGAATAAGAGAAGAGGTAGGATACTCGGTATGGAACAGCAAGAAGATGGTAATCAATTAGTAATTGCAGAGGCTCCACAGACAGAATTATTCAAATATGCAATAGATCTAAGATCAATGACTCAAGCAAGAGGAAGCTTCAGAATGGAGTTTGCTAGGTATGAAGAAGTTCCACCACATATAAGTGAGAAGATTATAGCTGAAGCTAAGGCTGAAAAAGAATAGAAACATTTGAGAGAAGTATCGCAGAACTACTGAATAAACAGTTAGCGATACTTCTTTTTTATGTTTTCAGTCAATAATTAAAGAACTGGAAATTATGATGAATGACTTGAAAAAATCTAGGCTGTAGCCAATGAAGCTTATTGCTCATTGTACAAAAGCTTATTTGTGTTAAGAGTTTTTTAAACATTATAAGTTGAAGAAAATTTTTAAATATCTTCAATATTTTCTAAGTTAATCTTAAAGAAGTAGGATGAGGTATAAAAATATGCATATTTAAAATAGCTCTTGAAAAAAAATATAAAAGATATAAAATATTATTAAGGACAAAGAAAGTCAAAGTCAGAATAGAGGTGAATATATGTCAAAACTAAGTAATTTAATTGAAGATTTTATTAAAAAATTATTAGATGAAGCTAATAATGGGGTAATAGAAATACAGAGGAATGAATTAGCACAATATTTTGACTGCGCTCCATCTCAAATAAATTATGTACTTACAACGAGATTTTCTTCGGATAAAGGTTATTTTATTGAGAGTAGAAGAGGTGGAGGTGGGTATGTAAAGATAGTAAAGGTAAATATTAATAGAGATAAATACATTAAAGATTTAATACAAAATATAATAGGCGAATCAATAAGTGAATCTAGGGCACATGGAATAATAGAAAGCTTTTTAGAGGAAGATATTATTACCGAAAGAGAACATAATATTATGAAAATAGTACTTTCTGACAGAACTTTGAATAATGTAAATAATGATAAAAATAAGATTAGGGCAGATATATTAAAAAATATGCTGCTTGTGTTTTTAAAATGACTTAGTGGAGGCGATAATATGCTTTGTGAACAATGTGGCCAAAATCAAGCTACAGTACACATGAAGAAGATAGTTAATAATCATGTAACAGAATCTTACTTATGCGAAGAATGTGCTAAGAAAAACAATAGCTTTAGTTTTGATACACCTTTTTCAATCCACAACTTCTTAGCAGGATTAATAGATAGTTCATATGATGGACCTATAAAAATTGAACAAGTGAAATCTTTGACTTGTGATAACTGTGGATTAACTTATGGAAAGTTTAGACAGCTAGGAAAGTTTGGATGCAGCAACTGTTATAATTCTTTTAGAGATAAATTAGTCCCATTATTAAAAAAGATACATGGACATGATACTCATAATGGAAAGATACCTAGAGAAGCTGGTAAAAATGTAGGTACAAGGAAAATGATAGAAAAGCTTAAGATAGAGTTGGATCTAGCTGTTAGTAGAGAAGAATTTGAAAAAGCTGCTCAAATTCGAGATGAAATAAAGAGACTTCAAAATACACTTGAAGGGAGCAGTGATTGATATGATAAGCTGGTTAAAAGGAGAAGGCAAAGATAAAGATATAGTATTAAGCAGCAGAGTTAGACTTGCTAGGAATATAGAGAATATTAGATTTCCACATTTAATGACTGTCCCAGAAGCCAATCAGGTAAAGAAAACAGTCAGTGATTCAATAATCAATAATAGTATTTCAAATAGCAGATATAAAATGTATGAAATAGACAAATTATCTCCTTTAGAAAGAAGTATTTTTGTAGAAAAGCATTTAATTAGCCCAAACTTGCTTGAAAAGCCAGAGTTAAGTGCTTTTTTACTAAGGGATGACGAGAAAGTTTCAATAATGATAAATGAAGAAGACCATATTAGAATACAAGTATTACTTCCAGGACTTAATATTGAAGAAGGATGGGAAATAGGCAGTAGAATAGACGATTTATTAGAATCTAATGCGAAATATGCTTTTGACGAAAGATTTGGGTATTTGACATGCTGCCCTACAAATGTTGGCACAGGTCTTAGAGCTTCTGTTATGGTACATTTACCTTGCCTTGTATTGACTGGATTTATAAATCAAATACTTCAGGCAGTAAGTCAAATTGGATTAACAGTAAGGGGTCTTTATGGCGAAGGAAGCAGTGCTATTGGAAATCTTTTTCAGATATCTAATCAAACTACATTAGGAGAAAGCGAAGAAGAAATAATACAGAAACTTAAGAGCATAGTATTTCAAATAATAGCAAAAGAGAGAGCTGCAATGGAGAGCCTATTAAACAATAAAAGAGTTGAAATTGAAGATAAGGTTTATAGATCTTTGGGTATATTACAAAATGCTAGAATAATATCTTCAAAAGAAAGCATGGAGTTATTATCTAATGTAAGAATGGGAATAAATATGAACATAATAAAAAATATAAACTTAGACACAGTAAATAATCTAATGATAGAAACTCAACCTGCAAACATACAGAACCAAGCAGAGCATGAACTAACAGTTTTAGAAAGGGATGTGAAAAGATCTGAAATAATTAGAGAAAAAATTAGGTCATAGGAGGGATATACATGTCTATGTTTGGTAGATTTACTGAAAGAGCTCAGAGAGCAATTTATTTTGCTCAAGAAGAGGCAAAACAACTAATGCACGATTATGTGGGAACAGAGCATTTGCTCTTAGGACTCATTAGAGAAAGTGATGGTATTGCTGCAAATGTCCTTACGAAATTGGGAGTTACTCTAGATGCTGTAAGAAATTTTATTGTTAATATAATTGGGTATGGGAATCAAGGTAGTGAGGTTCAAGGATATACCCCTAGAACTAAAAGAGTATTTGAACTAAGCTTCATGGAAGCAAGAAATTTAGGTCATAATTATATTGGAACAGAGCATCTTCTTTTAGGGCTTATGAGAGAGCCAGAAGGTGTTGCTGCAGTAATACTTAGAGGAATGGGAATAGACTTAGATAAAGTAAGGGAAGAAGTAATAAACATGTTAAATGGAAGCTACAATAGGCCAGGGCAGAGTGGTAGTTCCAATAGAGTAGTTAATACTCCAACATTAGATAAATTTGGTAGAGATCTCACAGCATTAGCTAGAGAGGAAAAGCTAGATCCAGTAATAGGAAGAGAGAAGGAAATAGAGAGAGTAATACAAGTACTTAGTAGACGAACTAAAAATAATCCTTGCCTAATAGGTGAACCAGGAGTAGGAAAAACTGCTGTAGCAGAAGGATTAGCTCAATTAATTGTCAGTGGAGAAGTTCCTGAACTATTAAAGGATAAGAGAGTAGTTACATTAGACTTAGCTTCAATGGTTGCGGGTGCAAAATATAGAGGGGAATTTGAAGAAAGACTAAAGAAGGTTATGGAGGAAATAAGAGAAGCTAAGGATGTTATATTGTTTATAGATGAAATTCATACCTTAATAGGTGCAGGGGCAGCAGAAGGAGCGATTGATGCATCAAATATACTTAAACCTGCACTTGCAAGAGGTGAAATCCAAGCAATTGGTGCAACAACAATAGACGAATATAGAAAGCATATTGAAAAGGATTCAGCACTAGAAAGAAGATTCCAACCTATCATGGTTGATGAACCTACAGTCGAAGATACTATTAAAATACTAGAGGGTTTAAGGGATAAATACGAGGCTCATCACAGAGTTAAAATAACTGATGAAGCTATAAAGGCAGCTGCAGAGCTTTCAGCTAGATATATAACAGATAGATTTTTACCTGACAAGGCAATAGACTTAATTGATGAAGCAGCTTCAAGAGTTAGAATCAAGACTATAACAGCTCCGCCAGATTTGAATCAGTTAGAGGCAAAGCTAGAAGAGCTAGCTCAAGAAAAAGAAGCAGCTATAAGTGCACAAGATTATGAGAAAGCTGCTAAAATCAGAGATGAAGAAAAGAGAATAAGGGAAGAGCTTAAGCAAAAACAAGAGGGTTGGCAGCAGCAAAAACAATCAGCTTCAAGTGAAGTTGGATATGATGAGATAGCATATGTAGTATCAATTTGGACAGGAATTCCTGTGAAGAAAATGACCGTTGAAGAATCAGAAAGACTTTTAAATCTCGAAGAAATACTTCATAAGAGAGTGATTGGCCAAGATCAAGCTGTCTCTGCTTTATCTAGTGCTGTAAGGAGAGCTAGAGTAGGTCTAAAAGATCCAAGAAAACCTATTGGTTCATTTATATTTGTAGGACCTACAGGAGTAGGAAAGACTCACCTTGCAAAATCTTTAGCAGAAGCACTGTTTGGAGATGAAGATGCAGTTATTAGAGTAGATATGTCAGAATATATGGAGAAGCATTCTGTATCTAAGCTGATAGGTTCACCTCCTGGATATGTTGGCTATGATGAGGGAGGACAGCTTACAGAAAAAGTACGAAGAAGACCTTATTCAGTTTTGCTTTTTGATGAAATAGAGAAAGCTCATCCTGATGTGTTTAATGTATTACTTCAACTACTAGATGATGGAAGGTTAACTGACTCAAAAGGAAGAGTAGTTGATTTTAAAAATACTGTAGTTATTATGACTTCAAACGTAGGAGCTTCAACTTTGAAAAAGCAAAAAACTCTTGGTTTTGCTGCTCCTTCAAATGTCGAAAAAGCTGAATATGAAAAGATGAAAGAAAATATAACTGAAGAACTTAAAAGGACCTTTAGACCGGAGTTTCTTAATAGAATTGATGAGGTTATAGTATTCCATCCTCTTGGTGAAGAGCATATTAAGAAGATAGTAGATATAATGATTAAAGACTTAGAGAAGAAGCTTGAAAGACTCAATCTAAATCTCGAGATAACTGATGAAGCAAAAGAGTTTATAGGAAAGGAAGGCTTTGACCCATCCTTTGGTGCTAGACCTCTTGAAAGAGCTATTAGAAAACTAGTAGAAGATCAGCTTTCTGAGGAAATGCTCAAAGGTAATATCAGTAGAAATGATACTATATTAATCGGTTTTGATGGAGAAAAGTTGACTTTCACTAAAAAATAGTAAGGATTTTTTCCTTACTATTTTTATAACAAGTAGAAAAATTTTATATTTTAACCCTCATAATTAAGAAACCTTCTCAAAAAAGTTTTAACTAGGTTGGTTGAAATCTTTGATTTCACTTAAGTTGCTTATGAGGTGGCTCATAAAAAGCCACCTTGATTTTTAATTCTTGAATAAAAGCTTTTTAATATAAAGTTCTATTATTCAAATAAAGGGAATTGATTTTATTATAAGAAGAGCTATTTTTAATTATTAATACTTTGTAAAATCTTTTTAAATTTAAGGTTTAATTAATACAAATAGTAGAAATATGATAATATTTTTATAGATGAGGAAATTGCATAATTAGTATTTTATAAAACGGAAAAAGAGCATAGAATGATAGCCCATTAAAAATGAGTTTTTAAAATTAACATTCAGCTTTATAAAGTATTTGCAAAAAAAACTCTTAT
>Ga0134090_1000682_pt1 | contig 26429 bp, 23 predicted proteins | sample 1_4taG_FD_94453 | JGI IMG/M metagenome (GOLD analysis project Ga0134090, IMG submission 94453) | Switchgrass degrading microbial communities from high solid loading bioreactors in New Hampshire, USA - 1_4_20_6_A1 metaG | ecosystem: Engineered > Bioreactor > Semi-continuous > Anaerobic >...
CGCAGAGTACCTGGTGGGCGCCGACTTGGCCTGCCTGATGCACCTGGAGGGCAGGCTCCGGCGGCTGGGTGGTTCCATGCGGGAGCTGCATCTGGCCCAGCTGTTGGATCAGGCGACCCGGCCGGCCCAGGGGGCGGTCCGATGAGCGGTCTGCGGGATCGGGTTCGGGCGGAACTGCAGCAGACGGCCAAACGCAGTGCGGTAGCTGCATCCACCCGGGGCGAACATCTGGCGAAGGAGCGAGCCTGGCGGGAACTGGCGGCAGAGGGCCGGCTGCAGGCGCTGCGGGATCAGGCTCGAGATGTGAAGAACCAGGCCCTCGCCCACCACGAAGAGTACCTCAGGCAGTTTGTGGCCCAGGTGGAGCGCAGGGGCGGCCGTGTCCACTTCGCGTCCACCGGGGAGGCGGCGGTGGCGCAGGTCCTGGCCATCATCCGGGAGGCCGGCGCCTGCCGCATCGTCAAGGCCAAGTCGATGGTTTCGGAGGAGATCGGCCTTACGCCGGCGTTGGAAGCGGCTGGCCTTGAGACCCTGGAGACTGACCTTGGTGAGTTTATCGTCCAGCTGGCAGGCCAGGCGCCTTCGCACATTACAGGGCCTGCCATCCATCTGAGTGCGAAACAGATTGCCGGCATCTTTCGCGAGAAGCTGGGGGAGGAGGTTCCGCCGGATCCCGAAGCGCTGGCCGCACTTGCCCGCAGGATGCTGCGGGACAAGTTCTTGACTGCTGATGTGGGGATCACCGGCGCCAACTTCGGGGTGGCAGAGACGGGCTCGATTCTGCTGGTCACCAACGAGGGGAACGCGGACCTTGCCACTGCCCTGCCCCCGGTGATGATCGTGGTGATGGGCATCGAGAAGTTGGTGCCCGACTGGGCGGCGCTGGAGCCGCTCCTCACCCTGCTGCCCCGGACGGCTACAGGCCAGAGGATGACAGTGTATGTGACGGCCATTACAGGCCCCCGGCAGCCGGGCGAGGTGGACGGGCCGGAAGAGCTGCATGTGGTTCTGTTGGATAACGGTCGCTCACGGCTCCTGGGCACCAAGTACCAGGACGTGCTGCGGTGCCTGCGGTGCGGGGCTTGTCTGGACGCCTGTCCGGTCTTTCGGCAGGTGGGAGGACACGGGTACGGATCGGTCTACAGCGGCCCCATCGGGGCGACCCTGACGCCGCTGCTCAAGGGGGCCGCGGCAGATGAACTGCTGGACCTCTGCTCGGTGTGCGGCGCCTGCACCGAGAACTGCCCGGTCCAGATCCCGCTCCACCGGCTGATTCTGGAACAGCGTGCCGACCGGGCGGCGGGGCGCCCGGGGCCTGCGGACCAGGGGCCGTGGCACACCGCCGGACAGGCTGCGGCTGCGGGTGCCGCCACCGGCCGTTTCTCTCCAGCAGGCGGCGCCTTCGGCGCTGTGCGGCAGGTTTCTCTGGCGGAGCGGTGGCTTTTCCGGCTCTGGGCATGGGCCTGGTCGGATCCCCGGCGATACCGGGCGGTGACCTGGCTGGTGGCCCTGCTGGCCCGGCCCTTCAGCCGGGACGGCCACTTGACCTGGTTCCCTGGGCCCCTGGCGGAGTGGGGGCGGGAGCGCGATTTTCCGGCGCCTGCCCTGAGGCCCTTCCATGAACGCTGGTCAGAGTTGGAGCAGGAGGAGGGGGCTGCTCATGAAGGCTGAGGAGCGATTTCGACAGGCCCTGGCCGACTTGTCCTGCCAGTTGGTCCAGGCAGCAGATGGGAAAGAGGCTGCTGCGGCGGTGCTCCACGCGCTCCGCCAGCGGCGCGTAACAGAGGTTGTGGCCTGGGCCGAACCGTGGCTGAGTGAACTCGGTCTGCCGCAGGCTGCCCGGCAGGCGGGCATATCGTGGTACGCGCCGCCGGCCGGGACGGATTCGGCAGAGGTCCGGGAGGCTGCGGCCCGGGCCGGGGCCGGGGTAACCGGCGCAGACTGGGGCGTGGCGGAGACCGGCACACTGGCGCTGCTCTCGGGCCCCGGGCGTCCACGGATGACCCACCTGCTGCCGCCGCTGCACATCGCACTGCTTTCCCGAACCCGGCTCCTGCCGGACATGGCCGCCCTCTTCCGTGAGATGGCTGCACTGGCTCGCCTGGGAGCGACGCCCAGCGCCTTGCAGCTGGTAACCGGCCCCAGCCGCTCCGCTGACATCGCTGATGTGCTGGTGCGGAAGGTTCATGGCCCCGGTGAGGTAATGGTGGTCTTGGTAGGGTGAGCCTGAGTGAGAATCTGAGCCGAAAACGGGTGCCCCGCCGTCCAGTACGGCGGGGAGTTTCATTGCTGCCTGGTATATGAAATAGAACAGTCTGAGAGGGGGAAGTATTGGCGAGACAGAAGGAGAGAAATACACACGTTGAAGGAGGTTCATCACGAGTGCCCGCAGTCGTTGCCGCAGCCAATCTGTCAAAAACTTTTCTTGTTGAATCGAAGGCACCGGGGGACACGGTGCCTTCGATCGCGTTTGCCAACTTCACGAAGACTGAGTTCCTGATCCCAAACCGGCAGCGCCGCCCTGCCTCTGTCATGATCCTTGCGAAACAGGGCCGGCATCAGCCGGCCCCGTCCAAAAGCGCTATCCTTATTCCCCGGCAAGGTACGCCACATGGTACCGGGGGTTTAGCTTCTCCCCTGTGGCTTTCTCGAGGCGCTCGTTCCAGCGCAGCAAGTTGCCGGGGCGGAAAATCCGCTCCGTAAGCCAGGCGCCTGTCTGCTCCGAGACCGGCCAGTCTGGGCCCACGTCCCGGACGAGTGCTGCTTCGAACTGGCTCGCGGTCATCTCGCCCAGCACGTAGTTGTGGTAGTAGACCGGGAAGTTGGCCACATGGATCTTGGCCGCCCAGTCCGTGGCCCGCTCCGAACCCTCCGGCCGGGTCAAGAGCTGCAGGCGCTCCACCAGATCCCACCAGACCTTGCCCAGATCCTGGTCTGGATCGCCATAGAGGGCCCGTTCGAAGTGGGTCATCACCATACCCCAGCGGGAGAAGATCAGCTGGTTCCGGCGCTCCTGGTTCTTTACATAGGATGCCGCAGCCCAGGCCTCCGCCTCCGGCACACCGGCGTACGCGGCGAGCCACAGGGCGTTGTTGGTCAGGCGGCCCATCAGCTGCGCCACCGCTTCGGTGGTCATGGTGTGGGCCGGGCAGTGGAGAAGCCAGGGAATGCCGGGGTCGATGTACTTGTCGTAAACGGCATGGCCCAGCTCGTGCAGCAGGGTGGTGGTCCAGCGCTGGCAGGGAGTGATGTTGGCGAGGATGCGAATGTCCCCCTGTCGGTCCACGTCCTTGCAGTAGGCGTGCTGGCACTTGCCCGGCCGCTCGTAGAGGTCAGAGTGCTGCAGAATGTCACGAACCTCGAGGCCGATCCGGTCGTAATACTTGACGGCTGTGGCTTCTACGTCCAGTTTGGCGAAGTACTGGTCCAGGTCCGGTCCGCCAGCGCCCTGGGGCGCCCGCTGGAAGAACGGATCCGCATAGTGCCAGGGCATCAGCTCGCTGGGAGCGATGCCGAAACGCTCGGCCAGTTCCGCGTCCAGTACCGCCTTTTCCGCTCGGTAGGCGGCGTCGGATTCCGACCGCAGCCCCTCAAGGGTCGCCATGAGCTCTGTCTCGTCGATCTCCTGGGAGGCCAGCTTCATGGCAAAAAAGTCCCGGAAGCCAAGCCGGTGCGCGATTCGGTTGCGGGCTCTGGCCAACTCCCGCACCTTTTCGGCTGCCTGGGCACCGATCTGCTTGGAGGCCTCCCAGGCCTCTTGCCGGAGGGTGCTGTCGTTCTCTTCCCGCAGCACCTCGCCCAGTTCGTTGTCCGAGACAGACCGGCCCTGGTAGGTGGCTCGAAAGTTGTTGAAAAGCTGGCTGATCTCCGTCTCTCGCTCCACCAGTTCCCTGATCTCGTCGCGAGTCAGCTGGTGCTCCAGACAGTCCCAGTAAAGCTGTTCCAGTTGGCGGTTCAGGACGGGGTCTTTAGCGCCCCCTGCTTCACGGAACTGGCGAAGTCTAGCGAACACGGCCGGATCGGCATAGAGGGTCCATAGTCTCTGCGCAAGCTCGGCTGCCTTTGCGGCGGCAGCCGGATCGCCGGTGATGTCCCGCTCCCACCCGGCCAGAGACTCCCGGATGCTCAGGTCCCGGATCGCAGGCAGCACCTGATCGATCAGCTGTTGGATGGCTTCGTCGTTTGCCACGGTCGGTCTCCTTTCGGTATCTCAGCGCACGTAGTCTTCGATGAAGTACCGGGGATTCAGCGGTTCGCCAGTAGCCTTCTCCAGCAGGCTGTTCCACGAATACCGGGCACCGGGCTGGAAGAAGCGTTCCCGCAGCCACCGGCCCACCCCCGGATTTTCCGCCACCCGGTCAGTGCCGGTAGCCCGCGCAATATGTGCCTTCAGATGCGAGGCCGTCACTTCACCGATCAGGTAGTTGTGGTAGTAAACCGGGGCCATGGTGAGGTGGATCTTGGTCGACCACTCGCAGCCGGTCAGCTCTTCCGGCGGGATCACCATCTGGATGTTCCGGACCAGGTTCCACCAGACCCGGTTCAGATCCTGCTCCGGATTCTCGTAGAGCCGCGACTCAAACTCCACCATCACCATGATCCACCGCACGATGATCAGGGCCGCCCGGGACTGCTCTTCCTGCAGCGCCTGGGCCAACCGGTTGGCCTCCGCCTCCGGAACCCCGGCGATGGCTTGGAGCCAGTGTGCATCCCGCACCAGACGCTCAAAGTACATGGCTACGCCCTCGGTGGAGTTGGTGTGGGCCTCTTCCCGGAGGAGCCACGGCAGGTTCCGGTCCAGATACTGCGAGTAGACGCCGTGCCCCAGTTCATGGAGCAGGGTGTTCATGGAATAGGCATCCGGCTTCAGGTTGGCCAGAACCCGGACATCCCCTTCCCGGTCGATGTCTGTACAGAAAGCATGCTGATTCTTGCCCGGCCGTTCGTAAAGGTCGGAGCGGGCGAGAATCGGCCGCACGTCCATCCCAACTCCGTCGTAGGTGCGGATTGCCAGCTCTTCTAGGGATTTGTCTGCGAAGATGGGATCCAGATTGATGCCGCCGGCGGATGGGAGCTCTTGGAAGAAGGGGTCGGCGTAGTGCCAGGGCCGCATTTCAGACGGATGGATGCCCAGCTTTGCGGCGATCTCCTCGTCCAGCTCGCGCTTCATCGCGGCAAAAGGCTTGTCGGTAAGCTCTTTCAAATCAGCCATCAGGCTGAACAGATCAGACCGCTTCGTCTCTGTCAGTTCCAGCTGCATCTCGTAATAGTTGCGGAAGCCCAGCTGGTGGGCTGCTTCGTTGCGGATCTTCACCAGCGCCACCAGCCGCGGCGCCACTTCCCGCCCGATCTGCTTGGAGGCCTGCCAGGCCTTTTTGCGCTCTTCGCTGTCCTGAGAGTTGCTGAGGATCTCCCGGATCTCCCCATCGCTCACAGGCCGTCCATCGATTTCGCCGCGGAAGGTCGCAAAGATCTGCTCCAGCTCGGTGGACATGGTTACCATCTGTTCAATGGCTTCAGGCGGCACCTGGTTCTCCAGGTAGGCGCGGTAGAGGATGTCTACTTGCCGGTCCAGCAGCGGATCCCCTGTGGGGTTGCTGCGGGCAGCCTGTAGGGCCTTGAAGGTATCCCGGTCGGAGAGAAAGAGGCGCAGCTCCTTTTCCGCTTCCGCTGCTGCCGCAGTCTCCTCGGCCCCGCCGGTGGTGGCCATAAGCCAGTAGGCCTGAGAGGCTGACACCTGTCGTCTCTGGATCTCGCCAGCCAGCTCCTCAACCATGCATCGGAGTTCATCCGACATGCAAAAGCCCCCTCTGGTTTGTAACTACACAACTTCTGCATATTTCCCCGGCTGAAGTCTCCAATCCTTTTTCGGCTTTATGCATTTGCTGCTTGACAGCACCCGGGCATCGGTCCTAGCATACAATTAGACGGTTGTCGAATTGGCGAATCCAAGAGGAGGCGTGTCCCATGGTCCCCGAAGACCGCCCTGCAGCCAACGATATCTGCGCTTCTCCCGATGTGGATACTGCCAGCCTGCAGCGGCACCGGGACCGGATCCTGGCGGTGGCAGGCCTCTCCGAACTCTTTCGGGTTCTTGCAGACGAGACCCGCACCAAGATCGTCTACCTGCTGGCAGCAGAAGAGTTGTGTGTTCACCAGCTGGCGGCGGTGCTGGAGCTGACCCTGCCCACAGTCTCCCACCATCTGCGGCTGCTCAAGATGATGCGGTTGGTCAAGACCCGGCGTGAGGGAAAGCACGTGTACTACTGCCTCACTGATGACCATGTGCTCCAGCTGATTCAAATTGCGCAGGAACACTATCAGGAGGATTAAACCATATGCCAAAAACCGTAAGTCTGCCCCTGAAGGGGCTGGACTGCGCCAACTGTGCAGCAAAGATCGAGGACGCACTGGTTCGGGCAGGGCTCCCGGAGGCAAAGATCAGCTTTGCCACGGGCCAGATTCACTTGCCCGCCGACCAGGTGGACCTGGCGCAGCAGGTGATCAGCCAGGTAGACGAGGGCGTCATCATCCTGCGTCCGGAGCCCGCAGATGGGGCAGAGACGCTTTCCACTGCGGATGAGAGCGATGATGACGAAGGGGAGATGAGTCAGGGGCGCATCTGGGAGTTGACCGCCGCTGGCGTTCTGCTGGTGGTGGGCTCCGTGTTCCACGGTTCACTGCACGCCACGCCCTATGCCGTGGCGGAATATGCAATCCTGCTCACGGCCTACTTCCTGGTGGGCCGGCAGGTGCTGGCTGCGGCTCTGCGCAACACGCTGCGGGGCCAGCTCTTCGATGAAAACTTCCTGATGACCATAGCCACGGTGGGGGCAATCGCCATTCACCAGCTGCCCGAAGCCGTGGCTGTTATGCTCTTTTACTCGGTGGGCGAGTATTTTCAGGACCTGGCGGTGGCGCGAAATCGCCGCTCCATCCGGGCGCTGATGGCCGTTCGACCGGACCACGCCAACGTGATGCGGGATGGTAAGCTTCTGCAGGTCTCGCCAGAGGAGGTGGCTGTGGGCGAAACGATCCTGGTGCGCCCCGGCGAGCGAGTTCCCCTTGACGGCGAGATCATCGAAGGCGCTACCTTTGTGGACACGTCAGCCCTTACCGGTGAGTCTGTACCCCGGCGGGCAGAGATGGGGGACACCGTGCTGGCCGGTTCGGTCAACACCCGGGGGCTGATCACCATGCGGGTCAGCCGTCCCTTCGGCGAATCTTCCATCGCACGCATCATGCAGATGGTGGAAGAGGCTGCAGCCCACAAGGCGCCCACGGAGCGGATGATCACCAAGTTCGCCCGCTATTACACCCCGGCCGTGGTGCTGGCGGCTGCCTGTTTGGCGCTGATTCCGCCGCTGGTGGTGCCGGGATCCTCCTTCAGCGACTGGCTCTACCGGGCCCTGGTGCTGCTGGTCATCTCCTGCCCGTGCGCTCTGGTGGTCTCGGTGCCCCTCAGCTACTTCAGCGGTATTGGGGCTGCCTCCAGGCACGGCGTACTGGTGAAGGGCGGCAACTACCTGGATGCCCTCGCCAAGCTGGGTACGGTGGTCTGGGACAAGACCGGTACCCTGACCCAGGGCGTTTTCCGTGTGGCAGAGGTCGTTCCCTTCGGTGACTTCACTCCCGACCAGGTGCTGGAACTGGCTGCCCACGGCGAGGCCCATGCCAGCCACCCCATCGCGGCCTCCATCCTGGGGGCCTACGGCCGGCCGGTCCGTGAGGATCTGGTGTCGGACTACGAAGAAGTCGCCGGCCAGGGCGTCCGGGCTCGAATCGGCGGCGTGCCGGTGCTGGTGGGAAGCTCGCGGCTTCTGGAGCAGGCGGGGATCGCCTGCCCCGAGGCTTCCGGCGCCCAGGGAACGGTGGTCCTGGTGGCTTCAGACGGGAGGCTCGCCGGCCGGATCATCATCGCCGATGAGATCAAGGCCGATGCTGCAGCAGCGGTCCGCACCCTTCGGAGCCTGGGCGTCCGCCATCAGGTGATGCTCACCGGCGATGACCAGGCTGTGGCGGAGCAAGTGGGGCAGCGCCTTGGCCTCGACCAGGTTCGGGCCAACCTTCTGCCTGAGCACAAGGTAGCGGAACTGGAGCGAATCCACGCCGAGCAGAAGGGGCAGGGGGCCCTGGCCTTTGTGGGCGACGGCATCAACGACGCACCGGTGCTGACCCGGGCAGATGTGGGCATCGCCATGGGCGCGCTGGGATCCGATGCCGCCATCGAAGCGGCCGATGTGGTGGTGATGGACGACAACCCGGTTCGCCTGGCCGATGCCGTTCGGGTGGCCCGCCGCACCCAGAGCATCGTCTACCAGAACATCGCTTTCGCCCTGGGCGTCAAGTTCCTGGCGATGGTTCTGGGAGCCCTGGGGTCGATCAACATGTGGGCCGCCGTCTTCGCAGACGTGGGCGTCACCCTGCTGGCCATCATGAACGCTGCAAGGCTCCAGCAGCTGGCGGTGGGCCAGGCTGAGCATGAGGCGGCCTAAAAAACAGGGGCTGTTCCCAAGAGCAGGTTGCTCTGCTGGAACGGCCCCTTTTCTTGTCTCCGAACCCCGAGGGGCCCAGGGACTATTTGCCTAACGCTTGAACAGATTCCGGAGTAGAAAGCCCGCATTGCTGGGGGACTCGGCGATGCGCCGGACGAAATAGGGATACCACATCTTGCCATAAGGGACGTAGCACCGCACCCGGAAGCCCTCTCGAGCCAGCTCTTCCTGCCACTGCATGCGGACTCCATACAGCATCTGAAACTCGAACCGGTCCCGTGTAATGCCCTGCTCCGCTGTGAAGGCTTTGGCCCAGTCGATCAGCCGGGGGTCATGGGTCGCCACTGCTGTGTAGCAGCCCGCGGTCAGGAGGGCGGCGGCCAGGTTGCGGTAGTTCTCATCAACGTCTGCCTTCCGGGGATAGGCCACTGTGGGCGGCTCCCGGTAGGCGCCCTTCACCACCCGCACGTTGGCGCCCATGGCCGCCAAATCGGCCACATCCCGGGCAGAGCGGTAGAGGCAGGCCTGAATTACCACGCCCACATTCTCCAGGCCAGCGCTGCGCAGATCCCTGTAGAGGGCCAGCGTCGCCTCGGTCCAGGGGGAGTCTTCCATGTCGATGCGGACGAAGTTCCCCAGTGCGGCAGCCCGCTCCACGATGCCCCGCACGATATCCGCAGCCAGCCTGGGGCTGAGGGCGAGGCCCATCTGGGTGAGTTTTAAGGACACGTTAGCCTGCACGCCGCACTGGCTGATGCCCTCCAGCAGGTCCAGGTAGGCCAGGCCCATGTGCCGGGCAAGCCGTTCTTCCTGCACCCCTTCGCCCAGGTGGTCCAGGGTCGCCAGCACGCCCCGGCGGTTCAGATCCGCTGCCACAGCCAGGGCCTCGTCCAGGCTCTCGCCGGCCACAAAGCGGGAAGCGCCCAACTCCATCCCCAGGCGCTGGGCAGCCTGGCTTACCCACCGGCTGCCGGCCAGGGACAGCACCAACCGGCGATAAACGGGGGTGATCTCCATCTCCGCCCGCTCCTTTCCAGGGTGACGCAGTATCTGGCGGCTGGGTGTGAAACACTAACGGAGTGAAACAAGCCTTTGGAGAGAGGTGAGGGGGATGGACGCAGGGACCCGCATTCCGCCGGGGCAGGTGCAGACACGCAAGTGGCCGGTCCTGCACTACGGGTCCGTGCCGCAGGTGGACCTCGAGACCTGGCGGTTCCGCATCTTCGGGCTGGTGGCGGAAGAGGTCAGCCTCACCTACCCTGAGTTTATGAACCTGCCTCGTACCCGAGTGCAGTGCGACATCCACTGCGTCACGGGCTGGAGCCGGCTGGACAACGAGTTCGAAGGTGTGCTGGCCAGGGATCTCCTCGGGCTTGCCCAGGTGAAGCCTGAGGCCAAGTATGTGATGGTCCACGCTGAAGAGGGCTTTACCGCCAACCTGCCGCTTGCCGACCTTCTGCGGGATGATGTCCTCTTTGCCTTCCGCTGGAACGGCCAGGACCTCACCCCCGAGCACGGCTGGCCCCTCAGGCTGGTGGTGCCGCACCTCTACTTCTGGAAGAGCGCCAAGTGGGTCAGGGGCCTGGAACTGATGGAACAGGACCGGCCCGGTTTTTGGGAGCAGCACGGCTACCACATGTACGGCGACCCCTGGAGAGTCCAGCGATACAGCGACTCGTGAGTTGCGAGTGTGAGTTGAACAAGCAAGAAACGCCCCGCACCTTCATGAGGCACGGGGCGTTTTTCTGTCTCAGTTCAGCAATCCCTCACAGCGCCATTGCCGCCGCAGCAGGCAGCGTAACAGGCAGCGTGCCCGGATAGAAAGCGACTCCGAGAGCATCTGGGCCCACGTGAACGCCCAGGCTCGGGTTGACCCACATCACCTCAGCCAGGCGCACATCGAGGCGGCGCCGGAGGTCCTCCAGCAGGAAATCGGCCTCTGCAGGGCAGTCCCCTCGCACGATGAACAGGCTGACCTCATTGCCCTCGCCGATCCTCTCCACCACCATGTCTGCGATGCGCTTAATGGCCTGGCGGAAAGAGCGGCCCCGTCCCGTGGCAACGTAAGTGCCAGTGGACTTGTCCACCGTGACAATGGGGCGCACCCCGAGCAGATTTCCGACGTAGCCGGCTACACGGCCGATTCGGCCACCCTTGCGCAAGTACTCCAGCTTGTCAAGGGTGAACAGCAGGTCTGCCTTCTCCCCGATGGTACGAACCTCCGCGATAATCTCTTCCGGCGGAAAGCCCTCGCGGGCCATGTCCACCGCCACCATCACCTGCATCGCCATGGCACAACTGAGGGTCCCGGTATCGATCAGGCGGATATCCAGCCCGGGCAGCATCTGCCGTGCGGCCTCCGCACTGTGGATCGACCCGCTGAGGCCCCGGGAGAGGTGGAACGAGAGAATGGGCAGGCCATACTTCCCTGCCTCGCGGAAGATCGCAATGTAGTCGCCCACCGAGGGCTGCGAAGTGGTGGGCAGCTCCTCAGCATGGCGCAGATGGTTGAAGAACTCCTTTGGCGTGATATCAACGCCGCTCTGCAGCGACTGCGAGCCGATGTTCACCATCAGGGGAACTACGCTGAGCGCCATCTGCTCGGCGTACCCCTCGGGGAGGTCGATTCCGCCGTCTGCGACGATCACTGCTGAAGTGTGCTCGATCATTCTGCATGCTCCTCTCAGGGGCAGGCCGCGTTACTGCCGTTCCACAGTCATGTTACGCTTCCAGCCGCTTCCCCTCATCTACCCAGGGGCTTACCTCCACTTTGACTCCATCTCTGCCCTTGGATCGTGGACCTCTGCCCAGCGATATGGACCGATCGGACCATCGACAGGTGGGCAGGTCACTCTTCGAGGGGAATCCCGCAGCATTCGCTGGCGAACGTTCCGCAGCTGACAGCCCGACGATGAGCGGGCATGGATTCTGGGGCGGCGGCCGCCGCCGGTACGTCCGCCCCAGCTATTACTGTGAACGAGCACACTTCTCGCCATACGATGATGCCAATCCGGCGGGGCGGACCCAGGCGGACAGCATCAAATTCGTCCTTTTGCCCCATTGCACAACCAGCAAGACCGGCGCCTTCGGCTCGATCTATCCTTGTGCCTTTTCGCAGAAAGCGTACCAGGGGTGCCTGCCGGGAAAGCGCCTGGGCATTATTGAGTCCTTGCAGAAGTAAAGGTTATGGTGAACTTAGCCCGAAGCACGCTTCCCAGGAAGGGAGACACGCATGGCAGCAACCATCAGCGCAGCGTTTCAAGTGCGCGTAAACCAGACCTACTGCAAGGGCTGCGAAATCTGCGTCCAGGCATGCCCCCGAGGAGTCCTGGCCCTAAACGACCTCCGAAAGGCAGAAGTGCGCCGGCCCGAGGCCTGCACCGGCTGCCTCTCTTGCGAAATCTACTGCCCAGACGTGGCCATCCACGTGGAGGAGGTGGCCTTCCATGGCTGACCTGCTGGCCCTGGGCCAGGAGCGGCAGCTCATGCAGGGCAACGAGGCCATCGTGGCCGGCGCCCTGGCAGCCGGCATGCGCTTCTATGCAGGCTACCCCATCACACCCTCCACAGAGATCGCCGAACTCTGCAGCGAATATCTGCCCCGCTGCGGCGGCCGCTTCATTCAGATGGAGGACGAGATCGCCTCCATGGCCGCGGTGGTGGGCGCCTCGCTGGCGGGCACCAAGGCGATGACAGCCACCTCAGGCCCCGGCTTTTCGCTCAAGCAGGAGAACCTGGGCTTTGCCGCGTACAACGAGGTCCCCTGCGTCGTCGTCGACGTACAGCGGATGGGCCCCGCCACCGGACTGGCCACTTCGCCTTCCCAGGGGGACATGATTCAGGCCCGGCGGGGCAGCCACGGGGAGTACGGCATCATCGCCCTGACGCCCTCGTCCGTGGGAGAGGCCTACCGCCTGATCATCCAGGCCTTCAACCTGGCAGAGCGGTTCCGGGTCCCGGTCGTCTTCCTCACAGACGAGATCATCGGCCACCTGCGGGAGGCCGTCACCCTGCCGGATCCCGGCAGCATCCCGATCATCAACCGGGCGAAGCCCACGGCGCCCCCCCGCGAGCACCGGCCCTTTAAGCCCGGAGCCGACGGGGTGCCCGTGGTGCCCAACTACGGCGACGGGTATCGCTTCCACGTCACGGGGATGATCCACGGCGAGGACGGCTTCCCCACCAGCAATCCCGACGTGGTGGAGCGGAACGTCCGCCGGCTGGTTACAAAACTGACCGACCACATCGATGAGATCTATCAGGCCGAAACACGGCACCTCGAGGATGCCGAAGTACTCGTCTACGCCTACGGCGGCACCGCCCGGTCCGCCCAGCGGGCGGTCCGGCTGGCAAGGGAGAAGGGCCTCAAGGTTGGCTTCTACCGCCCCGTCACCATCTGGCCCATGCACGATGATCACCTGCGCCAGGCGCTGGCAGGGCGCCGGGCGGTGGTGGTGCCGGAGCTCAACCTCGGCCAGATGGCCGGCGAGGTTGAGCGGGTGGCCCGCGGGGCCTGTCCGGTCCACCGGGTAAACAAGGTAAGCGGCGGGATTCTCACCCCCGAAGAGATCCTCGCCGCCATCGAGGAGGTGTATTAGGATGGCCCTCACAGGTAAGGTGGACGTTGAGCAGTACCTGCGCCGGGACCGTTTGCCCTACATGTGGTGTCCGGGCTGCGGCCACGGCATCATCCTGAACGCCCTCATCCGGGCCATCCACCAGGCAGGCATCGAGCGGGACAAGTTGGTGGTGGTAAGCGGCATCGGCTGCTCAGGCCGGGCCAGCACCTACCTCGACTGCGATACGCTGCACACCACCCACGGCCGGGCCCTGGCCTTTGCCACCGGCATCAAGCTGGCCAACCCGGAACTGCACCTGATCGTCCTCACAGGCGATGGCGACGCCGCGGCCATCGGCGGCAACCATCTGATTCACGCCGCCCGGCGCAATATTGGTATCACCTGCATCTGTATGAACAACAATATCTACGGCATGACCTCCGGCCAGTACTCGCCTGAGACCCCAGAGGGCGCCTACGCCACCACGGCACCCTACGGCAACATCGACCACCCCTTTGACCTCTGTGCGCTGGTACAGGCCGCCGGCGCCAGCTATGTTGCCAGAAGCACCACCTACCACGCCCGGGCCATGGAAAAACTGATGCTGAAGGGCCTGCAGAACGACGGTTTCTCCTTCATCGAAGTGGTGGAGCAGTGCCCCACCTACTTTGGTCGGAAGAATAAGCTGGGCGAGCCCTTCGACATGATGCGCCTCTTGAAGGAGCGGGCCGTGCCTGCCAGCAAGGCTGCGGCCATGACCCCGGAGGAACTGGCGGGCAGAATCGTGGTGGGCGAACTCCACCACCAGCCCCGGATGGAGTATACAAAGGCGTACGACCAGGTGATTGCGCGGGCGATGGGGGGTGCCGAATAAGATGAAGCAGATCATGCTGACCGGCTCCGGCGGGCAGGGGATGATCCTCGCAGGCATCATCCTGGCCCGGGCCGGCATCCGGGATGGGCTGGAAGCCACCCAGACCCAGTCCTATGGGCCGGAGGCCCGGGGCGGCGCCAGCCGCGCCGAGGTGATCCTGGATAGAGAGCCCATAGACTATCCTCGGGTCACGCAGGCGGACGTGGTGCTCGCCATGACCCAGGAAGCCTGCGCAAAGTTTGCCCCGCAGCTCCGCCCCGGCGGCGTGTTGGTGGTGGATCCGCTGTACGTGCGGGAGATTCCTCCGGTGGAGGGCACCGTGCACCAGGTGGCAATCACCCGAACGGCCCAGGAAGCGGTGGGGCGGGCCGTCACCGCGAACATCGTGGCCCTCGGGGTCCTCAACCAGATCTGCCGGCTCGTCTCCGATGAGGCTCTGGCAGCAGCAGTCAGAGAGAGCGTCCCCCGGGGAACCGAAGAGGTCAATCTGCAGGCCCTGGCGGCGGGGTGCGCGGCTGGCGCATCGGTTGCATTTCCAGCAGAGCTGGTGTAAGATAGAAAAGTCGCAGCGTCTTGGGTCGCCCCGGAGGGGCGGGAGGCGGCCTTTCATCGATGCATGTGCGCTACGCAGGCCTGGTGCGACTGCACCAGGCCTATTCAATTTCAGAAAGGGGGATGTTCCGTGGACGTCTGGTCGATCCTGGAACACGGGGGCGGTAAGACGATGGCGGTCAGCCGGGAGGATGTACTGAATAAACTGACAGCCATGGCACGGGAACGGGGACCCTGGTACATCGAGCGCCTCCATGTGAGCGATTCGGAGGGAAACCGCTACCTGCCTGAGGTGGCAGCCGACGGCACCGTTGAACTGGTGCTTCGGTCTGGCCCAAACCGCCGCCGCCGTTAACCCCGAGGAAGGCGAAAGCCGGTGCCCACGCAAGCGTGGTGCACCGGCTCATTTCATTTTCTGGTTCAGTCAGCGCCGCTTCCGCCTGACCAGCAGGAAAAGCCCCACCAGCAGCAGGGCCACGAGGATGACGAGGACGACATCCTGGTAGTAGCTGACCCACTGAGAGACCAGCGGCCACGCGGTGCCCAGGATGGCCCCCAGGCCGACCAGCACCAGGTTCCAGATGAGGGATCCAACCGTAGTGTAGAAGATGAACATCGGCATCCGCATCTGCACCAGGCCGGCAGGGATGGAGATCAGGCTCCGCATCACCGGCACCATGCGGCAGAAGAAGACGGTAAGCGGGCCGTACTTACCAAACCAGTCTTCCGTTTTCTGCACGTCCGCGGTGCTGATGGTGAGGATGCGGCCGTAGCGCTCTACGATGGCGTAGATCCGCTCCCGGCCAAACCACAGCCCTACCCAATAGAGGGCGATGGCCCCGAGGACTGAGCCCATGGTGGCGGCCAGCACCGCTCCCGGCAGGGTAAGGGCGCCCTGGGCCGTCATGAAGCCCGCAAAGGGCAGCACAATCTCCGACGGGATGGGCGGGAAAAGGTTCTCCACCAGGACGATAAAGACGAGGCCAGGGTACCCATACGCCTGCATGACTTGTGTGGTCCAGTCCATGAAAATCCCCCTGCAGCGGTTGACCTAATGATGGCTCTCGCCATTATAGCACAACCTGCAGGGGGAGCGGGGTCAGGCCGGGTATCAAGCGGCAGGTACTCTCGGTCAGGCTTCTACCAGACCGTGGCGAATGGCGTAGCGGACCAGTTCAGTCCGGTCGTGGATGTGGAGCTTGTCCAGGATATTGGAACGATGTGTCTGCACCGTCTTTTCACTGATAAATAGCTTCTTGGCGATCTCGGCGTTGGTATTGCCCTCAGCCACAAGGATCAGCACCTCACGCTCACGGGGAGTGAGGGGGATCTCTTCATCCTTGTCAGGCGCCAGCGAGGCCGGCCGGCTGGTCACGTAGCCTGCCACCACCGCCCGGGTGACTGCCGGGTCAAGAATCGCCTGGCCCTGCATCACATTCCGGATGGCGCTGACCAGGTCTGCCGCGGCGGACCGCTTCACGATGTAGCCGTCTGCCCCGGCCTTCAGCAGTTCCATGACGTAGGGTTCTTCCTCATGCATGGTGAGGCCGATGACATGGGTGTCGGGCGAGGCTGCACGGATTCGCTTGGTCGCTTCAATCCCGCTGATGTCAGGCAAAGAGATGTCCATGATGACCACGTCGGGATGAAGCTGTTCGGACAGGGCGCAGGCTTCTTCTCCCGTTCCAGCTTCGCCCACCAGTTCGATGTCGGGTTCAGACTGCAGCACCATGCGGACGCCTTGCCGCACCATCATGTGGTCGTCGCAAATCAGCACTCTGATCGCCATCTTCAAAGGCCCCTCCTACGGGAAGTTCTGACGGTGGTTCTATCTCTGTAATTGGCAGCTCTGCGTAAATGCGTGTCCCTTTGCCGCGGGTCGACGTGACGCTGAGCCTTCCGCCCGCCAGAGCGACCCGCTCTCGCAGGTTCGCCAGGCCCATGCCGCGCCCGTGGCGCATCCGAGCCGGATCGATCCCCTTTCCATCATCTTTGACTTCGACGATTACGTGATCATCCTGCCGCTCCACCCGGATCTTCAGGTGACCAGCCGACGCGTGCTTCACTGTGTTGGTGCAGGCTTCCTGGACCAGCCGGAAGACGGTAATCTCCAGCGGGCCCGGGAGCCGCTCTTCCAGTCCTGCGGTCTGCACTTCAATATGGAGTTCGCCAGTTTCATAACGCCGCACCATCCAGCGGATGGCAGCTTCGAGACCCAGGTCGTCCAGTACGGCCGGGCGCATCTCGTGGATCACCCGCCGCACTTCTGCCAGCGTATCTTCCGCCATGTTGCGCACTTCTACCAGCCGCTGCCGGAGAACCTCCTCGCCCACATCATGGCGGACGAGAAAGTCAAGGTTCACCACCAGGGCCGTCAGTGCCTGGCCTGTGTCGTCATGCAGTTCTCGGGCGATGCGCCGGCGCTCGTCCTCCTGCGCGGTAATCAGCTGAGCCAGCAGCCGTCCCCGCAGCTGCTCCTTCTCCCTGAGCTCGTCCAGCAGGCGAGACCGGTCCAGCGCCAGCCCAATCTGCTCGCCCATCGCGGTGAGCAGTTCGATATCCGCCGGGGAGAAGAAGCGCCGGTCCGGAATCAGCAGTACCATCAGCCCCTGCACTTCCCCGTCGGATCCCAGGGGGATGGTGATGTGCCGTCCGGAGGGTTTTCCCAGCATCCGTGAAAAGCGGGTGCATGGGATGTCTTGAATTTGGGTTGCCACCTGGTCCCGGTCCAGTGCCCGCAGGCAGAGGCACTGGCCCAGTTCGAAGGGAGGTCCGTTCAGGCCGCTCCTGGCCCATTCCGGGAAGCCGATGGCGGCGCCGATCACCCACTTGCCGTGAGCGTCGCCCCGGCCGCCCTTGCGGAGGAGGATCCAGCCGTGGGTGACGTGCAGAACGTCTGCCACCAGCTTGAGGGCCTCATTGAGGGACTCCTGGGTGGTGAGCGGACGGTTCAGCCGCTGCAGGGTACCGGAGAAGAGACGGACGGCCCGTTCGTGCTGCCACGCCTGCCAGGTAACGGCAGCGGAGAAGAGGAGGGAGAAGAGCGCATGGCCGCAGATCTCCCAGATGGCATTGCCGGAGAGCGGGGGAATCAGGTAGCCGACGGAGTGGACGGCGCCCACCAGGTAGCCGGTGAAGAGCATCCACCGGGTGACATCCTCCTTGCCGGTTCCCACAGGCAGTGCCAGCCAGGCGGCCAGTCCCATGAAGAGGACCACCACGATGGTGGAGGCGACGGTGACCGGCGTGCCCAGCAGGGTGCCTACGGCTACTGCAGCGCCAACGCCGAAGAGCGTGGCGGTGGCAGTGGCGCCCTGGAACCGGAATGGACGGCCTTCCATCTGCACCTGACCAGCGAAGAACGCGATGGCTGCCAGTGCGAAGCTGAGGTCCCGGAGAATGACAGCGGACGGCCCCAGGCCCATGTGGGTGAAGAACATGCCGATGACATGAATCGCCTGAATCAGCCAGGCTGCGCCCCAGACCAGGAGGGCAGGCTCTCTGGCCTGAAAGAACCTCCACAAGAGGGCCCAGCTGACCGCCAGATGGAAGCCTATGCCCACTGCAATTAGTGGGAGCAGCCAGGCACCCAGGTTGGCCATTTGTGTTGCCACCTCTCCTACTATGCCGATATTCGTAATTATAGACCTTCAACTCAATTTCGTGTAGGCACTAATGTACTATTCGCGCTGTACGCCAAAGGCGACAATTGACGCGGGGTGGGTTGTTGGCCCGAGGGGATGCGGCATCTCCATAGGACCCGATGTGGCACGAATGGCGTAATTTCCGGCAACAGAGACGTTTTGGACGAGGTGGCGATCCGCCCTTTACGCTATACGAAGGTAGTACAAGGAATCATCCGTCGGTGTCTTTCATCTTCTTGAGGAAAGGGCTTAAATGGATAACGAGAACCGTTATCAACGGATGCTGACAGGAGGTGGTTGCTGTGACCCTGGACGAAACCCGTCCCGGACAGGCATTTACCGTGCTGTCCATCGCGGATGAGATGGCTCGCCTGCAGGCGATTCGCTTTGGGATTGCCGAGGGCGCCCGGGCCATCTGCCAGACGGTGCTGCCCGGCGGGCCGGTGGTGGTTCGCAAGGGCAAGCAGGAGATGGCGCTGGGGCGCAGCTTAGCCCACCGGATTCAGGTTCAGCCGGTGGAGGGATAGTGTCACATGGCCCAGGAGTGCTGCGAACCACAAGTTGAAGCGGTGCACGAGGGCGATCGCAGGGTAGTGCTGGCGGGAAACCCCAACGTGGGGAAGTCGGCTGTCTTTCACGGCCTCACAGGTGTGTATGTAGAGGTATCCAACTACCCTGGCACTACGGTTGATATCAGTTCCGGCCGTTTGGGCGACATGGTCGTCTATGACACGCCGGGCGTGTATGGCATTTCACAGTTCAACGAAGAGGAAAGGGTCGCCCGAGAGGTGATCCTGCAGGCCGATGTGGTGGTCAACGTGGTAGATGCCGCCCATCTGGACCGGGACCTCTTCCTGACGTTACAGCTGCTGGATATGGGCTTTCCCGCCGTGGTGGCCCTCAACATGATGGACGAGGCCAAGGCCAACGGCCTCGCAATTGACGTTGCTGCCCTCTCGGAGGCGCTGGGCGTCGAGGTAATTCCCATGGTGGCCACCCGGGGGCAGGGGATTGAAAAGCTTCGTGAGGCCATCGGGCGGGCACGCCCCGGGCGGATTACACCAGCGTTGCAGAAGCTGCTGCCGCAGGTGACCCCGGCGGCGGATGCCCTTTTGATTGCTGAAGATGACGAGGATGCCTGCCGGCGGCACGGGATGGCGGTGCCCGGCACGCGGGAGGAAGTCTACCGCCTGCGCCGCGAGCGGGCTGATGAGATTACGGCCAAGGTCGTGCGGGAGACGACAGAGGGCGCCAGCCTATCTGTGCGGTTGGGCCGCTTGAGTCTCCATCCCCTGTGGGGGAGCCTGATGCTGATCGCTGTGATGGTCGCCGTCTACTACATACTGGCGGTGGGCGTGGCCCAGTGGGTGGTCGGCATCACCGAAGAAGAGTGGATGGGTGGATATTACATTCCCTGGATCACCGCCTTGGGAAGCCGGATGCTGAATCCTGATAGCTTCCTGGGAAAGGGGCTGTTTGGTGAATTTGGCCTGCTGACCATGACGGTGAGCTACATTCTGGGTCTGCTGCTCCCCATGGTGCTGGGCTTCTATCTCATTCTCTCATTCATGGAAGATTCCGGATATTTGCCCCGGGTGGCCGTCTTGGTGGACCGGTGGATGAACAAGGTCGGGCTGAACGGCCGGGCGATTATCCCCACGATTCTGGGCTTCGGCTGTGTCACCATGGCGACCATGTCCACCCGGCTGATGGGCAGCCAGCGGGAACGGACTATTGCCTCTTTCCTCCTTTCTCTGGCGATTCCCTGCTCGGCGCAGCTCGCCGTAATTGCCGCGATGCTGGCGCCGCTGGGCGCCGGCTACTTTGTACTCTTCGGGCTGATATTGTTCCTGGTATATGGCGCTGCTGGGGCGCTGCTGAACCGTGTGCTGCCGGGCGAGTCCACCCCGCTGCTCATCGATCTGCCTCCCTTGCGCTGGCCCAACCTGGCTAACATGCTGCGGAAAACCTTCCTGAAATCCAAGATGTTCCTCTTTGAAGCTGGCCCCATCTTTGCCGCTGGCTCGCTGCTCATCTCTGCGATGGACGCCTGGGGAATTCTGGATCGCCTGCAGCAGGGGCTGGCGCCCATCACCGAGGGGTGGCTGGGTCTGCCCCGGGCGGCGGCCAACGCCTTCATTATGGGCTTCGTCCGGCGGGATTTCGGCGCCGCCGGCCTTTACGACCTCTCGCTGACGGCTCACCAGACCATGGTGGCCCTGATGACCATTACTCTCTTTGTCCCCTGCATCGCCTCCGTGATGATCCTTCTCAAGGAGCGGGGCAGGAAGGAGGGCGCCCTCATCTGGGTGGCCGACCTGGTGCTGGCGATCTTCACCGGCGGCCTGCTGCACCGGATCCTTCTGGTCTTCTAAGGGAGGCATTCATATGGCAACTGCCTGCGACCCGCAGGGACGGTGCCCCCGCTGCGGCTATCAGAATGGGCCGGGCGCCCAGCGTTGCGTCCGGTGCCGGACCCTCCTGGTGGTGCCTGCCGGCTGCACCGGCGCATGTTCCAAGTGCGTGATCAGCGCACTTCACGGGCGGCCGCCGGCGAAAAAAGAGAAGTAAGAAAGACCCGTCCGGGGAACGGCCCCGGGCGGGTCTTTGCAAACAGGGGGCTTATGGAGGGGACGGGAGCCTCTCTCGATTGCACTGCTTACTCCAGGTCGATCGGGATCTGGCGGCCAGTCGGGCCTTGGGTCTTGGGGATCACGATCTCCAGGACGCCCTGGCGGTACCGGGCCTTCACGCCGTTCGGGTCCACATTGGACGGAAGGGTGAAGGAGCGCTCAAAGGAGAAGACTCCGGATGCGTCGCCCTGGTTGTCGGCTCCCATGGAGCGCCGGACGGCCCGGATGGTCAGGACATTTTCGTTGATGGTGACGTTCAGATCCTCAGGGCTGATTCCCGGCACTGCCACCTGGATGGTGATGTCTTGGTCTCCCTGCTGCACATGCAGCTGCGGGAGGCTGGGCATTACCGGCCACGGGCTGCCGAAGAACCGCGGATCCCACAGGGAAGAGAAGAAACGCTCCAGCGCGTCGAAGGGATCCCACTGCCGCATCGGATAGAACATAGTGGCAATACCCCCTTCCAACAGGATGGATGGCTGTGCCGAAAGGGTATTATGTAAAGCCCTTTCTGGTTCCAGTATCACTCTATCCCAGTTCGGCAGCAAATCTGCGGGCGATTCCTGACCAATCCTGACCAATCATAAGCAGCGAATTTCGGGGGTTACCTCTCTGAAACTGAGCAATACGAGCTGTTTCGCGTCCGGACAGGCCCAACCAGCCGGCGCCGCTCTTTGCCAGACGATGTGTTGATGGCCATCGGTGGCCACTCGCACGGCTTCTTTCGGGATGTGAAAGAGGGAACTAACTAACGCCGCAGAGCGTCTGACTAGTCGGATAAAGCTTGGGGTGATGCCATGAAGATTCGCGCGACCCGCTCTGCAGCGGCCAGCCTGGCTGCGCTGTTGCTAGTAGGAATCCCCGGCGCCGCCCAGGGAGCCCCGTCGGCAGAAGCAGGCGAGGGCCAAGGGCTTCCCGTGGCCATATCTGGAGTTCCCATTAGTTCCGCACCCGAAGAGGCCTCTGCCCCCGTTATCTCCAGGGAAGAGGTTTTGGCCCTGGTAAAGAAGTACTTCAACTTTTCCGAAGGGCCAGGGTGGCTGGAACTGGAACTGAGACGATCTGGACCTACGCCTGTATGGAGGCTGACCTACTGGGTCTCGGACGGGCGCGGCGGCAGCGGCCATGGTATTGGCGAGGTGGACGCGACAACGGGGCGCATCCTCTATGTGGACCTGCGTGACAGTCGGCTCCGGGGATTCAAGAAGGGGCCATTGGGGGAGCCCAAGTCGGTGGAGGAGGCACGCAACCGCGCCTGGGAACTGGTTCAGGCCCTCTACCCGGACAAGGCAGATTCGCTGCAGCCTGACGGCAAGAGTGCCATCGCAGTTCCCTTTGGCTATTGGGATACGTACACCTTCGTGTGGAATGAGCATCACAACGGGATTCCCGTGGGCTCCGGCACCGTCATGGTGTCGTTGGACCGGTACACGTTGGACTGCGTCTTCCTCCAGTACGATCTGAGAACCAACCTGGTCTTTCCCGAAGGGGAGGCCGTGATAACGGCAGAGGATGCGCTGTCGGTGTTTCGGGACGCGGCCCGGCCGGTCCTCACGTATCAGGTGGGCTATCCGAGCGGTTCCAGCCTGTCGGGCCCTGAGTCGGGCGTAAAGCTGGTCTACGACATGGAGATTCCCGTCATGCTCGACGCCATAACCGGTGAGTTTCGCAACCAGCTTGGCCTGGCGGTCCCGTGGGAGGAGCCCAAGGAAGTGCCCGCTGGTGCTGCGCCGCCAAAGCTCGCCGGTCTTCCTGTCACCAGAGAGAATGCCGAAGCCTTCAGCCGTGAAGTGCTGGAGTTGCCCGCGGATTCTGAGGACTGGGAGTTGTCGTTGCGGGACGAGTTCGATGCGGACTCGCCCATGCTCGAGTTGTATTGGAGAAGTTCCGAAGGCCAAGCTGCAGTGGTGCTGGATCGGGAGACTGGTCGTGTTCTAAGGGCCAGGCGGAACTTGCGCAGGTTCAGTTCCTTCGAAGCGACTTCGGAACCTACGCCCCAGGAGAGGGAAGCGGCTGAGCAGGAGGCTATCCGGGTGGTTCAGCAGCTGTACGGCGACCTGGCTTCGGACCTGAAGCTGGAGCCCCAGGATCTGGGCTCGCAGTTGTCCGGGAGGCTCACGTTCCGCTTCCAGCGGTATGTCAACGGCATCCGGCTCGCTTCTAATGGCGTGGAAGTGACGGTTCACTACCCCACCGGTGCCTGGACCGATATCGATTTCGTCTGGACCGGTGAGGTTGAGGTGCCAGCTCCCGAAGGGATCATCAGCCAGGAAGAGGTTCTCGAGGCCTACTTTAGAGACCGCGTCCCCGAGCTGGCCTATTACCCGAAGGACGGCCTTGCCAGCTACTCTCTCGAAGCTTGGGAGCCTGTAGAACTTAACCTGGTCTACCATCTGCGCGAGCCGGAAGGGACCTTCGGCTTCTACGGCATCGACCCGTACACAGGGGAACCCTTGAAGCGGAGTATGAACGAATCTGCAGTGAACAGCCAACTTGTAGGCCACTGGGCCGAAGGCGAACTGCACTTTTTGCTGGAACGCGGCCTGATCACGGAGGATGCTCTGAACCCGGACCGCCCAGTTACCCGGGAAGAGGCCCTAAACATGTTGATTGGAGTGTTCCAGGAGTTTAAGGGTCTCTGGTCCGGGCGGGGTGTGGAGATTCCCTATACTGACGTCCCTGCGGGAAGCAGGCTTGCTCAATCGGTGCGTGACGCCCTGGTTTCCGGCATCCTGCGACCTGAAGGTGCGCTGCCGGTGTTCGGCAGAGATGAGGAGATACGCCGCACAGAGTTCGCCCTGTGGCTGGTTCGGGCGCTGGACCTCGACCGCCTGGCCCAATCGGACCTGAAGCTCGAACCGGGCTTTGTGGATGCAGCCCAGCTGACTGCCGAGGAGCGGAACGCTGCGGCCCTTTTGGAAGCCCTGGGCATCATCCCGGCGGGGGGCGCTTTCCGCGGTGCAGAGCCGGTGACCGTGGCGGAGGCGGCTGCCGCAGTGGTCCGGATGGTGGAGTACCTGAGCGAGACGCGTTAGAGGATCCAACAGCGGGGATGTATCGGGGAACGGTCGCTGGCATCGATTGCGAGAACTGGGCGGTCCCAGAGTCATGCACGAAGGCTCTGGGGCGCCCCTTTCTGCTTGTCCGCATCTTTGGAACCTGGCGCCTGGCGCTGCGGCATGTGAGCAAGACGAAGGGCAAGACCACCTGACTTTGCCCGAGCATTTGACAGCTGTTACTGGCCACGCTAAAATCGGCATTAGTGGCCACCTAAATCCCGCACCTGGCTGGAAATAAGAAAGCCCATCCGCATCGCATGTCGAAGTCTGGAAGTGCTAGCAGTCCAGACGACAGCGAGGGATGGGACACTTGAAAACGGTGGGGATTGTGGTGGACATCAAGCATCTGGCCGCCGAAGGACTCAACAAGTCTCAGATTGCCCGGCGCCTCGGCATCGACCGGGGAACCGTAGCGAAGTACCTGGCCATGGATCCTGTACCCGACCGGGTTCGGCGAAAGCAGGTCACCCGAAAGATCGACGACTACGTGGACCACATCAAGGGCCGTCTTGCCAAGTACCCTGAGCTCACCGCCGAGAGACTCTTCCGGGAGATCGCCGAGCTTGGTTACACGGGCTCCCGCCGATCCGTGCGCCGCTTCGTAAGCACCATCCGACCCAAGCAAGAGCGAGTGTACAAACCCGTTGAAACCCTGCCAGGCGAGCAGGCCCAGGTGGATTGGGGGCACGAGAAGGCCTTCGACGAGAACGGCCAGCCCGTTGACCGCTACTCGTTCAATTTCATCCTGAGCCACTCCCGTGTCCGCTACGTAGAGTATACGTCGTCACAGGACATGGCCACCTTCCTGGCATGCCATGAGCGGGCGTTTCGGTACATCGGGGGCTGCCCGCGGGAAATCGTCTACGACAACTGCAAGACCGTTGTGGCCGAGCGAATCGGCGACGTGATCCGGTTCACGGCTGACCTTCTGCGGTTTGCCGCAGCCTTCGGGTTCAAGCCCCGGGCTTGCTGGGTCCATGACCCCGAGTCCAAAGGCAAGGTGGAGTCCACCGTCAAGTATGCCCGGCGGGACTTCTACTACGGCAACGAACACCTGCCTCTGGACGAGGTGAACCGCCAGACCCTGGTGTGGCTGAATCAGGTCGCAAACCGCAAGGTCTCGGAAGCAACCCACCGGGTTCCCTTCGAGGTTCTGGAAGAGGAGCGCCGATTCCTGCTTCCCCTCCCGCCTGTGACTCGGCCCGCCGCCTACGCCGAGCGAGGAGCCAAGGTCAGTAAGGCTTGTCTCATCTCGGTCGACGGCAACAAGTACTCGGTTCCGCACCGTCTGGCCCGGCAGGCCGTGACGCTGCGCCTCTACGAGGACCAGATTGAGGTCTATGCTGCGGGCGAGTTGGCGGCCACGCTCCCAAGGTGCCGGGGCAAGGGTCAGCAGATCATCGTGAACGAGCACTATGCCGGGCGCCACATGGGCAGCCGGCAACCCTCCCTCCAGCAGCGGTTCGAGTCCTTGGGTCCTGTGGCCCGAGAGTACCTCCAAGGGCTGGCACAAGCCAACTCAGGGGGATTCCGTGACCAGGTTGAGTCGATTCTGGACCTGTGTGACGACTATGGCGCTGAAGCCGTCTACGCCGCCATGGAGCGGGCCGTCCGTTTCGGGAACTACAGTTACAGAGCCATCAAGCGTATCGTACTCAAGCAGCAGCGCAACCCGGCTGCCTTACCGGAACCCGGCCCTGAGCAACTGCCGCTGACAGTCGCCGTTCCCGCAGTGGACGTCCAGCAGCGATCGCTGGACTACTACGCCCAGGCGGGGAGGTCATGACATGGATTCCACTCGCTTCGCCGAGTTGTGTCAAGGCCTGCGTCGGCTGAAGCTCCGCCGGATCCGGGAGGTTCTTGAGGACTACAACCGGCTGGCCGTCACGCAGCAGTTGTCTTACCTGGACTTCCTGGCCGGGCTCGTTCAGGAGGAGGTCGCAGCTCGGGATGAGACCCAGTACACGAAGCGTCTTAAAGCCGCACGCCTGCCCTGTCACAAGACCATCGAAGACTTTGACTTTCAGTTTCAGGCATCCGTCAGCCGGCAGACGGTCCTTGAACTGGCTCGACTTCGCTTCGTCGAGGACCACGAGAACTGTGTCCTTGTCGGTCCTCCGGGCGTCGGCAAGACCCACCTCGCTATCGCCCTGGGGCTAAAGGCAGTCGAGGCTGGCTACCGTGTTTACTTCACCACCGTCCAGGATCTCGTGGACGATCTTTACGCAACACTGGCAGACAACAGCTTTCGCAGCCGGCTACGCACCCTGCTGGCCAACGACGTGATCATCTGCGACGAGTTGGGATACCTTCCCATGGACGCTACTGCCTCAAACCACCTGTTCCAGGTCGTGGCCCAGGCGTATGAACGCCGCTCGCTGATCGTCACGTCGAACCGGCCGTTTCAAGAGTGGGGTAGCGTCTTTGCTTCCGCCTCGATCGCTACAGCGACGCTCGACCGCTTGCTGCACCATGTCCACATCCTGAATCTGCAGGGGGACAGCTACCGCCTCAAAGACCGCATGCCCACAGAACGAGTCTAGTTCCCGGAACGAAGATCAACCTCCAACCAACCCTTGACACAGGGCAGCGGAGGTTGAGAGTTTCCAGTCC
>Ga0134090_1000697_pt1 | contig 26123 bp, 25 predicted proteins | sample 1_4taG_FD_94453 | JGI IMG/M metagenome (GOLD analysis project Ga0134090, IMG submission 94453) | Switchgrass degrading microbial communities from high solid loading bioreactors in New Hampshire, USA - 1_4_20_6_A1 metaG | ecosystem: Engineered > Bioreactor > Semi-continuous > Anaerobic >...
ACGCATAATAACGACGGGTAGTTTTTGCTCACTATACTTAAAATATCCAATGACGGTTGACACAGAACCGCCTTATTGCACATCCTGTCCGATTTTTGTATTCTTTGTTTCTCTTTGTATTTTAATGACTTGTTCCTTCCGGATTTCTTCTTCCAGAACCTTTTTTCCGCCTCTTCAAAAAACTTTACGATAACATTGGCATATACGGAACATAAACCATACGGCCAATATGTATTATTATAATAAAAATCAGTAACCCCGTCAAATACTGATATTTGTTCAATTACCCAATGTTCTGATATCATAAATTATCAGATGCCGGTCATTATTTTAAACCGTCCCCACAATTCAATCCTAATACGGATATAGACTACCGATTGCAATCATTTTTTTCGGCAATAATATGTTGCCGGTGTCTTATACTGTGCATGATATTGCCACATCCATGTCCTTATTCATAATACCCTACGGCAGACAGAATGGTTATACTGTTTCAAACCGGATGCAAAAAACGGTCACGTTTATTTTGTGACCGCTCTCAGACCTAATTTTATTAAGATATCTTTTATATATAAGATATCTTTTATATATATGAATAAGTTTTATTAGAATAATTGTGTGTTTCTTCAGTTAATCCGGTCTTCCTACCGTAGTTCCGTGCCTGTCCATATCTCTGACATATGCAATAAAATCGCTGTCATTTGAGATATTTAACGTAAATATTTCTCCGTCAGTAATAAATTCATGTACAATAGAATAGACATTTCTGCAAATCGGACAGTAAAAAACGCGTTTCATTCTTCTCGGACCGAGAACCGTTTCGATTGGATATTCGCCGCCTATCGGAAATATAATCTTTCTGAGAAGAGTCTTTTTGCAATACGGACATAAAAATGAATTAAACTGCAAATTCTTAAGACTATCTTCAAAATTCTGGACATTCATCAGCATATACTGAAAATCCCGGTCATATAAAAGTCCTCTTTCCTGAAGAAACGGTACTACAGACACAACTTTTCTTTTCTCGAATTTGTATTTAAAATGAGCCATACAGTAACCTCCAAAAGTATAAATCAATCAGTTCGATATCCTGAAAGGCATATCTTCTTTAAGTCTTAATCCCTGCCTCTGATAATAAACAAATACCGAAGCGAAATCAGGCAGACTGTTATACAGAACCACAAAACGCTCGTATTCCCTTGTTCTCTCCATCCAATCAAATTTGCCGTCACAGAATTCCAAAGCATTTATATTAACCATATAATTATCCTTAAGATAATTGTATATCTGATTCCACTCATCGTAATTAACCAAATCACTGTTGTTTATCACGATATCCATCTTGTCGCTCCATTCGCCGGGTGACATATAATTGTATGCACAGCCTATTGTTTCGCCAAGGCTAATCATTAACGGTCCTAATATGTCAAATTTGGATAAGATGTTTTCTCTGCAGTACTTCCATATCATAAGGGCACCAGCAAACTCAATGCTTCCGTATTTTCCCATTGTCGGTATATTGGGGCAACTGCCCTTAATCCTGCGGTACTCATTATCAATGTTCTTAATAACATCAGGCCCCATTTTTTTTATATATTCAATGACAGTTCCGTTATAAACATTATTGCCGTCAAAAAAATTATCAAATAATCCCACCTTGTTACCTCCGTATATTAATCTGCATACATCATATAGATTTACGTATTGCCCTTCGCAAGAAATTTGCTTGCCTTCCAGCTGAAATTCTCTTCCCGTTAATTCATTCAATAAATTGCATACTTCTTTAATAGGCATGTCACTTCCTATTAAACCTTCATGAAACAGCTTCATAATATTCCGATGTCTTTTTCTAAGACAGTCTGTTTCTTCGAAATATTTCATTAATTTTTCGCTTTGGGAAAAAACAAATTTATAGAAGACGAAATCCTCATAAGATAACATATTTATTTTATCTTTCCGGTTCATTATTGCTCCGGATCTGATATCCATAATCTTGGCCCTTACAGCCTTACCTGTTTCATCACCAAATACTGAACAGACACTTTCCAGTTGCAGGAAGAGGACTGCATATCCGGTCACCGCCAAACACGCAGATTCATTAATCGGTACAACAATATAATCCAATCCCGAATATCTTATAGGTTTATAAGGCACTTTATGTACATACTCATTTAATTGGCCTGTTATTGCACTCTTTGATTTTTTTTCATTATCCTGTGTCTCAACGATTTTAATATTCAGGCCAAATGCTTTATCTCCGTCACCGCCGGTTACTTTCAAAACTCTACATTCATATTCCGTACCGTTATCCATCTTTGTGGCCAACTGCGCCGCTATTTCTTTTGCAACATATCCAATCTGATTATTCCCCGAATAAATTGCAATGGCATTCGGATCAAACTCATTATCTTTTTCTCGGACAAGCGATAGCCTCTGACCGACAGTACAATTTTTTACATGCTTCTGTCGTTCATCAAATGTGACACCTACCGCTTTGGTAAAAATCTCTTTGTTTTGCATCATCCTCTCCCTTTAAGTAACTAATTTTCGACATTTTAGCTAAATTATCTACTTAATTATACCATTTTTGTCGCATTTTGCAAAGAAAAAGTGTCAGGCACCGTTAACAAATTGTGAACATTTTCATAATTTAGTTCACAATTTATTCATGGTGCCTGACACCAAAAATATACGAATATACATGATTCCTACATTCAAAAGTGTCAGGTACCGTTAATAAATTATGAACAATTTTCCGATATTGTTCACATTTTGTTAACGGTGCCTGACACCATATTAAGGTCTCTTGCCCAGCACAACGTTCAGTTCTTTTTCCAGATACTCTCCGTTTTCACGCTCTTTAATTTTCAGGACTATCTCGTCGCCCGGTCTGGTATAGGTAAGTACATTCAGTAAATCGTCTATGGTTTTTATCTTGATATCGTTGAAGCCGACTATTATATCTCCGCTTTTTAATCCGGCTTTTTCTGCCGGAGAATTTTCAACCACATCGTTAACGAATATTCCGACAGGCATGTTGTACTGCTTGGATAATTCTTCGGTTACGTTCTGGGCTGTTTCTATGTTAATTCCCAAAAAGCCCATCTCGGCAACTTCTACGACCTTGTTGTTCATGAGCAAGTTGATCATGGGGATTGCATCCGATATCGGAATGGCATAACCCATGCCTTCCACATCCTTATCCGCCAATTTGACAGAATTAATACCGATTACTTCACCTTTTATATTCAATAATGCTCCGCCGCTGTTTCCGGGATTAATGGCCGCATCGGTCTGTATCAGTTTCATCTTTATTCCCTGTACCTCAATCTCCCTTTCCAGTGCACTGATATAGCCTACGGTCACCGATTGCCCGTATCCCAAAGCATTGCCTATGGCTATAACCATTTCGCCTGCCTTCAGGTTATCGGAATTTCCCAAACGGGCGACTTTAATTGAATTCAATGTATCCTCCGACAAATCTTCGATTGCCACTTCCAGAACGGCAAGATCGCTGTTCGAATCGGCTCCCTTTATGGTTGCCTCAGCCGTGCTTTCATCGGCAAAAATAATTTCTATTTTTTCCGAATCGGCTACCACATGATTATTGGTTACTATCAGGATATGGGAATCGCTTTGTCCTATAATGATGCCGGAGCCGCTTCCTACTACTGACTGATTATACTGCCTTCCAAAAAATATATCGTAACTGGTAATAATATCAGTCGCGTTTATTGAAACTATAGCCGGCATAACCTTGTCTACTATATCCGAAACATCCGAAACCACACCGTCTAATTCATTTTTCTTAAAATCGTCACTGTTAAGCTCTATCACATCGTTACTCCCGGCTACGTCTTCCGTTTGGACGATTTCCCGCTCCGTCTGTGTTGTATTTGCTCTGCCTCCGCCGAAAAAGTAATGATATCCTACAACCCCAAGCCCGGCCAATAACCCTATGATTAAGGCTGCCAGGGTAAACTTTACTGCTCTTGCAAATTTTCCTTTCTTCTTATTCTTGCGATATTCCTCTTTCACTTGCGGTGTAGGATATACCTGACGATATCCGCCGTCCGCCATACGCCAGCTTCCGTACGGATTGTTTTCGTTATTATTTATATTATTATCATTCATATTATTATAATCGCTCATAATATTGCGCCTCCTTCAGACCCTGTCACCATCTTTTGATTGTAATTTTATCAGGCAAATATGTTTTCTTTGTGATTTGATTTTGAAAAAATTTTGAAATGATCACTCTACCGGAACATAACTGCCCAAAATCTTCATTTCCAAAGCCTCTTTTTTGATGCTGAAAAGCGCATTCTTCACTTCTACGTCTTCCAGTGATCCTTCAAAATCTATAAAGAAACGGTATCTGAATGCCTGCCCTTTTATTGGCCTTGATTCAATTTTGGTCAAATTAATATTATTATGAATAAAATGCGACAACATATGGTACAAAGCCCCGCTTTTATGTGGCAGCGCAAAGCAAATACTGACCCGTTTGGCTTTTCTGTCGTATTTTTTCTTGTTCGATATTATGATAAATCTGGTCCGATTATGTTTCTCGTTATGAATGGAGGCTTTTAAAATCTTCAATCCGTAGGTTTCTCCCGCTCTGCGGCTGGCTATGGCCGCCTGGGTTATATCTTTATCCATGCTTACTTTTTTGGCTGCCGCGGCCGTACTGCCGCCTTCAACCAGTTCAAGATGAGGATAATGTTTTAAAAAATCGGAACACTGCAAAAAACCCTGACGGTGGGAATAAACCCGCTTTATATCCGAAAATTCGGCCTCCGGCAGCCCCCAAAGATTATGATCTACGGCCACCACATGCTCACCGATTATATAATTATCATATTCCGCCAGCAGGTCAAATATATCCGAAAGGGTTCCCGTAGAGGAATTCTCAATGGGTAACACTCCGTAATCCGCCCTGTTTTCTTTAAGAGCCTTCATAACTTCCTCGAAAGTACCCATGGGAATTCCTTTTCCCCTGCCGTTAAAATACTCCAGCATGGCCTGTTCCGTATATGAGCCTTTCTCCCCGTAATATGCTATAACGGTATCCTGCCCGGCTTCAAAATCGTCTACGGCAGTAAACTCCAAATCATCTGCGGTATTGACGTAAGTATACTGAGCCCGCCTGCTTATTGCCATTATCTGCGAAAACAATTCCGTCACGGCATCCTCATAATTCCTATTATTTAGTGATTTTTTAAGATGATTAAGCTTCTCCTCCTCCCTTGCGGGATCATATACAGGAATGCCTTTATTTTGCTTATATTCCGCGATTTTTAAAACCAAATCCATCCTGTATTCAAAAAGCTTAAGCAGCTTATCGTCAACTTCGTCAATTTCTTTTCTAAACCTTTGAATATCATCCATAATATTCCTCCATAACAGTTATTTTATCATAATTTATTATTTTTTGTTAATTGAAGATTATATCATACCGATATATAATATATATTCGTATTTTTTAAATAAAAATGGAGGTGCCCGATTTGTCAACCGTCAGAAAAGTCTTGCTGACCCTTTTTATATTAACAGCCTTGGCAATGACAGGGCTCATTCTGTATTCACGGTATCATACTTTTCCCAACGACGATGAACTGGTAGGCAATACCGCAGGCAATATATATAACGGCGGCCTGTTTTGTGAAAAGGATGGAATCATATATTTCAGTAATGACAACGATAACGGCAGCCTATACATGATGACTTCCGATACATCCGAAATCAGGAAACTGCATAATGACAAAGCCGCGTATATAAATGTCGACGAAAATTACATATATTATGTTCATGCATCAGATACCGATGAAAATGATTCCGGAAGCTGCATTCCGATAAACAATACCGGAATTTACCGGATTAACATCGACGGTAACAACCGAAAACTTTTGAGCAGCAAGCCGGCAGGTTATATAACTTTAAAAGGTAATTACATCTATTATCAGAATTATAATGTCGACAACGGCCTGTGTCTATACCGAAATCAAACCGACGGTTCACTGGAAAGATTGCTTATTCACGATGCGGTCATACCCGCAACGATAACAGATAACAGACTGTATTATACCGGAAACAATTCGGATCATAATATATATTATCTCGACTTGTCCAGTTTCACCACCGGTACCTTTATCGAAGGCGATTTCATGTATCCTATCTTTTTCGGAGAATACATATATTTTATCGACAGGTCCGATAATACCATAAAAAGAATGAACAAAGACGGAACAGAGCGTACTGTGCTTGTAAATGAACCCTGTTCTGCATTCAACATAACAAACTCCGGTAAATATCTTTATTATCAGGTCGATGACAATGACAACAGCAAAATATGCCGTATGAATCTGGAAACATCGGAAGCCGACGTACTGCTTGAGGGCCGATACAAGCAAATTCATGTAACGGATCAATATGTATTCTTCAAGGACTCAGACAATACATATACCTATATTTTGTCGGCAGACGGAAACGCAAAACTAAGTGTCTTTAATCCGCCTAATTTAAGTGAAGAATAAGCCGGTTTATACCGGCTTTTTTTATTTGATTACCATATCTATAATTTTATTTATTGCTTTTAAATATATAAAATTTACTGAAGATATAATTCAGGATAATAACGATTACAGACAATGAACCTTTAACAATCCAGCGATAAACTCCCATCAACTCAACAAAAATATACATTCCCGCTTCTTCGATAACCAAAGTAACTAATCTGGCTCCGTAAAATTTGAGTATTTTAAATATTTCATCCCGGATGTTTTCGCTTTTTGAATGGAATACATTCTGTTTATTCACAAAATATGCGAAACCGACAGAAATAACCCAGGCTGCCGCATTGGCCGAAAGATTCGACAAGCCAAGCCAATACAAAGCCTCATAACAGATAAAGTTTACCGATGTCGTAAATATGCCGGCTATAACATAGGATATTGTTTCTCTGTTGATTATTTTCCTGATAAGTTTGTTCATCTTTATCCTCCGGATTAGTTACTTAAAATCATATTCCGTATTTAATCTCCCTTTGTAACGATAATCGAGATCAAATATACCATACCCTTACAATCCGATTAAGTCAAGAAAAAACAGACAGAAACCGGCCATGTATAAAAAAAAGAAAGCTTTTGTTTAAAAACAAAAGCTTTTATGGTTATATTTAAATGCGTATTATTCAAAACATTCCCTTAATTTTTTCAACGCTTTTTTTTCAATCCGGCTGACATAACTCCTGGATATGCCCAATTTTTTTGCAATTTCCCTCTGGGTCACTTCCCTTTGACCGACCAACCCGTACCTAAGAAAAATTATTTCCCGCTCTCTGTCGGTTAGCACTTTACCGATTACTTTATACAATTTCTTAATATCCTCTTCCAAAACTATATTCTCGACAACATCCGTATCGGTTTCCTCTATAATATCCAGGAGATTAATTTCGTTGCCTTCTCTGTCGGAACCTATGGGATCATACAGATACACTTCTTTATTCAGACGTTTGTTGCTTCTTAACATCATGAGAAGTTCATTGTCTATACACCGTGATGCATAAGTAGCCAGACGAATTCCTTTTTCTTCGTCAAATGTGTCGATTGCCTTAATCAGTCCTATTGTACCGATTGAAATCAAATCGTCCGTTTCTTTGTCGGTCATACTGTATTTCTTGACTATATGGGCAACCAACCTTAAATTATGTTCTATCAATATATTTCTTGCTTCTTTATCCCCCGCTTTACATCGTAGCAGATACTCTGCTTCTTCTTTTGTACTTAACGGTTTCGGAAACGATTTCACGAAGATAGGCACCCTCAATACTTAAAGATTCATTACTATCATATGAACAGAAATGACATAAAGTGCCTATCCATCTTAAAAAAGGACAAAAAGAACAAAAGTCCTGTTTATATCGCCGAAAAAGCCTATGCATGTATTATTTTATTGTCGCTCTTTTCGTCTTAATATATCATAGGGATAAAGTTTTATTCCCAGGTCTATATAAATACTCTGCCGCGGATGAGGACAACTGTCCATATCATTGCCTTCCTCATCGGTAATCTTTTTTACGACAGCCGTCATGGTTTCTCCGCCGGGTCTTATGACTTCTATTTCTTCTCCTACAAAAAATTTGTTTTTCTGCTCCAAATTATACAAGCCGTCTCGCTCTCCCCTGATAGTCCCAAGGTAAGTATAAGATTTTTCGTAAGTGCTCCGATCGTAAATCTGATCCTGATAAGTGGGCTTTCCAAAGAAAAATCCGGTGGTGAACTGACGGTTAACACCTTTAGCAGCTTCTTCCATATATAAAGGTTTATTCTTTTCATACAGATTGGGATCGGTAAAATAATCGTCAATTGCCTTCCTGTAAGTTCTTGCTATAGTGGCCACATAAAGCGCCGTCTTCATTCTGCCTTCAACCTTAAAGCTGTCAATTCCGGCTTCAATCAGCTCCGGAATATATTCAACCATACACAAATCTTTCGAATTAAAAATATAAGTCCCCCGTTCATTTTCCTCTATGGGAAGGAATACCCCGGGTCTTTTTTCTTCCATCAAATAATATTTCCACCTGCAGGAATGGGTGCATTCGCCCATGTTGGCATCCCTTCCCGTAAAATAATTGGAAAGCAGGCAGCGGCCGGAATATGCTATACACATGGCTCCATGAACAAAGGCCTCGATTTCCATATCCTGAGGAATGTTTTCCCTAATCAGGGCTATCTCCTTTAAGGATAATTCCCTTGCAGCGACGACCCTGGTTGCCCCCAGATCGTGCCAGAATTTGAAAGTTGCATAATTGGTGTTGTTCGCCTGGGTACTTATATGAATATCTATCTCGGGTACTGTTTCTCTTGCTATGGTGAATACTCCAGGATCCGTTATTATCAGTGCATCTGGTTTGCTTTCACCCAAATCTTTCAGTTCCTTAAAATAATTTCTTATTCCCTCAAGGTCCTCATTGTGGGCGGTAATATTGGCGGTTACATAAACCTTTTTATTATAACTGTGGGCAAAAGCAATTCCTTCTTTCATTTCCTCCATGGAAAAATTCTTTGCTTTTGCCCGAAGTCCGTACATATCTCCGCCGATGTATACGGCATCGGCGCCGTACATTACCGCAACCTTAAGTGTCTCCAGATCTCCCGCCGGCATTAAAAGTTCCGGTTTCTTTCCGTTTATGTTCATGATATCCTTCTTTCTAACCAACTTTCATTAAATTGCTTAAAATACAAATGCTTAACATACAGCTCAATATTAACTGTTCTAAAATATTATCTTTTTACAACAGAAGCACAAATATTTAATATTTTCGGTAACTGACAGTAATTCCGTCACCTACAGGCAAAATAACGGTTTCCAGTTCGTCCATATGGGTAATTGTATACAGATATTCCCTCATACGGGTATGAATGGTCCTGTCCCTTCTTGTTATGCTGTATCTTGAATTGATGACAGTACCGTCCTGCAAAACATTATCGGATAAAAGAAGCCCCTCTTTTTCCAGGAGATTCATCAGTAACGGAAGAAAGTTCATATACTGGGCCTTTGCGGCATCAAGAAAAATAAAATCAAATGATTCTCCTGCTTTTACCAAATCATTCAGGACATCAACCGCTTCACCCTCCAATAAGGTGATTTTATTCCTGTGGGGAAAAATATCGTTTGTCAGATTCTTTCTTGCTTCCACAAGACGCATGGGAACTTTCTCAATGGTGGTTATTTTGCAGTCACAGGGAGAATATTCACTCATAAAGAGGGCCGAAAAGCCAATGGCTGTTCCGACCTCCAGAATTCGTTTCGGTTGTTTTACAGCCAATAAAAAACGGATAACCCCCTGGGTATCTTTCCGTATAATAGGAACCGCTTTCTCAATGGCTTCCTTTTCGAGATTATATAACTCGGGCGGAAGTTCTTTACCCAGGGAGTTTATATATGCCGTAATTCTCTCATCTGTAATCATTATGCCTCAAATCCTTTTTGTAGAAATGCCGCTTACTCTTTATTTGCTTTTCTCTTAAGCTTACCCGCAGGTTTTAATTAACTTTCCTGTTTTTAATAACTGTCCTTAACAGCCGATCACTCTTTTTCAACCGTTTCGGTTTGTACCAATGATTTCGAGTAATCGGTTATTGTATCAAGTATCTCATCGTATGTCATCGAAGAATTTACTTCATACTTGCCCGGCATAATCACTTCGTTCTGCAGCTTGGTTTTTAACATGAACGCATACTTGTTTTTTATGACACGGTATAATTCCAGCTTGCGGGCAACTTCCATGGTGGATTCGCCCTTGCCTATTTCTATATATACCGTTCTTCCGGGTTCCGGATCCATGGTTACGGGGCCATACAACTGATAGGTAAAATTATAGGCCGCCCGGCTGGCATATATGACAAAAATGACCACCAGTATAAAAAATACTATATTCAGCAGTAACCTAAGGATGAAACTGGTTATTTTAAATGTTACCTTAAAGGTTGTTGATGAAGAAGCCATAATGTCGCTCTCCTAACTTTCATATAATCCTGAATTTATAAATAACTTTATATCAGCTTATATTTATAATTTATATAAGTAACTTTATATCGGCTCATATTTATATAGCTTATATATAGTAATAAATCTCAGATATCAGATTATTATATAGCTTATATATAGTTATACATCATCTCAAATATCAGCATATATTATAAGCTTATATATATAGTTATACATCTCAGATATCAGCTTATATATATTTAGCTTTTATATAGTCATATATCTCAATATTCAGCTTCTATTATATATAGCTTAATAATAGTTATATATCTTAAATATTATATATCTTAAATATCAGCTTATATTTATTTATATAGCTTATTAATTAAATATCATCTTATATTCTTATTACTCATATATAGTCAAATGTCTCAAATTTCATTTTATGATTTTTATTAATTAGCCTGTAACCAATATATTACATTATAACGCAGGTAAGCAGATTAACCCGAAAAGCTTCCTGCTTTCCGGGTTGTGCTTACAAACTGGCAAAAATACAGATTTGCTTTTCAATTATAACATTTTTAACAGTTAACTGCAAACAGGGCAAACCCTCATCCGAATTGACTCTGTATTGTAATCGCAAATACTCAAATGTACATGTTTATTAAATTATTTCCATTATAATCGGCAGAATCATCGGCGTTCTCTTGGTCTTTTTCCAGATGAAATCGCTTAAAGAATCTTTTATTTCGGTTTTAATTCTGCTCCAATCGCTTATATCTTTTGCCAGACATCTGTCCAAAGCGTTTCTTACTATTTCTCTGGCCTCTTCCATAAGGTTCTCGGATTCTCTCACATATACAAAACCTCTGGAAACAATATCGGGGCCGGCAAGAACCTGATTGGTGCCCCGCTCCAAAGAAATAACCACAATTATCAGGCCGTTTTCCGATAACATCTGACGATCACGGAGCACAATATTGCCCACGTCTCCTACACCGAGTCCGTCAACCAGGATGCCCTGGGCGGTAACCTCACCGGTAACTTCCGCTTTTTCCTCCGTAATGGTAAGAACGTCTCCGGAAGACAAAAGGAATATATTATCTTTCGGCACTCCCATCATCTGGGCAATTTCCGCATGACGAATCAAATGTCTGTATTCCCCGTGTACCGGAATCGCATATTTGGGTTTAGTCAGGGCATATATTAATTTGATTTCCTCCTGGCATGCATGGCCGGACACATGAGTATCCTGATATATTACTTTTGCGCCTTTCATTGATAATTCGTTGATAACCCTTGATACGGATTTTTCGTTGCCCGGTATCGGGGTGGAACTTAATATAACCACATCACCGGGTTTTATGGTGATCTTTTTGTGAATAGATGCGGCCATTCTCGACAGCGCCGCCATGCTTTCGCCCTGGCTTCCCGTTGTGATAACCACCAGTTGTTCGTCAGGGTAATTTTTCATATTTTCAATATCTATCAAAACCCCATCGGGAATATTTATATAGCCCAATTCGGAAGCCGTGGTAATAATATTAACCATGCTTCGCCCTTCGATTACCACTTTTCTGCCGTACTTGACCGCAGAATTGACAATCTGCTGCACTCTGTCCACGTTCGAAGAAAAAGTTGCCACAATTATTCTTTGCTTGTAATGGTCCGCAAATATACTGTCAAAAGTTCTTCCGACCGTACTTTCGGACATTGTATATCCCGGTCTTTCGACATTGGTACTGTCGCACAAAAGTGCCAGTACGCCCTTTTTACCTATTTCACCAATCCTTTGAAGATCTATGGGTGTACCGAATACCGGTGTATAATCCACCTTGAAATCTCCCGTATGGAATATAATGCCGACCGGAGTAAAAATTGCCAATGCGGCCGCATCCGCAATACTGTGATTGGTCCTGACAAACTCAACCCTGAAACATCCAAGATTAATCGACTGACCGTATTTTACAACCTTACGTTTTGTGCCTTTTAACAGGTTATGTTCCTTTAACTTGTTTTCTATAATTGCCGTAGTTAATTTTGTCGCATATATCGGTACATTGATGTCTTTTATTATATACGGTAAAGCACCTATATGGTCCTCATGGCCGTGGGTTATGACAAAACCCTTGACCTTTTCTATGTTCTCTTTAAGATAAGTCACGTCGGGAATAATAAAATCGATTCCCAACATATCATCCTCGGGAAATGATAAACCGCAGTCTATAACTATAATGCTGTCGCCATATTCGATAGCCGTAATGTTCATGCCGATTTTCTCAAGTCCGCCCAGAGGAATGATTTTTAATCCTTCTGGTTTCGAATTTTCATTCTTAACAGGTGACTCCATGCTGCCGGTTAAACTGTTTTGCTTACCGTTATTTGTGCTATGGTTTTTTTTACCGTTATTTTTTCCGTTGATTAAATTAGCAGTATTTGAGTTGTTTTTTCTGAGAGCCGCAGTTCTTCTGTCTTTCAATACTGTTGTTTCCTTTTCTTTCAAAAATTTGCACCTCCAATGGTTTATGTATGTACTTATCCATTAAATAAGTGCATGATATATAAATTAGATTTCCTCGTTTTTATCGCCCTTATTTTTTATACATTCCTTGCAGTATCCATAAAGTTTTACCTCATGATCAACAACCTTAAATCCGAGAGTCTCCTTGATCTTTTCTTCCAGATTTTCCAGCAGATCATCCTGGAATGCATAAATATTACCACAATCAAGGCATATTAAATGATGATGATGGTGGCAGTTTTCGTTTTTCTCCTTATTTCCTATTTCGTATCTTACATACCCATCATCCAGGTTAAGTTTATCTATAAGGTTTAATTCCGATAACAACTGAATAGTACGATAAACCGTCGCTAATCCGATATCAGGATAATCTTTTTTGACAACATCATAGATTTCTTCGGCTGTCAGGTGTTCGCCCGGCCTTGAACTTAACGCCTCCAAAATCGCTATTCTCTGATTTGTAACTTTAAGTCCGTTCATTCTTAATAAAGCCTTGAATTGTTCTTCACTGTTATCAGGCATTTTATTATCACCGTTTCCATCTAATTTATTATCAATGCAATTAATTAAATTCAATGTCATCCAATAATTCTTCAAAAACTTCCGATACCAAAGCAAGTTCGGCATCATCGTCAACTATGTCATATATGGCTTCGGTATCCGTATCTTTCGAAATATCTTTAAGTATAAGAGCTTCCTCTTCTTCTTCATCAGTAGTACAAACCAATAAATAATTAACACCGCCAAGCCTGGTCTGTTCCAATACACGAAATACGACTTTTTCCCCGTCATCTGTTGTAAAAACAATTTCATCGGATCTGTTTTTCATAACTTCTCATACCTTCCTGATTTATCATATCATCCTAATCTTGGCTGTTATTCTTTTGATTATACAGTTTGTCCAAATAACCCTGCAAAATGATTACTGCAGCAATTTTATCGATTACGGCATCTTTTTCTTTATAATTCAATCCACCCTCCGAAAGAACATTTCCGGCGGATACGGTAGTAAGCCTCTCGTCCCATAAAATCACTTCCAGATTTGTCCTCTTGCGCAGCATTTCAGCAAATTCTTCTGTTTTTCTGGCCCGTTCACCGATGGTATTGTTCATATTCTTAGGATAACCTAAGACAATTTTGGATACCTCATACTCTTTTATTAATTCTTCTATTCTTGCCAATGTCCTTCTTAATTTGTTTTCCTGTTTTCTTCGAATGACCTCAATTCCCTGGGCTGTCAACAGAAGCGGATCACTGATAGCAACCCCGACTGTGACGGATCCGTAGTCGAGACCCATAATCCTCATACAGTTTCTCCTTAATTCGAGTGCTGTTACTTACATTGTTTCTCGATATAAAATCTCAACAATTCTTCGATTATTTCATCTCTTTCTACCTTCATAATCAGGCTTCTGGCCCCTTTATGACTGGTTATGTAGGTTGGATCTCCCGACATTATATATCCGACAATTTGGCTGACCGGATTATACCCTTTCTCCGTAAGCGCAGAATAAACAGACTGGATAACTTCCGATACGTCTGCATCTGCATCTTTCTGTACTTTGAAGTATTGCGTATTGTTAACCTTTGGCATAGAGTCACATCCTTCCCAGTTAGGGTTTGATCCTGTTTAACTAAAAATTCCTTATATTCTACTATAATATATATATGTGGAAAATTCAATTAAATTATTGCAGCATAGTACAATACAGTATGTCATCCGTTAACATTTTCTCAGCCTTGACCGGAATGATCCGGTTTATCAAATTCTCGCCGGAACTTAAGGCAAATTTCTGATATCGTTCATTATGGCCGATTTGATATATGTTTCCGTCAATCTCGGCTTCCTCTTCAAAAAGTATTTTCTCTATTCTTCCCAAAAATAGAGCTTTATAATCCATGGACATTTTTTTTGCCACGGATATAAGTTCATTGCTTCTTTGATGTTTTATTTCCTCAGGTATCTGATTCGGCATCTTTGCGGCTTTGGTTCCTTCTCTTTTTGAATACTTGAACACATGAATATGGGAAAAACCTATCCTTTGAACAAAATCAAGGGTTTCCCTGAATTCTTCATCGGTTTCTCCGGGAAATCCCACAATAACATCGGTTGTAAAGGCCGGAATTTCAAAATATTTTCTTATAAGTTCAACCTTATTTTCATATTCCTCGCATGTATATTTTCGGTTCATCCGCATAAGTACCGTATTGCTGCCGCTTTGCAGTGACAAATGAAAATGGGGGCAAAATTGCCTGATGCCCGCAATCTCCTTAACGAAAGCTTCGGTTATAATACCGGGTTCCAAAGAACCCAGGCGGATTCTTTCAACGCCGGGTATCCCGCTTATGGCTTTAATCAGTTTAGCCAACGGCATTTCCTTATAACCGTCTTCCGTATAGTTCAGTCGGTCGGTGCCATAAGAAGATATATGAATACCGGTAAGCACAAATTCCTTATAACCCGAATCCGCCAGTTTTCTGATTTCTTTAATGATGTCCTCTTCATTCCTGCTTCTTACCCTTCCCCTCACATAGGGAATTATGCAGTAGGAGCAAAATCTGTTGCATCCGTCCTGGATCTTAATAAAAGCTCTTGTTCTTTCCATCCCCGATATTATGGACAACTCTTCATAGTCTTTTTCCTTGCCTATGTCGACAACAATTTTATTATTGTCTTTATCTTTTTCGGACAAGTAATGCTCAACCAGATTGACTATCTCCGATTTTCTGTTGTTTCCAATCACCAAATCCACACTGCTGTCATGAAGCAGTTCCTCTTCCTTTGCCTGAACATAACAGCCGACGGCCACTATGACGGCGTCGGAATTTCTTTTCCTTGCCTGGTGGAGCATTTGTCTCGATTTTCTATCTGCAATATTGGTTACCGTGCAGGTATTTACCACATATACATCAGCAACCTCCTTAAAGTCCACAGTTTCATAACCCGCAGCCTCAAACATTCCCCGTATGGCTTCCGTCTCATAGGAGTTGACTTTGCAGCCCAGCGTCAGAAATGCTGCCGTTTTTTTCATGCCTTACATCCTTTCCCGGTGTCAGGCACTGTTAACAAATTGTGAACAAGTTTGTTCACAATTTGTTAACGGTGCCTGACACCTTTTTATATACTTTGTATATTGACTTTTAAAATGTTAAATTATAGTATATACATATATCGATATCAAAGGAGGTTTGTACTATGAAGACAGTTAAAGTATCCTTAAATTCTATTGATAAGGTAAAAGCATTTGTTAATGATGTTACCAAATTCGATTCCGATTTCGATTTGGTTTCAGGCAGATATGTTATAGATGCAAAATCCATAATGGGTATCTTCAGTCTTGATTTATCCAAGCCTATCGATTTGAACATACATGCAGAGGATAATCTTGATGAAATTCTTGCCACACTGAAACCTTACATTATTGAATAACCGATATGATTTTTTCAAAGCTGCCGAATCCGGCAGCTTTATTTTTTATCTGTATATGAAATTATTACAAATCAAATTTATACCAAGGAATATATACGGCATTCTAACGGTTATTCAATTTCTATGACTTCTACCGTCTTAATAGCCTCATCTACCAGTTCGTCAATTTTTTCCTGCAGCTTTCGCTCCGAATAACGGATTTGTTTTAAATTCGGTTTTGTTACAGGATGTTTTGCCACAAATATCGTACAACAATCTTCATAGGGCTGGATTGAAGTTTCGTAAGTATCAATCGTTTCAGCCACTTCCACGATGTCCTTCTTGTCAAATGCAATTAAGGGTCTGTACACAGGCATCGTACAAACTTCATTGGTAGCCGCAAGGCTTTGCATCGTCTGACTGGCAACCTGGCCCAGACTTTCACCTGTGATAAGCCCCAGGCAATTTTCCTGCTTTGCCAGATATTCCGCAATCCGCATCATATACCTGCGCATAATTATGGTCAGTTCCTCATGGGGACATTTGTCGTAGATATACAGCTGTATATCAGTAAAATTAACCACGAAAAGCTTCATCCTGCCTGCGTATCGGGAAATCTTTTTCGCCAAATCCACAACTTTCTGTTTTGCCCTCTCGCTGGTATAAGGAGGGGCATGAAAATAGACCGCGTCCACCGTTACTCCCCGTTTTGCAATCATGTAACCGGCCACCGGACTGTCGATACCGCCGGATAAAAGGAGCATGGCCTTGCCGTTGGAACCGACGGGCATTCCGCCGGGACCCGGTATTTCTATTGAATATATATACGCTTTTGAACGGACTTCCACGTTCAAAGCAACATCCGGCTCATGAACATCCACTTTTAAGGTGGGGAATCTGTTTAACAAATAAGCACCCATCCTGCTGCAGATTTCCGGCGAGGAAAGGGGGTATCTTTTGTCTGCCCGTTTGGCGAAAACCTTAAATGTAAAATTTTTTTCGGGATAAACGGCATCCACATAGTCCCCCACCGCTTTTGTCAGATTCTCCCATTCAATATAATCTACAGTTACTATCGGGCAAAAAGAAGATATGCCGAATACCCTCTTAAGGGCTTCCACCGTTTCATCATAGTCATACTCATCCGGGCATTCTACAATAATTCTTCCCTGTTCCTTATATACCAAATACTCACCCAAAGATTTAAGAACATCCTTTATTCTTTCACATAAAGCGTTCTCAAACAGATATCGGTTGTTTCCCTTCAATCCGATTTCCGCATATTTTATCAAAAATGCTTTAAACATACACATCTTAACCTTTCCGTTCTGTTTGCTATAACTTATCTCCTTGTATATCTTCTCAACACAGGCAGTAAATCCTTAATCTGTTCGACCGTATACTCCATTTCATCCTCCGTAGTCATCTCAGAGATGGAAACCCGGATTGTGGAGTCCAAAAGATGTTTCGGCAATCCGATTGCAGTAAGAGTGGTACTGGGCTGAGGATGATGGGAACTGCAGGCAGAACCGGCAGAAACATATATTCCCCGATCTTCCAGGGCATGGAGAAGAACTTCGCTCCTTACTCCTTCAAAACTTACAGAAATTATGTGCGGAGCCGTCTTTTTAATATATTCCATCTCATAATCCGGGCCACATTCGGCAGGAAGCCCGTTTATTCTGACACCTTCAAGCCTGCTTATTTCTTTTATAAATTTTTGCTTTAAATCATACATCTTATTGACTTTTTTGTCAAAGTCCTCGTATATTTCCTTCACAGCCTGTCCAAGACCCGCTATGGCAGGTACATTTTCGGTGCCTGAGCGCAACCCTCTTTGATGGCCACCCCCGAAAATTATCGGTTTTAATTTAACATTATCGTTTACATATAAGATTCCGCTTCCCTTCGGTCCGTGAATTTTATGACCGCTTACCGACAAAAGGTCTATTCCCATTCTCTTTGGATATATCCGGTATTTGCCGAAAGCCTGGACAGCGTCTACATGAAAGATAATGTCTTTCTTTATGGCTTTGATTTCCCTGGCTATTTCCTCTATATCCTGAACAGAACCTATTTCGTTGTTAACATACATGACGGATACGATCTGGGTTTCCTCATTTATCGCATCATACAGCATGTCCTTTATTAATTTACCGGTACCGTCCACCGGAATGAAATCAATTTTGTACCCGTTTTCTTTTAAAAATAAAAGCGGCTGATGCACAGAAGGATGTTCAATCCCTGATGTGATAATATGCCTTCCCCGTCTTTGATAGGCCATAGCCGCTCCTATTAATGCGAGGTTATTCGCTTCGGTTCCTCCCGATGTAAATATAATTTCCTTCGGTTCGACTTTCAGACTGTCGGCTACAATCTGCGCTGCATCTCTCATATATTTTTCGGCGGCAACTCCCTTTCTGTGCATCGATGAAGGATTGCCGTAATCATCATACAACACTTTTACCATAACGTCCCGTACGCTTTCCGTTACCCTGGTCGTTGCCGAATTATCCAAGTACACTTCCATATGAAATTCCCTCTTACCGTTATAATCTTTAAACAACACAAATATTAAGAAGAATATGCCAATGCCTATTATTATACTATATTATAATATGTTTTCCACTGAAATTTTTATTATTACATCTAATGGACCAATTCCGTCCTGCTGTCTTCCAAAATTGTTAATATCCAGTAAGGATTAACACTCATCTCAATGGAATCGGACGGTACATATATTCCGAGATGTAAATGAACATCAAATTTTCCGACGGTGCCTTCTTTTCCGTAACCGGAGTCTCCCATAAAACCGAGAAGCTGACCGGCCGTTACATAATCTCCCGCTTTAAGGCCGGGAGCATATGAATCCAGATGGGCATAGTAAAAATAAGCGCCGCTATCGGCACGGATGCCGATCCTGTTGCCTCCCTTTTCAAGCCATCCTATTTTTTCTACGGTACCGTTTGTAATACTTACAACCGGAAAATACCCGCGAATGTTGTTTCCAGACATTATATCCGTTCCTTCATGCTTTCTGTTGCCGCCGTAGCTTCTTGGCGCCATCCAGCTGTCCTCGAAAGACACGGTATCGGCATTCTTGCCCATGGAGGGAATCGGAAAATACCGGATATCCGAGAAAATAGCTTTATAATATGGATATAATTCCTTGAATACCCCGGTCGCCGATACCCTTCCGATGCCCCGTAAAAATGTATCAATATCTGGTACTTTCCCGCCGACCAAGTCATAATCTGCCATCATCATTGAAAATGTAAGATAACCGATATAATCCGTATATGGATACCCGGCTAAATACGGATAGGCTGTTAAACATTCATCGGCCAGTTTACGTATCTTTTCCAGATTTTTTTTATTTATCCGCACATTACGAAAACTGTCGTAATCTATTTCCTTTTTTACAACGTCCCTTATTTTCAGTTCTGTTATAATCAGCTTCTGACACTTGCCCGTTATGCCAACCGTTATCAATAATAAAACCAAACAGTATAAAACAAGCAGTTCAGACCGGTATCTTTTCATAATCAACTTACCTTTTCCATAATATTTTTAGCCAACCTCTTATACTGGCAAATAAATATATGAAAAAAATAAGCCGATTATGACAAACCTGCCGTTAATAATGCATGACAAAACCTTTAGGGTATTGTCATGCATATATTATAGCTTAATCCGGGTCAAAACATTGTTATATAACGGTATCACGGATGTAAAGTATATTCTCTTAATCAATAGCTGCCGAAGATAAACTCGTGCAGAATCTTTTTGTTTGCATCCAAATCAGGAATGAGAACATCCATGCCCCTTACCTTGACATTATCCTTAAATGTACCGTCTGCCGGAATACGAAGCTGCTCTATCTCCATAGTACCCATTTCAAGGTACGTATCAATAAGCTTTTCAAAAGTCTCGCTGTTTATATCGGTTGTCACCAGCGGCAGTATCTTCAACATCATCGAAAGCAGTTCAACTTTGCTGCTTGTCTTATATTTTTCAAAAATGGCATTCAGTATAATCCTGTGCCGGTCGGTCCTGCCGTAGTCATTATTTTTGCCCGTGATGGCGGCTCTTTTTCTGATTCTGGCGTAACCCAGCACCTGATTGCCGTTCATCAGCTGTTTTCCTTCAACCACATTCCGGTTCCTGGGATCGGAAATATAGTTGGTGTTTCTTAAATATTTTGCTTCCGAAGCCGTCAAGGTTATTTCCAGGCCGCCCAAGATATCCACTATTTTTTCAAAGCTTTCGAAATTTACCAAAATACTTCCGTCAAGGCAGATATCAAAGTTCTTGGCAATGGTTTCATAAAGCAGATCTATACCGCCCTTTTCATAGGCAGAATTCAGTTTGTTGTCGTTATATCCGGGTATCTGTACCAGCAAATCTCTCATAAGTGAAGTCAGTTTAATGGTTTTCTGGTTTTTATTCAGGGTGGCTATGATAATAAGGTCTGTCCTTCCTCTGGCATTGCCGGAACCTATTGCTTCCTCACCCAACAGAAGGATATTATAAACTCCGTCTTCATGCCTTCCGTCGCCGGGATGCTCAGGCCACTCTATAGTGTCGGGATCGATTTCTTCCGCATCGGAAGCCAGATCCTCTTCTTCAATGTAATCCACGTCTTCCTCTACATCGGTGGTATCCGTATATTCCTGGGTCATGACATCCCATATTTTACCGCCTATATTTATTCCCATCTTCAGTAACAGTCTGTTTCCCGGCTGGGTAAAACTTAGGAAACAGGCCAATCCCAACAGAATGAGCAAGCCGGCCACAATACCTATCTGTATCTTCATCGTTCTTGCTCTTTTTTTCTTCTTATCCTGTTTCACATCATATTTTCCCAATTCTTCATCAATCTGTTTTGCCAGGGATTCGCTGATATTGCTAATTGTATCATCTAAATCTTCACCGGAATTATCCCGCATCAAGCCTGCGGCATATTCATTATTTGCATCCGATGTATCCGCTTTCGCCGATGATGTTTTGCCTTCGGTTCTTTCAGATATCAAATTGCTTTTATCGGATGCCATTACTGTTTTTCCGTCCTGGACTTCGCTCTTTTCTGTTGATGCTTCGTTTTTTCCCGATACCGCAGCCGGTTGTTTTTTATTTTTTTCTAAAGCGCCATCTTCAGCGTTCCTGCTCTCATTACCGTTCCTGTCTGAAAATTTACCGTCCGATTTTTTATTATCTGAAAATTTATCACCCAAAGAATTAGCCTTACATTCTTTTAAGGAGTTATCATCAAAAGAGCCGTCCTCCAAAGAGACATCCTCCGCCCTGTTATCGTTGCCCGGCTGTTCCGCAGCATCCCCCTTACCGGAAGATTTGTCTTCATCCAAACCGATTTCATTTAATAATTTGTCAATGTTCCTGTTTAAATTAGCTTCTATTTCAGCTTCAAACTCAAAATTGTCATGCGTATCGCCCTTTGACATAGCTCCATCTCCTATAAATCCTAATATTAAATCATAATCTCGTCATACTTATCCTTACCGGATTTTATCTTCGATAACCCGTTCCAGTAATTTATACACCCTTATGGCGGACGAAATGCTCAATCTTTCTTCAACGGTATGAACCCGCTTCATATCGGGACCTATGGATACTATATCAAGCCCCGGCATTTTTTCCGATATCAGTCCGCACTCCAATCCTGCATGGATGGCTTCTACTTTCATTTCTTTCCCGAACATCTGCTTGTAATGTTTTTGTAAATGATCTCTCAGTTTCGATTCCTTGCTGAATTCCCATGCAGGATATTCAGAACGAACGGTAAAACTTCCTCCCAAAAAGCCGGCAAGAAACTCGAGCCGATCCCTGATATATTTCTTGTAACTGCTCTTGGAACTCCTTACGGAACTGCAAACAACAGCCTGTCCTTCCTCAAGGCGTAAAATTCCCAGATTAAGCGAACTCTCCACCAGACCTTCGATGTCAGAACTCATAACCTGTACTCCGTAAGGAATTTGAACCAGCAGGAATATCAATTTTTCGAACGAATCCCGGTTAAGAACTTCAAACTCACCATTACCCATATCTTTTACGGAATGTTTAAGATCCGGCTCACTGCTTCTTAACTCTTTCTTATAAATATCCATGATTTCGTCAATGTCATCTATAATTTGACGACACTTATCGGTTTCCGGTTCAATGACAATTTCTGCAAATGCTTCCCTTGGGATTACATTATCCTTATAGCCGCCTTCCATATGAAGGATATCGTAGGGACTCTTTTTGCTTAAATCAAACAAAAGGCGAGCCAAAAGTTTATTGGCATTGGTCCGGTTTTTGTCAATATCGGTGCCGGAATGACCGCCTTTTAATCCTCCTATGTTTATAGACAACCTTCTGCCTTGCTTAGTCACCCGCTTTATTGGCAGGAAACAGGTTCCCGTCAGCCCTCCGGCACAGCTGGCAAGCAAATATCCTTCTTCTTCAGAATCAAGATTTATCATGTATTTTGCTTTCAAACCCGAAAGGTCCAGCGCTTTCGCCCCGTGCATCCCAACCTCTTCATCGGTGGTTATAACGGCTTCCAGTCTTGGATGCTTTAAAGTATCGTCCGAAAATAACGCCAGTATATAGGCGACCGCTATTCCGTTATCCGCACCGAGGGTTGTGCCGTCCGCATGAAGATAATCGCCGTCAACCAAAAGTTTTATTCCGTCCTTTAAGAAATCATGAGTACTGTCCTTTAACTTTTCACAGACCATGTCCATATGGCCCTGAAGCATTATGGCAGGCTCATTCTCATAACCTGGGGTCGCTTCCTTAATCATGATAATATTATTGGCTGAATCCCTATTATACTCCAAATTTCTGGACTTTGCAAAACTTTCCAGATATTTACTGATTTCTTCCTCGTTGCCCGAACCTCTCGGTATCTTTGAAATCTCGCTGAAATACCTAAAAATACCCTTGTAATCCATTTGTTCCAAATATTTATCCATTTCAATCCTGCCCTTCCCTCATGTTATTACAAGATTTATTTTATTTGAAAGCGTTTTTTATCTTTACTGTATTTTTATTTACGATAAACCCATTTCAGTTCTTAATGTAATTTTATTTCTTTTAATTCTTGAAACTGTGAACCGGCGCCGGTATTCTTCCGCCGCGGTTAATAAAATTCTCACAGCCGAATTTATTAACCGGCATAATGGGAGCATGGCCCAACAGCCCTCCGAATTCCACCCTGTCTCCTACATTTTTGCCGAAAACGGGAATTATACGGACCGCCGTTGTCTTCTGGTTAACCATACCGATGGCCATTTCGTCGGCAATTATGCCTGAGATTGTGGATGCTTTGGTATCTCCCGGTATTGCTATCATATCAAGGCCTACGGAACAAACACATGTCATGGCTTCCAGTTTTTCAAGAGTCAATGCTCCGGCTTCCACGGCATCAATCATGCCCTGATCTTCGCTGACCGGAATAAAAGCGCCGCTTAATCCTCCTACAAAGGATGATGCCATAATGCCTCCCTTTTTTACCTGATCGTTTAAAAGGGCAAGAGCTGCCGTCGTACCGGGAGCACCGGCATATTCCAGGCCCATTTCCTGCAGGATTTCAGCCACACTGTCTCCAACCGCCGGTGTCGGTGCCAGGCTAAGATCAACAATACCGAATGGTATATTAAGAAGTTTCGACGCTTCCTGGGCCACCAGCTGTCCCACCCGGGTTATTTTAAATGCGGTTTTTTTGATGGTCTCGCATAAGGTTTCAAAATCCGCACCTCTTACGTCCTCCAAAGCCTTTTTAACGACTCCCGGGCCGCTTACGCCTACGTTTATCACCGCATCTCCTTCAGAAATTCCGTGGAAAGCGCCGGCCATAAACGGATTGTCGTCCGGTGCGTTGCAAAAAACCACAAACTTGGCACATCCGATAGAATCCTGTTCTTTGGTAAGCTCGGCAGTCTGAAGTATAATCTCGCCTAACAGCTTAACCGCGTTCATATCGATTCCGGTCCTTGTTGAACCTACATTTACACTGCTGCATACCCTGTTCGTACCGGCAAGAGCCCTGGGAATTGATCTGATAAGAAGCTCATCCGCAGCCGTCATGGATTTTGATACAATGGCCGAAAACCCGCCGATGAAATTGACTCCGACGTCTTCGGCTGCTTTGTCCAAAGTTTTTGCTATCGAAACATAATCATCTATTGTTCTGCAACAGGATGCGCCGATTAGAGAGATCGGTGTAACCGCAATTCTTTTGTTTACAATAGGAATTCCATACTCTTTTTGAATTTTGTTTCCCACCGATACCAAATCTTTTGCAATTCTTGTGATCTTATCATATATTTTTTGATTTACCGTGGATAAATCCGGCCCTGCGCAATCCAGGAGACTAATACCGAGGGTTATGGTTCTGACATCAAGATTTTCCTGTTCAATCATTTTGTTGGTTTCAATGACTTCGTACAAGTTTATCATAAACCAATTCTCCTATCTATATTCTGTGCATCTTGTCAAAAATATCTTCACGCTGGGCTTTAATTATTACACCGATTTCTTTCCCGATCTGTTCCAGTTCGTCCGATATTTCCTCAAAACTTTTTGGAGCCTTTGACATATCGACAATCATCATCATATTGAAGAATTCCTGGACAATCGTCTGGGAGATATCAAGGATATTTATTCCGTTGTCTGCAAGATATGTACATATCCTTGCAATTATTCCGACTTTATCCTTACCGACAACCGTAATAACCGTTCGCTTCATAAACAGAATCACCTTTCCGATTTTATCTTTTCTGTAAAATTGAAATTCTATATTATTACCAAATCCGAAGGGACATCCCTATGGGCCACGCTTAGTGAAAAATCCCGCAGGCTGAAACCAGCCCTGGTCAATTCACAAAGCACCGTTTCATAAGCCAGTTCTTCATAGTTGTTTTCCTTACTTAAATGGGCCAATATAATATGTTGTTTCTTCCTTGTCATCAATTTGCTGATTAAATCGGCGGAAGTATCATTGGATAAATGCCCCTTATCTCCCAATATTCTCTGTTTTAAAAAGTAAGGGTATCTTCCCACCAACAGCATGTTTATATCGTGATTGGCTTCAATCATGAGAAGGTCGGAATCTTTAAGTTTTGACAGAATATAATCGTCATATTTGCCCAAATCCGTCGCGATACCGATCTTTTCGTTGTCCGCCTGCATTGTGTAGCAAACCGGATTGACGGCATCGTGGGAAGTGGAAAATGGTTCAATGTTTATATCGTTAATTGTAAATGACTTATCCGGTTCAACATATCTGAACAATTCAGCCGGTATTTCTCCAAGGGTTTTCATCCCGAGTATTTCCCTGGCTGTTTCATAGGTGGTATAAATCGGTATGCTGTACCTTCTCGCCATAACTCCCAACCCCGACACATGATCGATATGTTCATGGGTCACCAAAATGCCCTGTATTGTATCGGGATTAATATCTATTCTCTTAAGTCCGCACTCAATCTTTTTTGCGCTTATTCCGGCATCTACCAATATATTTGTATTTTGACTTCCTACAAATATGCAATTTCCGCTGCTGCCGCTGGCTATACTGCATAATTTCATGTCTATCTTCCCATCTTTAAGTTATGTTCTTACCAAGTATCCCTCATTAGAATCTTTTTGTCAAGAATAAACGAATTGCCCGGTATCTTTCAAATATATTTTTCTTAA